>Ga0247727_10003717_pt1 | contig 33383 bp, 29 predicted proteins | sample WisWelCaveWW1625_FD_202498 | JGI IMG/M metagenome (GOLD analysis project Ga0247727, IMG submission 202498) | Biofilm microbial communities from Wishing Well Cave, Virginia, United States - WW16-25 | ecosystem: Environmental > Aquatic > Deep subsurface > Groundwater > Cave microbial mat | place...
GCGGAGAAGATCGCGCTGGGGCGGAAGCTGTTCTTCGACCGCCGGCTGTCGCGCGACAAGAAGGTTTCCTGCTCGACCTGCCACGACCCAAAGCGCGCCTTCACCGACGGGCGCGCCGTCGCGGTCGGCGTGTTCGGGCGCACCGGCGGCCGCAGCGCTCCGGCGCTGATCAACCGCGGCTACGGGGCGGCGTTTTTCTGGGACGGCCGCGTCAAGACCCTGGAGGCGCAGGTCCTCCAACCCATCCAGGATCCCAACGAGATGGACATGAGGGTCGAGGAAGCGGCGCGGCGGGTTAAGTTGAGCCCCGGCGCGATGTCGCAGGCGCTGGCGAGCTACGTGCGCAGCATCCTCACGGGCGACGCGCCCATCGACCGGTATCTCAACGGCCAGCGCGAGGCGCTCTCGGAGGAGGCCCGCCGCGGCCTCAACGTGTTTCGCGGTAAGGGGAACTGCACGGCGTGCCACCTGGGGCCGACCTTCACCGACGAGCGGTTCCACAACACTGGCGTCGCCTGGCGGGAGGGCCGTCTGCTCGACGCGGGCCGCTTCGCGGTCACCGGCAAGGAGGCAGACCGCGGCGCCTTTAAGACTCCGACGCTCCGTGAAGTCGCGCGTACCGCCCCCTACATGCACGACGGCTCGATCGCGACGCTGGAGGAAGTCGTGGAGTTCTACGGCCGCGGTGGGAACAAGAATCCGCACCTCGACGACGAGCTGCGCCCGCTCCAGCTAGCCCCGGAGGAGAAGTCGGCGCTGGCGGCGTTCTTGCGGTCGCTGAGCGGAACGATCCGGGCGGGAATTTGAAGCCTGGTAGCGCTAACGGGAATCGAAGGCCGCGGCGTACTCGGAAGGCGTACTCACGGCTCCACTTCCGAGTAAAATGCAGAGTCGTGGATCTGGTGACCCTCCTCAGCCGGCGCGCAGGCAAGGCGCTGGAGTTCAAGCGAGGAATTCGGCCAGTTGGATTTCTTGCCAGTTCCACATCATGAGCGATAGCGCCTACTTCTATCGCTCATGCTATCCTGAACGTTCATCGCTCGTTTTGCCAATCCGCTGCCTGCCACAAAGGCGCGCCCTTGGCTGGATGTCATGGCAGTCAGTCTGCGAACCTCGAACGTGTAAGCGTGTGTGAGGTATTGAAGAACTGGTAGCGCTAACGGGAATCGAACCCGTATTTGAGCCTTGAGAGGGCTCCGTCCTAACCGTTAGACGATAGCGCCATTGGTTCCATTGTAGCGCGGCTCGGCCTACTGGGCGGCAAATCCCGCCAGCGCGGAGGTCAATTCCTGCGGGTCGATCCGCTCGCCGCCGTTCAGCCGTTCGACGAACTGCTCGATGACCAGCTTGGCCTCGTCTTTGCGGTAGTCCTTGACGAAGCCGTCGTAGAAGCTCTCGCCGGCCATGGCGCGGTTGATCTCCCATTCCTTGTTGTGATCGTCGAGCTCGGTGTAGTAGACCACGCGATAGCGGCCCGTGTAGGTCCGCTCTTTGTAGATCTCGAACATTACTTTTTCGGACTCGAACGCCATGAGGGAAATGTACCACAGCGCGGCGTGGTCGCGCGGGGGTTGGGCGGCTCCGCTACGTCTCCCAATCCTCCAACCGCAGTCCGCCGATTCGAGAGAATTCGCGGGTGTTGTGCGTTACCAGCGTGAGGTCATGCGCGATGGCGATGGCGGCGATGAGTAGATCGTGCGGCCCGACGGGCGTTCCGGATGCCGTTAGCTTGCTTCGGATAAGCGCGCAGGTCTCGACGCAGGAGTCGTCGAAGGGCAGCGATGGGAACGGCGCGAGAAACAGTTTGAGCCGGGCCATGGCCGTCTCAGGATCTCGAGTGCGCAACGCGCCGTAAACGAGCTCAGTTTTCACGATGGAGCATAGAACGACCTCGTTCGGCGTGGCGGCGCGCAGCTTGTCCCGGATCGCCGAGGAGCGCCCGTTAAGGTACTGGATGCAGGTATTGGTGTCGAGCAGCCAGATCAAGTCAGCGGCTCACGAGGCTCGAAGGCCGGCTGGGGCTGTCGCGCGATGGCGTCGTTGCGGAAGCAGCCGTAGGTGCTGTCGAAAAAGCCTTCCGGCCATGGGTCGTGGGCGCGCGCCGCGCGGATCGTTTTGCGAACCTCCCGAACCGCGTCGACGACGTCCTTCAAACTGACTGTACTTTTCTCGTACGTGACCTCGAACCGGGCGGCGCAGAAGTGCCCCAGGAGCGGCACGTCGCTAGTAACGGTTTTCACGTTCGACGGCGGCCCGTGACTGGCGGGGACTTTGACTTTAGCCCTGACCTCCGTTACACGCGCCATCGGTTGGCCTGGCGGTGCGATGGTGCGGGCCTGATGGACCGGAACCCCTACACACCGATCAAGCCGCTCATCGAAATGCTCGAAGTAATTGCGAATCTCCCTGTTCTTCAACGGGTTCGAATCGACGATTCTCAAGCGGTCACGCAGTCCCCTCGCCCGGGTCTGCGAACTCTTCGACGGCCACAAATGCCTCGATATGCAAGCCGCGGCGGTCAGAATGGATTGGATGGCGTGCCAGGGGCGGGGATCTTCATCTCGGAGACTGCCGCCAGCGCCGACCGCATCCTGCAACTCGCGCCAGCCAAGCTCCACCAAATCCGCCTGGAACCGGATCTCTTCCTCGTAACGTTCCCAGGGGAAATCTGCATTGTTTCTCATGGCCAGCAGCCTATCGACCAGTGTACCACTGGCCGTTTTGCCAGCGAGATGCGACCCCGGTTGAAAGAGGAGACTAATCTCCGGCCGACATGCTGTGCGGCGAGGGAGGAGGCGGCGCCGAGAGCGCCCCCAGCGGGACGTGAATCGTCTCCCTGTGACCGCGGGAGAAGGCGTCGGGCGAGGGGGCGGCGAGCTGGGCCATCAGGTCGCGGCGGAGTTTCGCCTCGAACTCGGCCAGACGCTCGTCGATCGACTTCTCCTTGCCTTTGGCCGCGATCATGTCCTCGCGGTAGCGCTTCAGGAAGTAATGGATGGTCTCGACGCGGATCCGGATCGATCCGGTCGGTTTGTTCTCATCAATATCCTTGAAGCAGAAGTAGGGCGTGCCGGAGTGCTCGACGATCTCCTCGACGGTCGTGTAAATGGGCGCGTCGTGGCCGCACTTGAAGCTCGACAGCTCGAGCGCCACCAGGTTGGGATGCCGCGCGACGTACTTGGCCGCCCACACCTTGCGGCTGGTGTTCTCGGAATAGGAGTTCTTCCAGGCGTCCTGGATGTCCATGGGGTGGCGGATGTCGCCGCGCGCCACTTCCTCGCCGAACAGCCGCCAGATGATGTCGTCGTCGATGGGCAGCGCGTCTTCCGCGAACACCGGGTAGCCTAGCTTCTGGAACTCCTCGAGGATTTCGTGGTTGATCCCCGGGTCGTTGTGATAGGGGCGGCCGAGCAGCACGATCGCCAGCTTGTCCTCGCGCTCCAGCATCTCGAGCACTTCCCGGCCCTGGCCGCGCTGCGTGACGTTGTTGAACACGTCGAGCGCCCGGTAGCCTTCCTCGATGGCGCGGTGGTTTTCCTCGGGCGACAGGCCCAGGATGTCCTTGAACTGCTCGTAGAGCTGGCGCTCCAGCACTTTCGGCTGGCCGATGTTGACGAAGGTGTCCAGGAACTGGACGCCCTTCTCCTTGAAGATATCGCCTTCCTTGGTGAACGCCGCTTTAACCGCCGCCGGCGTGGCGGCTACGGTCGGACACGACCGGCTTCCCTGGGTGTGCGCCAGGTCGCTCGTCAGGCAGTCGATCATCGGGAAGAAGACGATGTCGAGCTTCTTCTTGGGGTGATGGACGTAGAGCAGGTTGTGGACGTGCGGGATGGCGACCTTGGAGGGGAAGCAGGGGTCGATGGAGCCGCGTTTGGCGCCGTCCTTGTAAAGCTGCTCGCTGGTGTAGTCGCTCCAGACGAGGTTCTCGGGCTGCAGCCCCAGGGCCTCGAAGTATCCCTGGAAGACCGGGGCCTGCGAGTACATATTGAGCACGCGCGGCATGCCGATCTTGAGGGTGGCGCGCTTTTTCATCAGCTCGAGGCGTTTCTTCTGCGCCGCGGTAAAGGCAAACTTGGGCAGCGGATCGGCCACCAGCGGCGCGCCGGTGGTGCGGAAGACGGCCTTGGCGGCCACCTCTACCAGGTTGGGGTTCTCGCCCTTGATCTTGTCGAGGCCGGCCTTGATGCCGCGCATGTCCTCGATGTTCTCGACGGTGCCCTTCTCGCAGGTGGCGATGATGAGCCGCTGCGACCCCGGCGCGAGCGGAACCTTGGTCTTCACCGGCGGGCGGTAGTCGGCGTTGGGCGTGGACGACTTGACGTCGATGAACGTCCGCAGGCACTTGTTCTTGCAGAAGTAGCAGCGGGTGGTCTCCTCGCGCGTCGTGGTGTAGGAGACGGTGTTGACGCCCTCCATCCCGATGAAGGTCGACTGGCGGCCGCGGTCCCAGAGGCGGCCGGCCTCCAAGGCGCAGCCGATGGCCCCGGCCTCGCCGGCGTGCTCGTGCACCACGACGTTGGGCTGGACGTCCTTGCCCTTGAAGCGCGACTCGATGAAATCGACCTGCGCCTTGACCGCCGCCAGGTTGTACTGCGTGCCGCCCTGCAGCACGAAGTTGGTCCCCACCGACGACAGGTTCGGAATCTGCGAGACATACAGCCAGATATTCTTGGGCAGCACGTTGGCCAGGCCAGCCATAATTTCCTCCGGCTTCCACCCCTGGCGCTGGAAGTCGACGATGTCGGACTGCATGAAGACGGCGCAGCCGTAGCCGAACTGCGGGAAGCCGGTGGCGCCGAAGGCCACCTCGGCGTACTTCTCGACCGGCATGTTGAAGCCCTCGGCGGTCGACTGCAGGAAGTAGCCGTTGCCGGCGGAGCACTGCGTGTTGAGCTTGAAGTCCTTGACGCGGCCGTCCTTGAGAATAATGATCTTGATGTCCTGGCCGCCCACGTCGCAGATGACGTCGGCGTTGGGGTAGAACTTGAGGGCGGCCTCGGTGTGGGCCACGGTCTCGACCAGCGCGGCGTCGGCGCCCACCACGTCCTTCAGTATGTCTTTAGCGTACCCTGTGGTCCCCACGCCCAGGATGTTCAGGGTCGCTCCCTGGTCGGCGACCATCTCGACCAGCTTGCCCAGCACATCCTTGGTGTCCTCGATGGGGTTGCCCTTGGACAACTGGTAGGCCTTGACGAGGATGCGGCGTTCCTTGTCCTTGGAGAGCAGCACGGCCTTGGTGGAAGTCGAGCCGCCGTCGATGCCGACGAAGCCCTCGACGACCTCGCCCGGCTGGAACGTCGCGGGAATGAACTTCTTCCGCTTGTATTTTTCTTGGAAGGCCTGGAGCTCCGCGGGTGACTTGGCGAGCCCGCCGCCGCCGGAGCGCTTCGACTTCTCCTGGTCGCGGCCGACCGTGATGTACCACTCGAGATCCTGGTAGCCTTTGTAGCGGCCGATCTGCTCCTCCTCGGTCTTGCCGTACTCGACGGCGCCGAGGGCGGCGAAGTATTGGGCGTTTTCGGGCGTGCGGACCAAGTCCTCCGGGGGCACTCCCTCGGGCAGCGGGTAGTTGCGCTCCTCCCAGATCTTGGGGATGTTGTGCTTCCAGCAATCCTGCATTCCCTTGATGTAGGTATTGGGTCCGCCGAGCAACAGCACCACGGGGCGCAAGGTGTTGCCGCGAGTCAGCACCGAAAGATTCTGCATCACGATGGCCTCGAACAGGGAGGCCATGAGCTCCTCGGGCACGACGCCCTGTTTCTGCAGGCCGTTGATGTCGGTCTCGGCGAATACCCCGCACTTGCCCGCCACCGGGTGCAGCTTCATTCCCTTGTAGCCCATCTGGCATAGCTCGGCGGCCGGGATACGCAGCTTGGCGTTGATCTTGTCGATGACGGCGCCGGTGCCCCCGGCGCACTTGTCGTTCATGGAGGGGTACTTCTTCTTGCGTCCGGTTTCCTTATCTTCCTTGAAGATGATGATCTTAGCGTCCTGGCCGCCCAGCTCGACCACCGAGCCGCAGTCGGGGTTCATCTTCTCGACGGCGAGCGAGACCGCGTTTACTTCCTGAACGAACTTGGCGCCGAGGAACTTCGCCATGCCGTTGCCGCCCGAGCCGGTGATGAACATCCGCGTATTCTCGGGCGCCAGCTCCGGAACGTCGTTGTCGAAGCGTTTGAGAAACTCGAGGACCTTCTCCGGCTGCTTGGTGTCGTGGCGGTGGTAGTCGCTCCAGAGGATCTGGTCGGTCGCCTGATCGACGACGACCGCTTTGACCGTGGTGGAGCCGACGTCGAGCCCGACGAGGAATTGTTTCGACATTCGCGTTCCTTAGTGGACGTTCTTGGGCGCCGGGCGTCCCTGCTGGCGCTCGGCGATGTGCAGCACGAAATTCGCGGCGGTCCCGACCACGCCCTTGTGGTGCGGCACGTGGTAGAGCGGCCGCTTCATCTCGGGGTGGGCGTCGACGTAGGCGCGGCACTGGTCGAGCGTCAGGCCGCTCTTGGCGAGGGCCTCGGCGAACTCCCGCTTGGCCTTGGCCTTGGCCTCGCCCAGGGCCATCTGCACGCGGCTGTGGGCGTTGATCTCGCCCTCGCCGGAGGTCTCGATGGGCAGGTAGATTATGTCTTTGTAATGGGATACGACCGCCGACTGCGCCCCGTCCGACTGCGTCGACGGCATGCACCCGAAGGGCTTCACCGACAGCACCATGTGGGCGAGGTCCTTGTTCGAATAGTAGATGTTCTTGGCGATCTCGAGGTGCCCCTCGCCGCCGCCGGCGCGCGAGTTGTAGTAGGGGTGGCCGAGCCGCTGCAGCTCGTACTGGTCGATGAGGCGGTGCCCCAGGCCGCCGAGCGCGTCCATGATCTTGTGATACTCGCGCTTGAAGATGGCCTCGGCCAGCTTCAGCTTGGCCACCTTGTTGCGGTAGCGCCACTCGATTTTGGCGCGCTTGTGGAGCTGCCAGGCGGGCGGCAGCACGGCGCCTTCCTCCAGGCCCTTGTGGTCGCGGTAGCGCTGCACCACCTGGTGGATCATGTAGACGATCCAGGTGCCGATAGGCTCCACCAGTACCTGCGCGCCCTCGCGCTCCAGGAAGGCGAACATGTTGAAGTTGCCGTCGCCCTCGGTGGTCTGCGCCCAAAACTCGCCGGTGACCTTGACGATGGGCTTGACGCGCAGCCGGTCGACGTCGACCTGATTGAGCCGGTCGCGGACTCTGTGCAGCGCCGGCACGTAATCGTCGCCCTTGAGCTGCTCGACGAACTTGCCGATGTACTCGGCGGTGTTGCGGAAGCCGCCGAGATACCCGGCCAGATTCCCGTTGAGCTTCCAGGGGCGCTTGTGGGCGATCACGTCGTGCATGTGGTCCATCACTTCGTCGAGCGCTTCGGCCGCCGCGCCTTCCTGGACCTCGTAGGGCCGGACCAGGTAAGCGATCTCGTTGATGCAGTCGCCCATGTTGAGGGCGTTGAGAATGCCGAGGAAGAAGTCGAGGTTCATCTCGAGGCCGGCCTCGGCCTCGGCCTGGTTGAGTCCGCCGCCCTGCTGGAACAGCAGCACGCGGAAGCCGTCGAAGCCGGCGTTGCGCAGCGCCAGGCGATACTCGGCCTCGTACATGCCGAAGCGGCACGGGCCGCAGGCGCCGGCGGTGAAGAAGACGTAGCGGTCGAGGATGTCCTGCCGCGCCATGCCCTGCTCCTCGAGCTGCTGCAGGTACTGCACGAGGTTGCCGACGGTGAAGTACGTCGGGTTGCACTGGCCGTTGTTGCCGAACTCCTTGCCGGCCTGGAAGGCGGCGACGTCGGCGGTGGGCACTGCCTCGCACTTATACCCGAGTCCCGCCAGCGCGCCGTGAACCAGCTTCTCGTGCTTCCAGGTGAGCCCGCCGAACAGGATGGTGGTGTGGTCGCGCTGGTCCTTGGTGAAGAGGCGCTCCACGGGCCGCTTGAACTGGTGGGTATCGCGCTTCTCGATCCCCAGCTCCTTCATCAGGCGCAGGCGCTCCTCGGCCAGGCGCGCCTGGATGATGGATTCGATCGACGACAGCGAGCCGATCTGAACCAAGCCAACAGGCGGTCTGGGGGGCGCCGGCGATACGGGCTGCGTGCTCATCGGGATACACTCCTAGCTGGTTCTTACCAGCCCATCCTGCCGCAGTTTGGCGGGCGGCGGAACGGGAAAGCAGTGAACGGGCAATAGGGGGGCTGAACGGGCTGTGAGTGGGGACCAGCGGGGCAGCTAAGTTATAGACAGGACTAAGGTTACTGCGGCGGTATTCATCGAAACAGATCCGCCTTCGGCGAGCGGACGAGCGCCCGCGCGGAGCTTCCGCCGGCCGCTTTCCACGGCAGGCCGGAGATCAAGGCCACGGGAACGCCGGCGGTTTTTTGCATGACCAGGCCGGCGGCGGCGGCGAGCTCGTCGGCTAGGGCGATGATCGTGGTGCGCAGCGGGCGGCCGGCGCGGTCGCGGACGCCGCGGCAGTCGAGGAGCGGGTCGAGACCCGAGACGCCGATGGCGACGTTCACCAGCCCCAGGCGCCAGGGGCGGCCGAAGGTATCAGAAATGATTACCGCGCCGCAACCGAGGGCGCGCCGCAGGCGGCGGGCGGAGGAGTCGGGGTCGCGCGGCAGGACGGTGGCGTGGCCGCGCCAGACGTTCGATTCGTCGACGCCGGCGTGGGCGGCGACAAACCCGTGGCGCGTTTCCGAGAGGATGACGCCGCGCGCCATCCGCACGATGCGGCGCGATTCGCGGAGGATCAGCTCGATCAGCCGCGGATCGCGGTTCCAGCGCCGGGCCCAGCGCCGGGCTTTCCGGGAGGGGGTGACGGTGCGCAAATCGACGACGGCGCCTTCGGCCTTCGAGACGATCTTCTGCGCGACGACGACGATGGCGCCGCGGCCGAGCCGTTGCCGCTCGCGACGGGCGGCTCGCCGGATCAGGGCGGCCAGATCGTCGCCCGGTTTTACTTCCGGCAGCGTGCGAAGTCCTGCAATAGCAAGGCGCATCGGGAGTCGGGGGCGCGGGCGAGCAGCTCGGCGAGATCGTCGGGCGTGTCGAGGTCGAAAACCAGCCCCGCGGGGCGCGCGACCGCAACGGCGGCGCCGGCGGCTCGCGCCTGATCGAGGTGCGCGCGGAAGCTGCCGGGGCCGAAGCGGCTCTCGATCAGGCCGGGCGGCGTGCGCGCGAGCGCGTTGGTCCCGGTTCCGTCCGACGACGGGACGATGAGCAGGCCGGGGCGCGGGGCGTCGAGCAGGCTCTCGATTTCGGCGGTCGTCACCAGCGGCGCGTCGATAGGCAGCAGCACTACCGTCGCGGCGCCCAGTTCGGCCGCGCGGCGGGCGGCGGCGTCGGCCGAGCGGCTGTGGCTGACCTGCTCGTCTTCGCGGAACACCAGCGCGCCGCGGCGGGCGGCGTCCGCGGCGGTGGCTTCGTCGCTGGTCGCCACGGCGACGCGGTCGAAGCCGCGCGCGGCGCAGAGGGCGTCCATGACGTGCTCATACATGGCGCGGGCGAGGGCCTCGCGCTCCGCCGGCGAGAACATCCCGGCGAGACGCCGCTTGGCGCGCCGCGGATCCTTCACCGGCAGCACGGCGAAAGTCACAGCCGCCCCGCCGCTTCGAGCGCCGCCCGCGCCAGCGCCTCGGCGCGGGCCGACGTGGACATCACCGTGTCGGTCACAACGGCGCCGGGGATGGACGCCGCCGGCTCGCGATCCGCGCGGTCGACCACGAAGCGATCGACGAAATCCCGGTAGAGCCGCGCGACGCCGGCCGCCGAGGCTTCCATACCCATGCCCCTCATCATACGCGCCGCCGGCCCTTTGAGCGCGCGCCCGCCGACGATTGGGGAGACGGCGACGACCGGCGCGGCGGTCCGGCGAAGCGCGTCTCGAATCCCGCGAACCGCGAGGATCGGGCCGATACTGATGATAGGGTTGGAGGGGCAGACGATCACGGCGCGGGCGCGCGCGATCGCCGTCAGCACCCCCGGCGCGGGCCGCGCCCGACGGACGCCCGCGAAACGCACGCCGAGCACCCGGTCGCGGGTGCCGCGCTTGACGAAGTAGGTCTGAAAGTCGAGCTCGCCGGCGGGTGTGCGCACGCGGGTGCGGACCGGGTCGTCCGACATGGGAACGATAGCGGCGCCGACGCCCAGCGCGACGCTGATCTCGCGCGTCACGGCGCTGAGCGTGGCGCCAGCGCGCAGGCGCCCGGTGCGAAAGAGATGCGTCGCCAGATCGCGATCGCCGAGCTGGAACCAGGTCTCCGCGCCCAGCCGCCCCAGCGCCTCGAGGCAATGAAACGTGTCGCCGTCGAGGCCCCAGCCGCGGACCGGGTCGGCCAAGCCGGCCAGCGTGTAGGTCACCGTGTCGAGGTCGGGCGAAACGCGGAGTCCGTGGATCTCGGCGTCGTCGCCTGTATTAACAATGACAAAGAGGCGCCGCGGGTCGACGACACCCGCCAGCCCGCGGAGAAACCGCGCCGCCCCGACGCCGCCGGCGAGGGCGACGATGCGGCCGGGCGGTTGACCTGGACGTCGAGGCACCTCCCCAATCTATCGCACGGCGTAGACGTCGTAGCGGACTTCGCCGCGGCTGGGATAGGCCTCGCCAATACCCAGGAAGTGCAGCCGATTCAGCCACAGGTAGCTCGGATGCGCCGTGTGAATCCGCGGCGCGGTGCGAATGGAGAGCGGTTCCTGCAACTCGCCTCGCAGGAATCTCTGGTAGCCGTCTTCCCCGGCGTCGGAGACGCCCGAGTACGTCACGTAGAGCAGAGCGCCGTCGTGGGTCTCGATGGTGGCGCGCACGTCGAGGATGGCGACGCCGTCGGCGCGCACCGTGAGCCAGTCGCCGCCGACCGGCCGCACCTTCCCGCGCAGCTTCGGCCCGCTGACCTCGCCGCCGGTAACGTAAAAGTTGGCGCGAATCCCCTCGGGGAGAGGACCGATGACTTCCGGCGGCGCGATGGTCGCGGTGTACGAACAAATGTGCTCCAGCTTGTAGTCGATCATGGTTCATCCTCCCGTAGGTCTTAGTCCGGTGATGCGCACGCCGGCGTGGCGGGCCTGCCGCCGGATGTTGAGCGAAATCAGCAGCAGCGCGACGGCCTCGACCAGGCGGGCGTTTTCGAGCGGCCCGGCGTCGACGGCGCGCGCGCCCGGCAGCATCTCGACCAGCTCGCGCACCACGGCCTTGGCTTCGGCGCTGTCACTGCATATCAGCACGTCGCAGTCGACCGCGTGGTCCACCTGGGCTAATAAGCGGGCGCTGAGGCAATGGAAAGCGGCGGCCACCGCGACGCCTTCGGGCGCGTGCTCCGCCGCCTGCTGGGCCGCCGAACCAGCCGCAATCGCAACGCCCATCGGCACGGTCGTATCGACGAGAATCATCCCCGGTCGAAGGCTCGCGCGAATCGACTCCAGGGTGGCGACCTGGGCGGCAGCCGGCACAGCCAGAACCACAACGCCGGCCGCGGCCGCGGCGTCGGCATTGAGACGGCCTTCGACGCCGGGAATCTTCGCCGCGGCCAGACGGGCCTTTTCGAGATCCCGCGAGCCGATCAGGACGCGCGCCCCGGCCTTCGCCCACCGCAGCGCCAGGCCGAAGCCCTCGGCCCCGGTGCCCCCGACGATGGCGATGGTGCGCGGCATCAGTCGCCGACCACCACGTCGACGCCGATGGCGGAGTGATCCGACAGCGGCACGGCGCGGCCCTCGCGCACGTCGTGCAACACCACGGGATTCTCGCAGCGCAGGCCGCGGGAGGCGAACCAGTCGATCTTGAACGGGCAACGGCCGCCGTGGCGGCGCAGGCTCCAGTGGATAAACGGGAAGCACCAGTCGGGCACCCAGTCGCGGAGGGCCGCGTAGGTGCGCGGATCGGTCTGGTCGTAGCAGATGGTGTGGTCGCCGAGGCGGTTGCACGCGCGGTAGTCGAAGCCGCGCTCGACGATCAAGCGAAACAGGTCGCGCTCGAAATGGTTGTAAGGATGCAGGTAGTGATTCCGGATCACGTGGTCGACGCCCATCAGCACGCGCAGCCAGAAGCCGAGGATGGCGAACACGGCGCGGGAGGAGTCGTAGGTAGTAGTATTCCAGTCTCCGCCTAGCAGCACCGGGCCGTGGCCGGGGACCGCGTCGAGCACGTCGCGCATCTGGTCGCGGCGATGGCGCTGGCTGGACTGGGCGTCCAGGTGCACGGAAACCGCGGTCACTCGGCCGTTGGGAAACTCGATATCCGCGGCCAGCGACGCGAGACAGCCGATGCGCTTCTCCGGGCTCGCCATCTTGTCGATGCCGTTCCGCAGCGGGATCCGGCGGACGCCGCCGATGGGGTACCGGCTGAGCACGGCGTTGCCCTGCAGGCCGGCGGTGTTTTCGCCGCCGATGGCGCGCTCCAGGCCCGAGCCGTTGGTCAGGTTCAGGTAGGACGGCACAAAGACATAGTGCATGCCGAGCTCGCGGGCGAGCGTGCGCGGAACATCGCGGTTGCCGGAGCGCGCCATGCCGACGTCGGTTTCCATCAGCAGGATGACGTCCGAGCACGCTAGATACGGATGCGCGCGGAAGGCTTCGATCTGGCCGTCGAGCTGCGTGCCGCGCTCGATGTTCCAGGCCGCCACCCGGTAGCGCGTCCGCGCCGGCGCCGGTCCAGCGGTGAAGTCGCCCATTGCCGGGGTCTCGATCACCCGCCGCAGCTCGGGCCCCACCGCGCGATAGAGCGGCTGCGATTCCAGTTCGGCCGTCGAGCCGCAGTGGGCCAGTTCCGGCAAGTGGCGCGCGACATTCCCGTCGAGCAGCGCCGGGGTCATTCGAAGCTCGCCAGCCAGACGTCGGCCTCGCGGATGGTGAGGGTGAAATAGATCAGGCGGTCGTCTGCCGAAATCCCGAGGTCCCAATCGGCGGTATGCGGTGCCAGCGAGAGGATCTCGCGAACCTTCTTGGTTTGGGTGTCCAGCAGGTGCAGCCGACCCTGGTGCAGAAAAATAAGCCGACGGCTGTCGCGCAGCCAGGTCTGGTAAGTACCTATATCGGCCAGCTTCTCGATCTTCCGGGAATCCAGCGTGTAAACGAGGATGCCGGATATAGTTCCGTCGGCGTGCGCGGCATACCCGGCGATCTTCCGAGCGTCGGAAGACCACGACGATGGCATCATCCGCTGCTCAGGCCTCGGCCGCGGCAGGGGCTGCGGGGACTGTGCCTGGAAAGGTTTTCCCAGGTCGATGATCCCGCCGCTGCCAACGAGCTCATCGTAGGCCAGCCGCCCGCCTTCGGGAGACCAGACCGGGCGGATAACGCTGCCCTTGCCGGGCGTGTGAGTAATCTGCTGAGCGCCGCTACCGTCTGGGTTGATCGTCCAGATTTCGAATTTGCCCGTGCGGTTGGAGAAAAAGGCGAGCTTCTTGCCGTCCGGCGACCAGCGGGGGAACCGATCCCGGTGAACGTCGTCGGTGAGCTGGCGAAGGCCGCTCCCGTCCTTGCGGATTACGAAAAGATCTTCTTGTTTGCCGAGCGTGTAGAGCGCGAACCATTCTCCGTCCGGCGACAGATGAGCGCCCCGGGTCATCCGCGAACCCTGGGTGACGGGAACCGGCTGGCCGACAACCTTTTCCCCGGCCGGATCGAATTCCACCTTGTAGGTGCTTTCGGCGACTATCTGCTGGACATAGGCGAAACGGCGCCCGTCGCGAGAAAAGCTCAGAGAGCTGCTGTAGGGCGAGGGCGTGGTGACCGGCTCGGGGCGCCCCAGTACCTCTCCTGATCCTTCGTCGATTGGCACGCGCCAGAGGTTCATGCTGCCGCCGCGATCGCTCGAGAAATAGAGGTGCCTCCCGTCCGGGGACCAAACGGGGTTCCAGTCCAAGTAAGGGTCGTCGGTGACGGTCACCGGTTTGTCGTCGCCCGGAGCGATGGTCCAGAGATCGCGCTGCTGCCCGTGCCGCAAGCCCCAGAAGGCGAGGCGACGGCCGCGGGACGACCAGTTCGGCTGGACGGCGTCGCCGTCTTTGGTGAGCTGGCGCTTTTCGCCAGTCGAGATGTTGACCGCCCAGAGCCGCCCGTTGGTGGTTCCGCGGCCATCCGGGCTGATGAAGCTGGTGGTGGAGAACGCAACTTCTCTGCCGTCCCCGGACCACGCCGGATTGTGGCCGAAGTCCGTGAGGCGCTTGACGGATTCGCCGGTGGCGCCCATGACAAAAATGCCGCCGCCGTCGCGCTCGGAGCGAAACGCGATGCGGTCACCGTCGGGGGAGAAGGCGGGCTGCGTCTCGTCGGCGGGCGATTCTTTCGTGAGGCTCACCGGGTTCTTGCCGCCTACGCGCTGGACATAGATGTCCCAGTTGCCGGAGGCGCGGCTGGCGTAGAGGAAGGACCGGCCGTCCGGGGAAAGGCTGGGGTAAACCTCGGGGCCAGGCTGGTCGGTGAGCTGAGTGAAGGTGATGTTCCGGAGCGGGGATTCGGTGGCGGCTCGGGGCCAGAAGCGCCAGGCGAGCAGGGCCAGCGCGGCGACGGCCGCGGTCAAGGCCAGCGGGAGAATCCACCGCCGGCGCGCCGGCGCGGGCGGCGGCAGAGGTTCGGCCGCGGCGACAGGCGCCGATCCGCCGGCGCGCTGGAGGCGCTTGAGGTCGGCGCGCAGCTCGGCGGCTGTCTGGGCGCGCAGGTCGCGTTCCTTCTCGAGGGCCTTGCTGATGATGCGTTCCAGCTCGGCCGGTGTTTCCGGATTCAGGCGCGAGGGCGGCGCCGGAGTCTTGTGCAGGATGGCGTCGAACAGAGCGCCCGTCGAGCCGCCCTGAAACGGCAGCGCGCCGGTGGCCATCTCGTAGAGCACAACGCCGAAGGAGAAAAGATCGGTGCGTCGGTCGACCTGCTCGCCGAGGGCCTGCTCGGGAGACATATAGGCGACGGTCCCGACGGCGGCCCCCGGGCTGGTGAGCAGCGCCTCATCAATAGTAGGCGCGTCGGCGCCGCGCTGCGGGGCGACCTTCGCCAGGCCGAAGTCGAGGATCTTGGCCTGCCCGCGGCGGGTCACGAAAATGTTCGCCGGCTTGATGTCGCGGTGGGTGATGCCTTCGGTGTGGGCGGCGTCGAGGGCGTCGGCGATCTGGGTGGCGAGATCGAGTAGCAGCGGCGCCGGAAGCGGCCGGCCCGCGATGCGGTGCTTCAGCGTCTCGCCTTCGAGCAGCTCCATGACGATAAACGGGCGGCCTTCGTACTCATCGAAGTCGAAGATGGTGCAGATGTTGGGGTGGTTCAGCGCCGAGGCGGAGCGGGCCTCGCGCTCGAAGCGCTCGAGCGCCAGGCGGTCGCGGGCGAACTCCTCGGGCAGGAACTTCAGCGCCACGAAGCGTCCGAGGCGCGTGTCCTCGGCCTTGTAGACGACGCCCATGCCCCCGCCGCCGAGTTTTTCGAGCACGCGGTAATGGGAGACGGTCTGGCCGGTCATCAGGGTCGGACGGTTACGTCCAGCGGCATGCCCATTTTCTCATAGAGCTTGCGGCGGCCGGCCTTGTCGGAGTTGGCGACCTTCCAGGCGATCTCGGCCACGCGGTCGACGTGCTCCCGCGGCACCACCACCACGCCGTCGCCGTCGGCGACGACCATGTCGCCCGGACGCACCAGCGCGCCTCCCACTGATACCGGCTTGTTGATCGAAGCCGTCTCGATGCGTCCCGGCCGCGTGCCGTGCGAGATGTAGGCCGAGTAGACCGGGATTTTCTGCACGATCAGCTCGTCGGTGTCGCGGCAGCCGGCGTTAGTGACCACGCCCGCCATGCCTTGCGATTTCCAACGCAGCGAGTTGTTCGAGCCGATGAAGCCGACGTTGCCCACGCCGTGCGCGTCGATGACGACGACGGTCCCGGGACGGACGAGGCGCGAGAAGCTTTCCGGGGCGTAGTTGCGGTACCAGAAGCTGTGCCACTTCTCGAAGTCCTCGAGGGCGACCTTCGGCGCGCGCTCCATGTTGCTCGGCACGTACTGACCGGTGATGGCGACGCCGTAGATGCGGTGGGCGAACTTTTCGGTGTCGCGCCACAGCGGGCGGATCGAGCGGTCCATCGAGGTGAGGTCCTGCAAGCCGATGGCCTGGAGCGCGTCGACCACATCGGTGACTCGCAGACCTTCGTATCTCTTAGCAAGAGGCAGCGGGTCGACGGCGCTGGTGTCGGGGACGGGGATCAGGTCGGCGCCGCGGGCCAGCTCGGCGTCGGTGGGGTTGCGGCGGGTGGGCTGGGCGAAGGCGGCCGCGGCGCAGAGCGCCAGCGCCAGTGAAAGCGTGCGTCTCATGGGATTCCTCCAACGACGGTATTATCGTCCATGCGGGCGGCGAAAGGAGCAGCGCGATGCGGCTGGGGTTGAATTTCGGCTACTGGGGATCAGTGGCGGCGGACAACGTGGCGCTGGCCGCGGAGGCCGAGCGGCTGGGATACGACTCGGTCTGGACCGCGGAGGCCTACGGATCCGACGCCGTGACAACGCTGACGTGGCTGGCGGCCAAGACCGAGCGCATCAAGGTCGGCACCGCGATCCTGCAGATGACGGCGCGTGCCCCGGCGATGACCGCGATGACGGCGGCGACCCTCGACCTGCTCACCGGCGGGCGCATGCTGCTCGGAATCGGCGCGTCGGGCCCGCAGGTAGTGGAGGGCTGGCACGGCGTCCCCTACGGCAAGCCGCTCCAGCGCGCCCGCGAGTATGTCGAGATCATACGGATGATCCTGCGGCGCGAGCGGCCCCTCGAGCATCACGGCGAGCACTACGACATCCCCGCGCGGGGCGGCTCGGGGCTGGGCAAGCCGCTGAAACTCATCCTGCATCCCCGGCGGGCGGAGATCCCGATTTATCTGGCGGCCATCGGTCCGAAAAACGTGGCGCTGGCCGCCGAGATCGCCGACGGCTGGCTGCCGATCTTCTTCTCGCCCCAGCGGATGAGCGTGTACCGCGAGGCGCTGGAGGAAGGCTTCGCCCGGGCCGGACCGGAGAAGGATCGGTCGAAGTTCGACATCGCCCCGACGGCGACCGTCGTGCTCGGCGACGACGCTCAGGAGTGTCGTAACAGTATCAAGCCGCACCTGGCCCTCTACATCGGGGGCATGGGGGCTCGCGAGAAAAACTTCTACTTCAACCTGGCGTGCCGGTACGGCTACGAGGAAGCGGCGCGCAAGGTCCAGGAGTTGTTCCTGGCCGGCAAGAAAGCCGAAGCCGCCGCCGCCGTCCCCGACGCGCTGGTCGACGAAGTGGCGCTATGCGGGCCTCGCGAGCGCATCCGGGAGCGCTTCGCGATCTGGCGGTCAAGCGGAATCACTACGCTGATCTGCGGAACTTCGAACCTCGAGGCGGTGCGCGCGATGGCGGATCTCGCGGGTTGATTCCTATCTGATTCTATGATAACCTGAAAATCATGGAAAAGATTACGGCCACCGAGGCGGTGCGCCGCTTCTCGGACATTCTGAACCGGGTGAAGTACAAGGGCGAGGAGTTCGTCGTGGAGCGCGGGGGCGAGCCGGTGTGCCGGATCGTCCCGGCAGGCCCTCCGAAAAAGTTCACCGTGGCGGATTTTGTGCGAGTGTTGAGGGAAGCGCCGAAGCCCGACCCTGAGTACTGGGACGACCTGGAAGACATCCTCAAGAACCAACCGCCGGCGCAGTGGCGATGGGACGAGTCCTCATAGACACCAGCGTCTTGATCGAGGAGGAACGCGGCCGGCTTGAACTCGCGCCGAAGGTCGCAGATCTCGAGGCGTTCGTTGCCTCGATCACCGTTTCAGAGATCCTTCACGGCCTGCATCGTGCCAAGACCGGGGAGCAACGCAGCCGCCGCCAGGCGTACATCGAGTATCTCCTCGTGAATTACCCGGTCCTGCCCTTCGATCTCGCGGCGGCGCGGATTCACGCGCGGATCGGCGCCGAGCTCGCCGCGGCCGGCGTCCCCATCGGCTCCCACGACTTGATCCTGGCGGCGACGGCGATGGCCGCGGGCGCCCAGATCGCCACGCGGGACGCGCGGAGTTTCGGCCGCGTGCCCGGTCTGATCTTGCTTCGCTGGTGACGCCTACTGCTTGTAGCCACCGAGACTCAATAGCCAGATATCGGCCTCGCTCGCGGTGAGGACGAAATAGATCAGCCGATTGTCGCGCGAAACCGTAACCTCGGCGGCAAAGTGCGGCGGCACGGCGAGGATCTCCCGCGCTTTCTTGGACTGGCTGTCGAGCAGGTGCAGCTTCCCCCGTTGATGAAAGATGAGCCGCCGGCTGTCTTTCAACCATACCGGGCGGGTTCCGATATCCGTCAGCCGATCGTATTTCTGGGAGTCCAGGTTGTAGACCATGATCCCGATCCGGGTTCCCCCGGCTCCGCTGAGATCTCCGGCGATTTGCCGTCCGTCTGGAGACCACGACCAGGCCACAAAACGCTGAGCGGGATCGCTCAGACGGGGCAGCTCTTTCGGGGACTGCTCCTTCCAGGGTCTCAGGGCATCCATGACAAACGAGTTTGCGCCCGGAGGCGAGTAGGCGAGACGCGAGCCGTCGGGCGACCAGATCGGGTAGAGAACGCTTCCGTCTGAGTGATAGGTGATCTGCTGGAGGCCGCTGCCGTCCGGAAGGATGGTCCAGACGTCGTACTTGCCGCCGCGGTTGGAGTAGAAGGCGATTCGCTTGCCGTCGGGCGACCAGCGGGGGAAGCGATCCCGGTGGGCATCGTCGGTGAGCTGGCGCAGCTCGCTGCCGTCGGCCTTGAGGAGAAAAATATCCTCCTGCTTACCGCCCGTGTGGAAGACCAGCCATTCGCCGTCCGGCGACGCGTCGCAGCTGACCACTTGCTTGGAGCCCTGCGTGACCCAGGCCGGCTGGCCCACAACTTTTTCCGCGGCCGGATCAAAAGCAACCTTCTGGATGTTCTGGGTCACCACCGACTGCGCGTACGCGATGCGGTGGCCGTCGCGGGAAATCGTGAGCTGCCCGCTGTAAGGTGAGGGTGTCGTGATCGGCTCGGGCGGGCCCAGGAGCTTGCCGGACTTTTCCTCGATCGCGACGCGCCAGAGGTTCATGCTCCCGCCGCGGTCGCTCGAGAAATAAAGGTGGTTGCCGTCGGAAGACCAGATGGGACTCCAGTCGAGATGGGCGTCCTGGGTCACGGCCACAGGCGCGGTTCCGTCGGCGGCGACGGTCCAGACATCGCGCTGGCCGGCGCGAACCGCCCAGTAGGCAATGCGGTGACCGCGGGGCGACCATTGCGGTTGGACGGCGTCCGGAACCACCTGCGGTTTCGTGAGCTGCCGCTTTTCCCCGCTGGCAACATCCACCACCCAGAGCTGGCTGTCGGTGAAGAATCTCGAGGTTGGTTCGAGCGGGCCTTCCGTGGCGAAGACGATCCGGCGGCCTTCCGGGGACCAGGCGGGGTTGTAGCCGGAATCGGTGAGGCGCTTCACGGACTCGCCCGTCGCGCCCATGACGAAAATGCCGCCGCCGGAGCGCTCGGACCGGAAGGCGATCTGCTGGCCGTTCGGGGAGAAGGCGGGATGGGTATCGTTCGCGGGGGAGCTTTTGGTCAGATTGATCGGGATCTTGCCGCCGACCCGCTGCAAGTAGATATCGCTGTTGCCTGCTCCAGAATGGGCATAGACCAGGGAGTTGCCGTCGGGCGACAGGCTCGGGAAGCTCTCGGCGCCCGCCTGATCGGTGAGCTGGGTGAAAGTGGCGTTGACCAGCGGGCTGGGTTCGGAAGGCGGCCGGCGCAGCAGCAGATACAGGTTGGTCGCGGCCAGCAGCGCGATGATGGCGAACGCCGGGGACAGACGGCGAGGCGGCGCGGCCGCGGCGGCCGGGACAGATGCCGGCGCTGAGGCGGGGGCGGCGCGGCCGGAGTCGAGGTTGCGCTTCAAGCGTTTCAAATCGCCGCGCAGCTCGGAGGCCGCCTGGCAGCGCACCTCGCACTCCTTTTCCAGAGCCTTGCCGATGACCTGCTCGAGCTCCGCCGGCAGCTCCGGATTCAGCGCCCGCGGCGAAGGCGGCGTCTTGTGCAGGATGCCGTCAAAAATCAGAGCCGTGCTGTTGCCCGGAAACGGCAGCGCGCCGGTGGCCATTTCGTAGAGCGCCACGCCGAACGAGAAAAGATCCGTGCGCGCATCGACGTCCTCGCCGCGCGCCTGCTCCGGCGACATGTAGGCCACCGTGCCCAGCGCCGAACCGGGGCTGGTGAGCAGCGCCGCGTCGATGGTGGCTGCTTCGGTCGCGGAGCGGCGGTCGGCGACCAGTTTCGCCAGGCCAAAGTCGAGGATCTTGGCCTGCTTGCGCTCGGTGACGAAGATGTTGGCCGGCTTGATATCGCGGTGCACGATGCCTTTGGCGTGGGCGGCGTCGAGAGCGTCGGCGATCTGGATCCCGAGATCGAGCAGCTCCGGCAGCCGCAGGGGCTTCCCCGCGATGCGATGCTTCAGCGTCTCGCCTTCCAGCAGCTCCATCACGATGAACGGACGGCCCCCCTGCTCACCATCGACCTCGTCGATGTCGTGAATGGTGCAGATGTTGGGATGGTTGAGCGCCGAGGCCGCGCGCGCCTCGCGCTGGAAGCGCTCGAGCGCCTGGCGGTCCTTGGCGAATTCCTCCGGCAGAAACTTCAGCGCGACGTGACGGCCGAGCCGCGTGTCCTCGCCCTTGTAGACGACGCCCATCCCCCCGCCTCCGAGCTTTTCGAGCACGCGATAGTGGGAGATGGTCTGGCCGGTCATGCGGGTGGCGCCGCTCAGCGTCATTGTAGCTGAACCGTGCGGCGCCGCTGGCGGTTGAATCTGACAAGTGATATGAGTAGTCAGAAGAGTCGGCATCTGGCGTCCTGGCAGGTGCAAAACGCGAAGGCCCGCTTCAGCGAGTTTCTGGAGGCCAGCCTCCGAGATGGTCCCCAAACCGTCACGCGCCGCGGCGTGGAGCAGGCGGTGCTGGTGAGAATCGAGGAATGGCGGCGTCTCCGGCAGGGCGCACGGCCCAGTCTGAAACAGCTACTGCTCGCCCCGACGCCGCGCTTCCAGAAACTTGTGCCGCCACGCCGGGCTTTGCGGCGCCGGCCGTCGCCGGATCTCGGCTGAGGCATGTACGTTTTGGATACCAACGTCGTATCCGAGTTGCGAAAACCCAGGCCGCATAGAGGCGTGCTGGCGTGGCTGGCGACTTCGCGGCGTTCGCCGTGCCGGTGTTGAATCCGTTTCGCGCCTGATCGCCCGCCGGACTACAATACGAGAGATGGTTGGGCGGACGCTGGCGCATTACCAGATCCTCGAACAGATCGGCGCGGGCGGGATGGGCGTGGTCTACCGGGCGCGCGACACGAAGCTCGAGCGCGTCGTGGCGCTGAAGGTCGTCGGGGATCGCGCGCCGGCCGACGAGACGGCGCGGGCGCGGCTGTTGCGCGAGGCGCGCACCGCCTCGGCGCTGAACCATCCCAACATCTGCACCATTTACGAAGTGGGCGAGGCCGAGGGCGAGATCTACTTCGCGATGGAGTTCATCGCGGGCCGGCCGCTGAGCGCGATGACGGGCGGCGAAGGGCTGGCGGCCGGAACGGCGCTGCGCTACGGCTCGCAGATCGCCGACGCGCTGGCGCACGCCCACGAGCGCGGCATCGTGCACCGCGACCTGAAAAGCGCCAACGTGATGATCACGCCCGAAGGGCGGGTGAAGGTTCTGGACTTCGGCCTGGCCCGACGGCTGCCCGAAGGCGGCGAGGGAGCGACGCGCACCGAGGGATCGCTGACCCAGGCGGGCGCTGTCGTCGGCACGCTCGCTTACATGGCCCCGGAAGTTCTGCGCGGCCAGAAAGGCGACGAGCGCAGCGACCTGTGGGCGCTCGGCGTGATGCTCTACGAGATGATCGCCGGGCGGTTGCCGTTTCCCGGCCAGACGGGATACGAGGTCACCTCGGCGATTCTGCGGGAGTCGATGGCGCCGCTGCCGCCGCAGGCTCCGGCGGCGGTCCGCGGAATCATCCAGCGTTGCCTGTTAAAAGAACCGGTAGTGGCTCAGTTTGAATCGAGCAAGCTAATGATCTCTTCGACGGTCCACTCATGATCCGAGACGCCAGCCGCGACCGCCGGTGTGGTTCCGAGCGATTGATGCTTTCGAGAAAAGTTATAGTACATCGTGTGCAACGAGATCGCAGCGGCGTGGTTTTCGATCTTTTTGGAAAACGCATTGGTCAACCGCGTGAATCGGCGCATCCCCATTCGCATCGTCAAGTTCTGCCGTTCTATGTAGCTGGTGCTGATATGGTCCGGGTCGGGGTTGCCGGTAACTGCCTTCCGCTCGCACGCGATGCAGTCAGCAGGGCTGTAGCGCCTGCGGCCCTCGGGAGTCTGGGTGTAGACCTTAACGAGCATGGCATAATCAATTCTCCCCTCGAAGGCTTTGGCAACCGCAGTGAGGTAGGCCGTCAGGCCATCGCTCGTCAGTTGAACACGATCGGCCAACCGGTCCGCCAGGTCCTCCACAAAATGCTTTGCGGCCGTATCGTCGCGCTGCCCAAGCGTCCAGCAGGGGATCAGTTTGGTGTCCGCGTCGATGGCTGCCCAGGTCCAAACGTCGCCAGCGTAGCCGCCGTCGTCGAACATCTCCGGCTTGATATTCTTCTGTTTGGCGTAGCAAAATGCCCAGCACTCATCGACCTGAATCCGGCGGCAGGTGAGGTTCCGTAGGACGCGATCCTGGTAACGGGAACAGGCCTCCCCAAGGTCCACCAGCAGCTTGTCGATGGTGTTCCGGGCGATCCCTGTTATCCTGGAGGTGGCCCGCATAGAGCAGCCGTCCACCAAGCATCGGACTACCGCGACCCGTGGACTTGGATCGCGGTTGCAGGCGTGGCGGCGATCGCGGCCCTTGCGGCGCTGGTGTTCGTGATGAATCCATCGGGGCCGCAGCCGCCCGCCGAGCAGCGGCTCAGCTCGGGCGGCAAACCCTCGAAGATCCGCGAGGCCAACGAGTACTACGAGCGGGCGATGGTGGCCACGAGAGGCGGCCAGTTTGATCTCCAGCGGATGCGGCGCATGCTGGAGCGGGCGCTGGAGCTGGATCCGAAGTTCGCCGAGGCGCGCGCCGAGTACGCTACCACTCATATGCTGACGGTTCTGACCGGGGTCTCCAACGACACGAGCTGGATCTACAAAGCGGAAGAGGAAGCGCGCCGGGCCCTCCAAGACGACTCGGAATGCGGCCGCGCCCGCGCCTCCCTGGCCGCTGTGTACGTCCAGCAGGGACGCAAGGAGCCAGCGCTGGCAGAGGCGGAGAAAGCGATAAAGCTAAACCCGAACGAACCGAATGCGCAGCTCCTGTTTCTGTCCTTTCACTGGTACAACGGGGACTTGACGGAGGCTCGGGCGGTGGGGCAGCAGATCAGGGAGCGTTTTCCGCTGTTCTTTCCGGCGCGGATGTTCCTGGGGGAGATCCTCATGGAGCAAGGCGATACGGCAGCCGCTATTGGCGAGCAGGAGAAGATCCTGGAGCAAGATCCCGAACACCGTCCGGCCGCCCTGTTTCTCACGCGCGCTTACCTGTATTCGGGGCGGCTGGCGGAAGCCCGGTGGATCTTGGAGCGAGCGCGATCGGCGGCGCCGCAAAACTACTCGCACCGGCCGTACTGGGCGATGCTGTTGGCTCTCGAAGGGAAGCGGACCGAGGCCCTGCGCGAGATGGACGAAGAGGCTCTGAAGTATTGCGGCGCGATGTTGCCCATGACGCTGCTGCCGGCGGATTTCTACGCCGTGGCCGGCGATAAGCCCAAAGCCCTCGACTGGCTGGAGCGGGCGGTGCGCGCCGGCGACGATCGGGAAGAATGGTTCCTGCGGAATCCGATGTTAGCGAAGATCCGCGACGAGCCGCGCTTCAAGCAGATCCTCGAGTCGGTGGCCCACCGGCGCGCGCAACGGGCCAAGGCGAAGCAGCAATGAATCGCGTCAGCGGGGGCGCGTTCAACGTGCCGGTGGCGGCGCGGCGGGAACCGGCCAAGTAATGGACGCAGTGCGGGGTCGCGGAGCGCTGCTCTGGGTGGCGCTGGGGGCCAGTCTGTGGGGTACGGACACCCCGCTGCGGCGGCCGCTCACCGAGAGTCTCAGTAGTTCCCAGATCGTTTTCCTCGAGCACCTGATCCTGACGGCGGCGCTGGCGCCGGCGCTGTGGTTGCGGCGCGGCGAGTGGCGCGGCCTGCGACGGCTCGAGTGGGCCGCCATCCTCGGCCTCGCCTGGGGCGGCTCGGCGCTGGCGACGCTCTGCTTCACCGAAGCCATCAAGATCGGCAACCCTACCACCGCCGTGCTGCTGCAAAAGATGCAGCCGCTCTTCGCGGGGTTGCTGGCGCGAGCGCTGCTCGGCGAGGCTCTGGGACGGCGCTTCTGGATCTGCCTGGCGCTGGCGGCCGCGGCCGGCTACGTCATCAGTTTCGGCGACCAGCTCGGGGCTGTGTCTCTGGCGGAGGCACGAGCCGAAGCGGCGCTGCTGGCGCTGGCGGCCGCGGGGCTTTGGGGCGCCTCGACGGTGCTGGGGCGTTTCGCGCTCGGACGGCTGCCGTTTTTCACGCTGACCGCGCTGCGACTCGTCGCGGCGACGCCCTTTCTGGCGGCGCTGGCGGTGCTCGGGCCGGGGCCGGTCGTCGCGCGAATCGATGCCGGGCAATTCCTGACGCTGCTCCTGATGGCGCTGGTGCCCGGCCTCGCGGCGTTGCTTGTGTATTACCGCGGTCTGCGCGACGCCCCGGCGTCGCGGGCGGCCATCGCCGAGCTGGCCTACCCGGCGACGGCCACGCTGCTCAACTGGGCCGTCCTCGGCGCGCGCCTCACCGCGGCCCAGGCGGGCGGGTTTGCCGTCCTGTGGGGCGTGATCCTCGGCATCGAAAAGAAACCGCCATGAAAAATCGCGAGATTGCCCGGGCGCGGGAATATCACGAGCGCACCAAGCATTCGCCGGAAAGCGTGCGGCGGAGCGCCCACACCCTCGACTGGCCGAACCAGCCGCTGCCGTTCAAGATTTACAAGGATCTCGCGCCGATACCGCTGCCGCGCGAGACGCCGCCGGCCGCGTCAGACCTGAGCCGGCTGGCGCATCTTTTGTATTACTCGGCGGGAATCACGCGCCGGCGCCAGTATCCCGGGGGTGAGATCCTGTTTCGCGCGGCGGCCTGCACCGGGGCGCTCTATGAGATCGAGCTGTACATAGTGTGCGGCGAGCTCACCGATCTGGCGGCGGGTCTGTATCACTACGGGCCAGCGGACCACGCGCTGCGGCGGCTGCGCCAGGGCGACTGGCGCGGCGCGGTCGCTCGGGCCGCGGCGCTTGACGAAACTCCCCTCGCCTTTGTGATCTCCACCGGAACCTACTGGCGCAACGCCTGGAAGTATCAGGCCCGAACTTACCGGCACTTTGGCTGGGACAACGGCACGCTGCACGCCAACCTCCTGGCGGTTGCCGCGGCCCAGGATCTCGCGGCGCGGCTGCTCTGCGGGTTCGTCGACGCCGAGATCAACCGGCTGCTCGACCTCGACACCGACCGCGAAGTGGCGCTGGCGCTGGTTGCCCTGGGCCGGGGGGCCGGGCCGCCCCCGCAGGCGCCCCAGGAAATGCCGAAACTCGACTACGCGACGGTTCCTCTGTCGCGCCAGGAGGTAGAAGACCCGCTGATGCGCGAGATGCACCAGGCGTCATCGCTCGAGACGGCCGAGGAGGTGCGCGCATGGCGCGCGGCGACACCATCGAAGACGTAATCCTGCGGCGCGGGTCGGCGCGGCGGTTCGCGCAACTGCCGATCGCCTCCGGGCAGCTCTCGACCATCCTCGAGCAATCGACGCGCGGGATCGCGGCGGATTTTTCCCCGCCGGATAGCGGGCATCTGAACGATATCTACGTGATCGCCCACGCGGTCGACGGCCTGGCGGCCGGCGCCTATTTCTACGACCCGGCGGCCCGCCGCCTGGAGCTGCTCCAGCCCGGCGACTTCCGGCACAAGGCCGCCTTCCTGGGACTCGATCAAGCCCTGCCCGGAGACGCTGCCGCCGCCCTGTTCTTCCTCGCCGACCTCGAAGCCGTGCTCGCGCGGCTCGGCAACCGCGGCTATCGGGCCGTGCAGCTCGAAGCCGGCATCCTCGGCGGCAGGATGTACCTCGCGGCGTACGCGGAGGATCTCGGCGCGACGGGCCTGACCTTCTACGACGACGAAGTGGTAAAATTTTTCTCGCCGCACGCCGCGGGCAAGAGCGCCATCTTCCTGGTGGCCGTCGGCCACGGCTCGAGCCTGGTCCGGCTGCGGTAAGAGAATCGGGAGGCCATCGTGGCAGACTTCATTCCAGACAAGTTTCGCGATCTGTTCAACCGCAAGGCATTCGGCAGCCTGGCGACGCTGATGCCCGACGGGCGGCCGCAAGTGACCCCGGTGTGGTGCGACTTCGACGGCGCCCACATCCTCGTCAACTCGGCCAAGGGCCGCCGCAAAGACCGCAACATGCGCCAGGATCCGCGCGTCTCGATCGCCATCTCCGATCCGTCCAATCCCTACCGATATCTGGAGGTCCGGGGCCGTGTAGTGGAAATCACCGAACAGGGCGCCGACGAGCACATCAACAAAATGGCCAAGAAGTACCTGGGCCTCGACGTCTATCCCTACAAGCAGCCCGGCGAGGTGCGCGTGCTGTACAAGATCCAGCCCGAAGGCATGTCGTCTATGGACATAGGCTGAGCGGCTCAGCGGCCCGGCCGGTTGTACTGGAAAATAGCCCCGAGAAAGTCCATTATCAGGCGCGCCGTCAGCCGCTGCGTGGTCTCGGCGAAATCGTAGGCCGGGGCGACCTCGACGAAGTCGAATCCCACGACCTTGCCTTTCCTGGCGATCTCCGCCAGGATCTCCTTTGCCTGATAATAGGTAAACCCGCCGGGGACGGGCGTGCCGGTGGCGGGCGACAGCGACGGGTCGATCACGTCGACGTCGAAGCTGATGTAGTAGGCATCGGCGGCCGGTATCGAGGCGACCGCCGCCTTGGCCCCCATTTGCAGTACCTTCCAGGCGGTGAGAACCTGCACGCCCATCTTGCGGCCTTCCTCGAGCGCCTGCGTGTTGCGCGTAATGCCGCGGATCCCGACCGAGGTCAGCCCGCCGATCCACGGCAGCTCGAAGGAGCGCCGCATGGGGTTGCCGTGAGCCAGCCGCACGTGCTGGCGGCCGTCGGAGAAGTCCAGGTGGCTGTCGAAATGAATGATGCGGATCTTTTGCGGCGTTCCCTTCCAGGCGCGCAGAATCGGAAACGTGATGGAGTGGTCGCCGCCGAGGACGGCCGGGAAGGCGCCGCGCGCGACTATTTTCCCGATGACCTCGGTGATGCGGTCGAAGTTCGGCATGAAGTCGGCGGGCATGATGTTGATGTCGCCGACGTCGGCGAAGCGCACGCCCCGCAGGATCCATTCCTCGAGCTCGTAGTCGTACCAGCCGCGCTTGGGGTCGAACGCGGCGCCGCCGCCAAACCGCGCCACCGAGCGAAGCCCGGAGGGGCCGTAGCGCGCCCCCGGCCGAGCCGTCGTGCCCAGGTCGAAGGGAATGCCGACGAAGGCCACGTCGGCGTCGAGCTTCTCCAGGTCCTCGACGTAAGGGACACCGTAGAACGTTGGATTGAGGCGGCGCATGGAGCGTGCAAAGGGCTCCTCGAGCGGGGCGGGCGGCGGCGGCCCCTGGGGAGCCGTTTGGGCAAACGCGCCTCCGCCCAGCAGGGTTGTCAAGAACGAGCGTCGTTTCATGGATCTCCTCCTCGGCGGTGATTGTAGCAGCCGACCCGTGTTATGATGCGGTGTCGCGTCAGCCAAGCGTCGAAGCGGGTAGGCTCACACCGCCTTGCTGTGCGACAATGAGATCGCTTGACAGCGGGCGATTCGAGCAGGCAACAGGAGAAACGCGGAATGAAGCTCTACGTGGGAAACCTTGCGTATCAGGCGAGTGAAGGGGATCTGGAGAGCTGGTTTGCGCAGGCCGGCGTCCAGGTGGACAGCGTGACCATAGTGAGGGACCGCTTTTCGGGCGAGCCGCGCGGTTTCGGCTTTGTCGAGATCGGCAACGACGAACAGGCGCAGGTGGCGATTCAAGCCTGCAACGGCAAGGATTTCCTCGGGCGAACCGTGGTCGTGAACGAGGCGAGGCCGATGCGCTCCGGCGGCGGCGGACGCCCCGGCGGCGGCGGCGGCCGGCCCGGCGGCGGTGGTGGCGGCCGGCGGCGCGAAGGCGGCGGCGGTGGTGGCGGTCATCGCCGCTGGTAGCGACGCGCCGCTGATCGGCAGGCTCAGCCCGCAGGACTGGGGGAACGCGAGGCGGCAGCAGGTCGGCTCCTGGCTTCTTCACAGCCGGCTCGCGGGGCGGCATCTTCCGACGCGCCACTCCAAGGGCCCGCTCGAGGATCTCCTGAACGACGCGCTGGCTCAGCCCGCAGGACTGGGGGAACGGGACGCAGCGGGCCGGCTCCTGGCGGTCTTCTTCACAGCCGGCTTGCGGGGCGGCATCTTCCGACGCGCCACTCCAAGGGCCCGCTCGAGGATTTCTTGTAGCAGCCCGCGCTCCTCCGGGGTCATCATCTTGTGGAACTTCTCCGGCCGCTGGGCGACCAGTTCCCGCAGGCGCGCCACCCATTCCAGCGACTCGGCCGCCGGGTGCTCGCCGATCTGGCGCACCAGTTGGAGTGTCGCCTCGAAGTCCGGGATCCTGCGGCAGCAGTGCAGCGCCTCCTTCAAGTTGCCGGCGTCGCGGTGGCACCGTGCGGCGCCGGCGTAGTCGCGAAGACCCTCATAGCAGACGGCTTCGAGCTTGGGCTGGCGTTCCGGCAGCAGTAGCAGCAGGTCCAATGCCACGCCGAACGCGCGGTCCTTGATGAGGATCTGTACGCTTTTCTGCCGCAGTCGGGCGGCGCGCTCCGCGGCGTCGGGGACGCCCAGGGCCACACAAAACGGCGGCAGAATGCGGCTGAGAAGAACGGCGTGCCGGGCGCTGAACATCGCTGACTCCAGCTCCTCGACCCACTGCCGGGCCTTGGTTTCGATCTCCACCAGCAGCCACGGCGCGACCTCGTCCTTGTGGCGAGGCAGCGTCTCGGCGAGATCCGCCAGCGCCGACAGGCGTTGCTCCGGAGCAGCCTCCTGCACGTTCTGAATGGCTCCGAGAATGACCGACAACCCGAACTGGCCGCCGCCGGAGGCCGCTTGTCGCGCTTCCACGAACAGGTCCGGGCGGCCCATCTCGGGAGCGAGCCGCGCCCGGCGGAACGCCAGGCAGAAGGAGACTTCGGCCAGCGTCCGGTAGGCCGTGTCGCGCACCGGGCCGTCCACGACCGCCGCGATCGATCCCGGCTTGCCGAGCAGCGTCACGGCCTGCTGCGCGCGCGAGAGAGCGATCTCGGGCCGCACTTCGAGAAACTGCCGGGCATCGGCCTGGCAGCGCAGGATCCGCTCTTCCAGGTCGAGTTGGTCCTCTTCCAGCGTCTTGAGCACCGCCTCCGGAATGCAGGCTGCAACGCGGTTCTGAAACTGGTCGCGGTTGAGGAACTGAAGACTCTCCCGCACCACCTGGTCGCTCGGCGATACATCGATCCAGAACAGGCGCTCGGCGGGCCGGCTCAGGGCCACTCGAAGCTGGTCGATCGCCAGCCGCTTGCGCAGAGCCTCGATGTCGGCATTGGGGCGCGCCCGTGTGTCGAAGCGCGTGACGCGCTCCAGGCGCTTGCCGGCGTCGAGCACGCAGACCGAATGGAAATCCAGACCCTTGGCTTCCGACACGCTCAGCACGGATGGCCGCAAGGATTCTGGGACGTAACGGGGCGCTTCTTCATCGAACGAGAGGATGGCCAGGCCTTCGCGGGAAGCCAGCTCGGCGAGCAGTCGGTCGAGATCAGGGCCGGGCGCCGCGGTGCAGTAGAAGATCTCGTCGGTGGCGTCGTCCTCGATCTCGGCGTACCCAGAGCCGCTTGGCCGGTCCTGCTTTTCGAGGTGGCCGTAAAGATCCCACGCGCGATTCACCAAGTCGGCGATGCGGCGCGGGCTGCGGAGGTTGGTGGAAAGCTTGAACTCCTGCGGCGTCCCGACATGGGCGTGGAGCAGGTCGCTGAGCCAGCCCCACTCGAAGTCGGTCGGACGGACGGTCTGGGCTTCGTCGCCGGCCAGCAGCAGCCGTAACCGCCCCCGGCGGCGCTGCTGGATACTGCGCGCCAGCTCCACCAGGATCATGGTCTCGATGGGCGTCAGGTCCTGGCACTCGTCGACGGCGATGCAATCGAAGTTCTCCCATTCGGGCGGGACTTGGCCGGCGCGCAGCTTCCCGACGGCGTGCCAGGCATGGGCCAGCTCGGGGAAGTAGCGGTCGGCCAGCGTGTCGTCACCCTGTTTCTCAAGGCGGCTCGCTATGTCGAGGAGGGAGGCTGTGGCGATCGTGCCCAGATATCGGGTGCGTCGCTCGCGGTAGGCCTTGTCCGCCACGCGAGGGCCCGAGCAGGCGACGAAGCGGCCCGCCGCGGCCGGCACCGCGTCGCCCACCAGGTGCGCGTGCATCTCCTCCCACAAGGCGCCGGGATCGTCCTGCCAGGGGCCCAGCGACCGCTGGTACGGCGCCAGATCCCGCCGAAAGCGCTGGCGCGACTCGCGCTCCGGCGCCCGCTCCACGTCCCGCCCGAGCGCCTCGCGCAGCAGGGAGGGGAAGGTCACCACATGGAAGGTCTTGGCAACCGAACAATACCGGTCGAAGTAGTCGCGGGCCAGCGCTGCCAGATCGCGCGAGTAGGTGACGTAGAGAACCTTCTCGGCGTCCACCGTGTCGGCGGCATGCCACAACGCCGTGGTCTTGCCGGAGCCGGGATGGCCCTTGAGAAGGCGGACCCCGGAGCGGGCGGAGGCGAAACGCTCTTGCTGGGGCGTCCAGGGCTCCGGGCCGTATTCCTTCTGGCGCAGGTCCGTTACTGCGACTGGCAGGTAGTCTCCCTGTAGCGACTGGGGACGAAGCGGCGTATGGTCGTCATGGTGGCGGATGTCACGCAGAAAGATCGATCCCTGCGGCGCGCTCGCGAACTCGGCGGACTCCTTGATAGGCGGCGCTCCTTGGGGCGCCCACCAGGCGTAGAAGTGGTTGCCGGAGTTGCCGCCCAACCGCGACCGTCGCCAGCCGCGGTTAGGCCCGTAGGTGGCCTTGTAGTGCAGGCGGCGCTCGTCAACCGCCAGCCGCTGCAGCAACAGCGTAGCTCGCTTGCCAACGGCGTCCTTACTGCGCTCGCCGAGTTTTTCCAGGAACTCCAGGTGGCAGAAAATGGGGTTGGCAGGCCGCGCTGTACGGAAGATCTCTTCGAACAGCTCCACTTGCCCCGCAGCCATCGGCGCATAGTGTAGCAAAACTTGTCGGCCGGAACGGCCACCGCCGCTGGTAACGGCGCAGCGATTCGGGAAGCGCTGGCGGGGTGTCGTGGACACTTTTCGAACTCTACTTCCGACTTGGGGAGCCCAATCAGGGTTGTTGTCGCTGCTCGAGATCCTGCCGGCGGCGTGACGCTCGCGCTACAGCGGGTCATTTCGGGTGGGGGGTGATGTCGCGAATCAGATAGGTGTCCCTTCAATGGTGAAGTAGAAGCGCCAATCGTCGTTGACGCGGGCCTGCCAGCGGTCCTGGGACTCGTCGTGATGAAGGCCTTTGAACCGTGACCGGGGCGCTGGCGAGCGCGGCGACAGCGCGCTCGGTAAGCGATACCTTCATCGGGGGCGCTTGGGTTTCTTGGCACGGGCCTTCAATTCCGCCCTTAGGAAGCGAGTAGCTTCCTTGGCGGTGAAGGGGCCGTAAACTCGATCTTTCTTGACGTCTTCGTCGGCGAGGGCAAGGCGGGCGTCAATGATCCGACGCTGCTGCGGAGTGTACTCGTCAACGGCTACCGGCGGCTTGCTGATGATGGTGATAATCCCAGGCGTGGCTTTGAACTCCAGTTGGGCGCCGGGTTTGAGGCGAGCCTGGCGTTGGACGCTGGGAGGCACCACCCGTTCGGCTTTCTCTTTAAGAGTGATGGTCATTGGCTTTGCAAGCATTACCACCCGAGCCGAAATCAGGCGTCGCACTGAAAGCATAGCATCTCGCTGGCACCTCGTGAAGAGTCTGCTTCCCTGCCGCCGGCGACAAGGTGGTAAAGGCAAGTGCCACACGGTCGCTGGGATCCGCCCCCCGGGGCCTGGGGCCTTCCCGAACCCGGGCGGCGGGACGGCACGAGTGCCACTGGTTACGCTTGGCGAACTTGCGCTATCATTGCGGTCTGGCCCGCATCACCGTTCGCTGCGGCGAGCCTGCCTGCCCGACGAGGTTGGGAATCCCAAGGGAGGCTCGATTCCATGACAGGAAAGGTTCGGCCGTTGGGGCATCTTCAGGAAATAGACGTTCGCAAGATCTGGACGAATGAAGCGTCGTTTACGGCGTGGCTTGCTAAGGAGGAGAACGTCGCCCGTCTCGGCCAAGCGCTCGAAATCGACCTGGAGGTAAAGGCTCAGGAGAAGAAGGTCGGGGAGTTTCGCGCGGATATAGTGTGCCGGGATAGGGATCGAGACGAGACGGTGGTGATCGAGAACCAACTAGAGCGCACCGACCACAGCCACCTGGGGCAGTTGATAACCTACGCAGCAGGGCTCAAAGCGGTGACTATTGTGTGGGTCTCTCCAGAGATCAGCGAGGAGCGCCGCACGGCGCTCGAGTGGCTGAACACCATCACCAGCGACCGCCTCCATTGCTTCGGCGTCCAGATCGGGGCGGAGAGAATCGGGCGTTCCGAGCCCGCTCCGCGGTTCTCGGTTGTTATCCGTCCCAACGGCTGGAAGCGGTTTCCTAGAAGGCCGGCCCGGGCGCCGAAGGGAACTCCAAAGACGCGCTTCGAGTACTGGCAGAGCTTCCTGGAAGGGCTGCGTCAGACGCACCCCGGCTTGAAGGCCCCCCGCCCAAACACCCTCGGGAATCTGCGGTTTACCCTGCGAGGTAATGACCTGTGGATTACGGTGTATGCCGCGTCATCGCTCGGAAGGATCGGCGTTTTCTTGAAAAGCCGGACGGATGATTTCCGCCGCCTCTACTCTCAGAGGTCAGGCATTGAGGCTGATCTCGGTGAACTGGGCTGGGATAAACCGGACTCAGATGGGTACTGGCATGTCGCGCTGTCTCGGGACGCGGACCCAAAGGTTCGAGACGACTGGCCCGCCCAGCATCGATGGCTGGCGGACAAGCTCAATGGCTTTCTGACTACTATCGTTCCCAAGCTGAAGTGAACTGGCGGAGAGGGGGGGATTCGAACCCCCGACACCGGTTTTGCCAGTGTAACTGCTTAGCAGGCAGCCCTGTTCGACCACTCCAGCACCTCTCCGCGACGCA
>Ga0247727_10003718_pt1 | contig 33381 bp, 34 predicted proteins | sample WisWelCaveWW1625_FD_202498 | JGI IMG/M metagenome (GOLD analysis project Ga0247727, IMG submission 202498) | Biofilm microbial communities from Wishing Well Cave, Virginia, United States - WW16-25 | ecosystem: Environmental > Aquatic > Deep subsurface > Groundwater > Cave microbial mat | place...
CCCCCCCTCGTTGCCGGAGAGTACAGCTTCCCAGTTATTCAGAAACCAGGCGGCATTGGTGTCAGCAGGCAATGGTGATAGCAGTTGTGTTAAGCTTGTGGACGAGTAGCAGAAAACAGAACAACAAAGGAGCAGTTTTTTCATCTTACAAAAAATTGAGATACCGCAAGATAAGGAAAACCGTGATCTTTGCAAAAAGATTTTCCCGTCGGAAAAGTGATAAAAATCAGGTTGAATAAAAAGGGAAACTGAAAGGCGGTTATTCCATCAGGATGTCAAACAGCTCCTGTACTTCGGATTCGTACTGACTGAATTCCACTTTCACAAGCGTTGGATCGCGTTCGAACTCGCTGTCCAAAACTTCACGTTTTTTGAAATTGACAGCCTCCAGGTGCATTATTACGCCGTAACGTTCAAAATCAAAAACGAGTGGAATTCCCTTGATCTCCTTGTAGGATGAATAAAATAAACCTTCGGCCGGAGACAAGTCTTCGGTGAACCAGGCATTGGGATGCTTCACAGAATCTTCACTGCAATCCACCGTATATTCCGACGCCCACATTCCCTGAACGCTGTCCTGTTTCGACGTGCTGGCCAATTTGTATTTTGGCTGAGAGGCAATCAGCGTTTTCAAGTCCGCCGCGGTCAATTCTGCGTAGAAAAATTTGTCGCCAAAATCAAGGCGCATCTCGACCGAATGAGTTGCTTCGTCGGAAATGACATCCGTCGTGAAGATTTTTCCCCGGGCGATGTTGGTTTTCATTTTTGTCCCCTTGAAAACCAGCGTTGCTTTTTCAGGCAGAACCGCTCCGAGCAAACCCGATACGTCAGTATACGGATAGGTGATCACGTATTCAATTTCACCTTCGGGAATTTTGGAATCGCTGCAGGAAGCCAGCAGCATAAAAATCGCAAAGGGAAGTAGAAGCAGTGGCTTCATTGAGCAAATTTCGGATACGGTGGCAAAGATATAACTTTATCCACACCAAACTCAGTGCTTTCAGGATCGGTTAAAGTCTCAACGGAAATGCGATGTATGTGGTTTTTTTTCTATCTTTCGCTGAAATGCTGTTTCGCCGCTTTGCTTTCTCTATTCTCACCCTTTGGTCGTTCGCTACTCTTGGACAGGATAGCCTTTCGGACCTCGGCTTCCTTCCAAAGGCGCATACGTCCAATAGTTTCGTTGAAGTAAATCGCTGGGAAGGTCTTTACGGTCAATGTATCGACGTACAATTTAACAGGGACAGCCTTGGCGAGATCGATTTCTCACAGTCACTTATTGTCGCGCTTTTTCCCGACAAGTATCTTCAATTTATTCGGTTTCCGGTTGGCGGCAGTGAGACAGACGTCTTTATCTATCCGATCACCAAATGTACCGGATCTGAGCTTGAAATCGATATCTCAAGACGCGTCAAGGAAAAGATCTTTATGTATGGTTCTGAACCGGGAAGTCGGGCCATCCGCATTGACGATCTGGAATCTGGCCTTTACTATGTTCAGTATGCCTCTTGCCATTATGCTTGTTCGTGGTTACTGCAGTTGGCGCGGTCCGAATCCTCAGTCCCGCCTTTTGGATCGACTCGACAGTAATCCATATTTTTAATAAATAGATGAAATTTAGTTCATTGAGTGTAAATTTTTGCCGTTCAAGTCAGTCCGGTTTGGCTGAATTTTCTGCCTTCATCCAGCCTAAAAGCGTACCTTTGCACCCCTTTCAGTGAACAATGGCCGATGTCGAAATCATTATTAATCCTTCAGAGCTTGGTGCGGGTACCAGGGGTTCAAGTCTGGGTCCAAGCGCACTAATTGTAGAAGCCCGTCAAAGGGGACTTGATTTTTTCGGAAGGCACAGCAACACTACGATAGCCGATGAAAATCATCTGTTGAATTATCCATCGGATTTCGAGTATGCGCATTACATCGACGCAATTCACCGAATTTACATCCGTGTTGCCGAGGCCACATCCGAAGTTCTCAAGCGCGGTAATTTCCCCATCGTCCTTGCAGGGGATCATTCCTCCGCCGCGGGAACGATTGCCGGAATCAAAAACATTCACCCAGACAAACGGCTCGGAGTCATCTGGATCGACGCACACGCCGACCTGCACTCACCCTATACGACACCCTCCGGAAATCTTCACGGAATGGTGCTTTGCAACGCAATCGGCGACGACAATTTAGAACAAAAAATCAACGACCCCGATGCACGGACCATTGAATACTGGAACAAGCTAAAGGCGGTCGGTTTACTTTCGGATATCAAGGCCGAAGATGTCATTTATATGGGTCTGCGCAACTTTGAAGCGGCAGAAGAGGAGTTTATCCGCCGCTGCGGAATGCGCACTTACAGTGTGGAAGAGCTCCGCAACAAACGCATTGACATTGTTGTGAATGAAGTTGAAAACAAACTGGAAGATTGTGATCTCGTCTACATTTCCTTTGATGTGGACAGTATGGACCCAAGTATGGTTTCGCGCGGAACCGGAACTCCTTGCGACAATGGACTCACCGCCGAAGAAGCGGAGATACTTGTCCGAAAATTCTCGGTCTGGAGTAAATGTTGCTGTCTTGAGTTTGTTGAAATCAATCCTGTTTTGGACGACAAGAACAACCGGATGACCGAGGTTGCGTTCGATATTCTGGAAAAAGTCACAACCGATTTAGAAAAGCGCCTCGGATGAACCTGAATGAAATTTTGCTTCCGGTGGTTAAAAAAGCCATCGCCGGATTGTATGGAGCAGAAATCCCCGATGCCTTCGTTCAACTTCAGAAAACACGAAAGGAATTCATCGGTGACATTACGCTGGTAATGTTTCCTCTACTGAAGTTCTCTGCAAAAGATCCGGTTCAAACCGGCAACGAAATCGGCAAAACGCTCCTTGCTTCTTCAGCGCTTATTTCAGCGTTCAGCGTCGAGAAAGGATTTCTTAACTTGAGTATTTCCGACGAACATTGGCTTCATTTTCTAAAGTCTCTGGCGGAGTCAAAAAGCGATCTGTTCTCCGTTTCTCCCAAGGGCAGAATGATGGTCGAGTATGCCTCCCCGAACACGAACAAACCCCTTCATCTGGGCCATCTTCGGAATATTTTTCTCGGCGATTCCGTGGCGTCTATTTTAAAGGCCGATGGCTATTCAGTTGTCCGGACTCAGATCATCAACGACCGCGGTATTCACATCTGTAAATCGATGTACGCCTGGCTGAAATTTGGAAACGGCGAAACTCCTGAAGCCTCCGGTATGAAAGGCGATAAACTCGCTGGAAAATACTACGTGCAGTTCGACAAACTGATGCGTGGACAGGCCGACGAACAAATAAAAAACTGGGAGGCTGGGATTTTCGGTGACATTCCGGAATCTGTAAGCGCAGAATATTCCAGACTCACTGCAACGTGGGCGGAAAAAGACGACGAGAAAGCGCGAAAGGCAATTTCGGGAAAAATCAGGGAACTTGCCAACGGTCAGACGCAAGCACTCCGGGATGCGCAGGAAATGTTGGTTAAATGGGAGCGAGGCGATCGCGAAGTGGTGGACTTGTGGAAGAAAATGAATGGCTGGGTGTACGACGGATTCAATCAGACCTACGATTCAATGAATGTAACCTTTGACAAATTGTATTACGAATCAGATACTTTTCTCACGGGGAAAAAAATGGTCGAAGAAGGCCTCGCAAAAAAAGTCTTTTTCAAAAAGGAAGACGGCTCGGTTTGGATTGACCTCACTGCCGAGGGTATGGATGAAAAAGTGGTTCAGCGCAGTGACGGCACAGCCGTTTACATTACGCAGGACATTGGAACAGCGCGGTTGCGAATGGACGATTTTCCAGATCTGACGGGCATTGTCTACACGGTAGGGAACGAACAGGATTACCACTTCAAGGTATTGTTTCTCATTCTCGCGAAACTGGGATATCCGTGGGCAAAAAACTGCCATCATCTATCCTACGGAATGGTTGAACTTCGAAATGCGGATGGACAAGTGGGCAAGATGAAGTCGCGGGAAGGTACCATTGTCGATGCCGACGACCTGATAGCGGAAGTCCTTGCTACCGCACGAAAGTTAACGGTGGAGCGCGGTCATATCGACGGAATGACCGACGATGACAAGGAAAATCTGTGTGAGGTCATCGCGCTCGGTGGACTGAAATATTACCTATTGAAAGTAGATCCAAAAAAACGAATGGTTTTTAATCCGGAAGAATCTGTTGATTTGAACGGAAATACAGGACCCTTTATTCAGTACACGCACGCCCGGATCAAATCACTGCTGACAAAAGCCGGAACAATTGGATCCGTTACTGCAGGAGTTGGAATGACCGACACGGAACGGGATGTGGTAAGGATTCTTGCGGAATACCCGGTAGTGGTTCGCGAAGCTGCCGAAACATTTTCACCTGCGTTGGTGGCTAATTATACCTACGAATTGGCGAAAGCATACAACACATTTTTCCAAACCGTTCCGGTTATAAAAGCCGAATCGCCGGAGCTGAAAGAGATGAGGACCTGCCTTAGCGCCTGTGTTGCAAAAATCATTTCCTCCTCGATGGGACTTTTGGGAATCGACGTTCCCGAGCGAATGTGAGGTGGCGTCCGTAGCCCCACAACTGCATTAATTGCATTCGGCCTTCACAATTTCCTTTGCATCTAAATCACCCAGCGCGGCTGCGACTTTCATATCCTCACAGTATTTCCAATAATTTCCGGTCTGCTCATACAGCAGAGCCCGATTGAAATAGGCATCCACATCGTTCGGATCCACCCGGATTACTTCCGTGTAGTCGTCGATTGCTTTGGTCTTCAATTCCTGCGCATCAAATATCAACGCACGATTAAAGTAAGCGTCTGAATAGTCGGGGTCAAGTCGAATCGCTTCTGTGTAATCGCTGATGGCTTCGTCTATTTCCGCTTCTTTTTCCCAAAGCAGGGCCCGGTTGTAGTAAGCCACTTCATAGAGCGGGTCTAATTCGATCGCTCTGGAGTAACAATTGATCGCTTCTGCGCGATTGCTGGTACCGAGATCAGTGAGTACGAAGGCCTTGCTAAACCAGGCATCCTCGTTTTTCTCGTCTAACTCAATGGCTTTTTCTGCATCTGCCAGAGCTTCATTTGGGTGTTTCGCTTCAAGGTGTATGTCCGATCGATCCAGGTAAAGCTCCGAATTTTCGGAATCCAGCGCGATGGCGGTTTCGATTTGTTTCAGGGCGTCGTCATAACGCTGGAGGTCCATCAGAACCAAAGCGTCCTCCGCATAGTAATCCGGGTCATTGTTTTCCAACCGGATGGCTTCTCCGAAAAGTTCGTGCGCTTTTTCATAGTTTTCGAGATACTTGTAAGTGCGTCCTAGCATATAACTCGATTGGCCATCCTTCAGAAGTTTTGAAGCCTTTTCAAAGGCCTCGAGGGCTTCCTCGAAATGAAAGTCGTCCATATAGAAGTACAAATAACCAAGACCGTAATAATTGAGACCTTCGTCCTTGTTGAGGTCGATTGCTTTTTCAAAATCCTTTTCCGCATCGTCGAAACGTTCCATATCGTCGAAAACATAAGCGCGTGAGCGGAAATACTTGTCGCTGTTTGGATTCATTTCAATGGCTTCGTTGATCATCTTCAATGCCTCGTCGTAGTTACCCATATCCGAGTGCAGATCCCCGATCAGGCAATGTCCATCCGCATCATCGGGGTGCACAGCGAGATGGTACTTGAGATCGAACATCGCGCTGTCAAATTCCTCCAGATCGAGATACGCCATTCCACGGTTGTAAAATCCAAAAATATAGGCCGAATCCATCGCGATGACCCGGTTGTAATAAATGATGGCGCTGTCATACTGATCGAGCATCTGATGACCAGCACCCAGCGCATTCAACGAGCGGATGTAAACTTCGTCTTCAGGCGGAATCGCCTGCAATAGGGCAAAACCCCGTTCGTATTGTTTTAAACGAATGCAGGCGCAACCGATGAATAAATTCCGGTGAACGGCGTCGGACGAATCGGTGCATTTTTCAAGGGCTTTGAGACTTTCCTCATATTTTCCCTGATCATAGAGGTCCTTTCCAGTGATTATGCAAGGCGAATAATTTTGGGCCGCGGCATTCACAAATAAAAAGAAAATCAACAGCAGTGGAAAATTCAGCTTCATCGGGTTTCTGAAAGGTAAATTCTCAAATGGCCTTGTGCAACGTGCGTTCTCATTCACCGCCGCCGTCATTCTCTTCCTCACCCAGTATTTCGTAAGAATATCCGATGGTGCTGACGTGATCTTTGCCAAGGTATTCCACTTCCTGGAAAATGAGTCCCTCTTCGTTGAGGATGTAACGGGTTACGTTTCGGGTTTCTTCGTTCGAGAACATATCACTTCCTGCAACTTGAACCCGCTGCCTTCGAAGATCCGAATCCGGGAAGTAGGTGATTTTTTCCTTGTAGACGAATTTGTCTCCCTCGTAGTATTCGCTGTAATCGAGCCGATCGCTAACATACGTATAGAGGTAGTGGGCCGAAATATTTCCCCGCTCATCAAATATTTCGTAACGCAGCAGCTTGCCGTCTTCGGTGTAGAGCTGACGGTATGTGGTATCGCCGCTTGGGTACACCACGTCGTAGCATTGAATGATTTTATCCGTTGCCGTTTTGAGCGTATCATAGTACAGCCGATGATAAATGCTGTCTCCGCCTGCGCTGTAAATGATAACAAAACGGGTCTGCCATCGATAAGAAATTTCGATGATTCGGTTTCCGATGGCCGGATTGACCGTTGTTTTAATGGTCGAAACGGTATCCGGATATTTCCAATACGTAAGGATGTCGTCCGAGGTATTTGAACGACTAATCCGGCCGGTTGAGTCAAACGCGTAAAAAATCTGGTAGTCCGGATTTTCACCCTTTTTGAAATAGGAGGTTTTAATCCAACTGATAGATTTCTCAGCAAGCATTCCGCAGCTCATTGAATTGAACTGGGAATTTGCGAGCAGCGAACCGAAGAAAATTGCCGTAACAAGAGCCCTTTTCATTGCAGATAAATATACTCAATCCACCTTGAAATGTTGCGAAATTGCCCTAAGCTGTAGCGGAACCAACGCGCATTTTATGAAGAAATATCTACAAAGAACAGATAAACAAAACGTTAGCTAGTATTGGACGCTGTAGAAGCGACAATTTTGCCACAAAGGCCCGAAGCCACAAAGTTTTAAGAGATGGGTTCTAGCTCTTTGTGGCAGAATCATTCCGCTTGGCTTGGATGCTCAATTTTCAATACGCCTTACGAACGGCTTTGGCCCCAAATTTGAAGTATCGCGAAAAGTGTTATCTTCAACCCATTGATCCGTGTTTGATTGTCTGAGGTGTGTGTTCAAAACCCTTGTTTATGCTCAGAGATTCACTTTTGATTTTAGCCCTCTCCGGATGTGTTTGCTCATTCGGCCAGCCGGAGACTTTTGCTCCTGACAAAAACGCCAAAGGCAAATATGCTCTTGTGAAAGGCTCATCCAAGACGCCCGTAACAGGGTATGATTATAGTTTTATCAGCGACGGTCAATATCCTGCCAACGTATCGGCCGAAAGTGGCTTTCCGTTATTTTCTGGCAAACAGGGTAACACCTGGGGCATATTGAAACACGACGGTACCTGGCTTCTGTCACCCACAGAGATGGATTCTTTGTGGATGCTCCGTTCGCGCGATGCATTCAAATTGCTCTATTCTGACAGGAGTTATTCGTATGTGAACATCAATGGGCAAGTCATTGCATCGGATATTGTGGATGAAAAGCGATCTCCGTACGCGCGATACCGGGTTCTTGTGAAACGCGATGGCACGCAATCGATCATTTATCAGGGCAAAGAGGTTGTTAAACCGATTCCATACGAACTGGATCTCGAAATTCAGAATCTTGCCCAAACTTTTTTAGTGAAAAACCAAGCGGGCTATTACGTGATTAACCTCGACGGATTTCCGCTGAATACAGAACCGTTTCAGGCCGCTACACCTATTGATTTTAACGGAAATCTGGCCGTAAAGGACGCAAAGGGTTGGATGATTCTGGACAAAACGCTGCGACCTGTGGATGGAAAATACTACACGCGAATTGTTCGAAGGGAAAGTGAATTTGACAAACGGTATTTTTACCTCTGCTACCAGACCAACGAGACCGATATATGGGTTTATGGTGGGGACATTCCGGTTTTGATTAGTCCAGATCCGGTTTCGGAATTTGAAGTCGAGAAGTCTTTTGGTGTTGCAAAACGCAACGGCAAATGGGGTGTATTGGTTCCCGAGATTCCGAAATTCACAGCGTTTACGTACGACAGTTTTGACAAAATCGACAACAATGAAGCGTACTATCACCTCATTTACTGTTCCAGCGGTGGCTTTTACAGCATCATCGACGAAGAAGGGCATATTTATTACGCCGATCTTAAACTGGAAAAAATAAAACCGATCACCTGCAGTACCGGCGCGCAGGTAATGCTCTTCAAAGGCGGTAAGGTTGCGCTGGTGGACAATCCAGAAAAGGAGCCCAGTCCTTCCTTTCTGTACGATGAAGCAGTTTGCAGCGAACACGGCTATTTTCTGAAGAAGGACGGCAAATGGGGAATGATCGACAACGACGGAAAGGTGGTAGTCGATTTCACGCACTCAAGCTACGAGTCGATCGGCAAGTAAGGGATACGCGGTGACCTAAATGGCCTCAAAGTTATACGCGCGCTCGACTCTCGCGATCCGCACTGAAAATTGTTTGTACCAGGTCGATTTTCCTTTACGCTGAACTTCCAGATGATCGGTGTCGTTTTTCCACCGCAGCAAATCTTCTTCTGTTTTCCAGTAGCAAACGGTAATACCTACATCGGTTCTGGCTGAATCTATTCCCAGAAATCCGGGATATCCGGACGAGCGTTCAACCATCCTTTTTGCAGTCGTCTCGTAGGATTCGTCTTTACTCCGGAGTACAGAAGTAAAGATTACCGCGAAGTAGGGTGGATCGGGCGTTTTGGCGATATTCATTCGTGGGATAAAAAAAGGGAAGATCGTCAGAAGACAACCTTCCCGGGTTTTGGGTGGCTAGTCGGGTTCGAACCGACGACCCTCGGTACCACAAACCGATGCTCTAACCAGCTGAACTATAGCCACCGTTTGTTCAGATGTTGTTCACCCGAAGGGCGCAAAGATAAGTGATTCCTTGAAAAAATGAAATGAAGACCGGCCTTATTTGGAAGAGCGCCGGAACTGAATGCGCCCGAGCAATTTTTCGGTGCCGTCCAGCAGTCGTTTGAAGACGTCGAAATAAAGTGTGATCATCAGAACGATAGACATCAGCCAAATCACCGCCACATTGGCCGCAAAGGTTGGGACGTACATTCCGAAGAACCGCTTTTTGGGTGCATAAAAATGAGAGTCAAAAAAGCCCTTGTCGTACGGATCGAGGTAAATCGGATCGGCTTTTTGAATGAGATATCCTTCCGATTCTACAAGGCTCGTAAGGTCCGTTTTACTTGTAGCAAACTGTTCCAGCGCTTTGTTGGTGTTTTCATTCACCAGGGTTTCATAAGCCTCTTTGCCGTGTTTTTCAATGATTTCTTTGGTCTTGTCGTCAATCTTTGCACGGTTGTTATCCGAGATCGTTTTGTAGTGTTTTTTGAGAATGTCGAAATAGGCCCGGGCGTTGGTGTACGTCACTTCGTCTGAGTATTTATCCCGATCCATTGTTTCGATACAGTTCAGGCACTTCACACCGGAAATGAAGTTCTGCTCGCGCTCGATTTCATTTCTCAGCACATTGAGTGCCGCATCGACTTCTTTTTTCTTGTCAGATTTCTCGACGTTGGTCTTGACAAAATCAAGCTTGGCGTACAACTCCTGCAACCAGTAATCCTTTTTCCAGGACGCGAAACTGCGTTTTTTCTCCAATTCGAAGAAGCGGCTGTTGTAGGCGTTGTTCTTGAACTGAGTCACCGCCAGCGCCTCATACGCCCATCGCGAGGCCATTACGTTTCCGATGAGTGGAACGGCCGATTCGTCGCGGAAAAACGGATGCAGTTTGTCAAATTTTACAATGATACCGCTGAACAAAAGCTGCGGGATGATGAGTATCGGAATAAGGATATAAATTACTTTGACCGAATTGAAGGTTGCCGACACATTCAATCCGAGAAGGTTTGCGAAACAGGAAAGACTGAAAAGGATGACCCAGTACTCCAGCCACATTCCTTTGATTTCGAGAATAAAATTTCCGACGAAAACGAAAAGCCACATTTGAATCGCCGAGATGATGAACATTATCAGAATCTTCGACATCAGGTACGAGCCTTTACTGAGGTTGAGAAACGACTCGCGTTTCAGGATTTTTTGGTCCTTGATAATTTCTTCAGCGGCCACCGTCAAACCGACAAACAAGGCTACGATAACGGCAATGAACAGAAATTGTGGAATGTTCTCGTTGTTTTTGAAGACATAACCTGCTTCGTCGTCGCTGTTGTAAAACTTAACGAAAAAGGCCAGGATAAAAGCGAGCGCCGGTGCCTCGAGCAAATTGATAAAAATGTACTGTTTGTTGGTCAGCTTGGACAACACATCACGGATGAAAAAAATCGCCATTTGCCTGAACTTGTTCGGCTTTTTGAAAGTATTTTCTGGAATTTCCGTCACGTCCGGCACATCGCCCGAACTGGCTTCGAGTTGTTCCAGGTAATGTTTGTTCCATTCGAGTGCAGAGATCTTGCGATGCTGGGTCATATTCCCGTATTCGTCCACCACCTTCGATTCGATGATGTTGAAAATCTGCTCAGGATTCACATTGCCACACGTCGGACATTCGCTCTCATCACTTTTCACGTGGTTGATGAGTTTCTTATAGTACATCACACCATCCACTGGATTTCCATTGTAGATCGGGTAACCACCCACGTCAAAAATCAACAACTTGTCGAACATTTTAAAAATGTCAGAGGAAGGTTGGTGAATGACGACAAAAATCAATTTGCCTTTCAAAGCCAACTCCTTTAAAAGGTCCATTATGTTCTCCGAGTCCCGTGAAGAAAGTCCGGAAGTCGGCTCGTCGACAAACATAACCGACGGCTCGCGAATTAATTCCAATGCGATGTTCAGACGCTTCCTTTGTCCACCCGAAATGGTCTTTTCAAGCGGACTGCCCACTTTCAGTTCTTTCGTCTCGTACAGGCCCAGCGCAGAAAGCGTCTTCAATACGCGCTTGGCAACCTGGCGGTTTGACAAATTGCCAAAACACAGTTTGGCGTTGTAAAACAAGTTTTGGAAAACGGTCAGTTCTTCGATCAGAAGGTCATCCTGCGACACATATCCGATGACTCCCTCGATCGCCGCCTTGTCGCGGTGAATATCGATTCCATTGATGGTAACTTTTCCCTCCGATGGCGTGTAGTTGCCATTCAGGACGTTGAGCAGGGTCGATTTTCCGGCACCAGAACCACCCATAATTCCGAGCAACGCGCCGGATTCCTCCGCCATATTGAAAATCTGCAGTCCGATTTTGCCACTCTTGAAGCGATAAATAACCTTGTCTGCCTTGAATACAATTTTTGCCTGGGTTTCATCGGCCAGGAATTTTCCGATGATGTCGGAATAGTAAATGGGTTGTACACGCGACGAGCGGATGGAACTTCCTTGCGTGAGAATGATATGTTTACCAGGAATAAGCGGCTGACCGTTCAGGTTCAATTCCGAATGGCCCAGGTAGGTGAAAAAGTGAAAATTCACCGAGTTTACTTTCAAAACTCTGATTTCACCTTCAATGCCCTCCGAAAAGATGTGGCGTGCGTTCTGGAAAGGTTCTGTCTTGCTCGATGAGATGTAAAGCCAATCGGGTTCATCCGGCCGGACATTGGCCCTGGACTCGACGAAGGTGCGGATGGTTTTGTACTCGTCCATCGACACGTTGAAGGTATCGGCAACCGTTTGTGCAAATTCCAATTCCTGATCCGCAACGTTGTCGTTTGCGTTGATGAACTCGAGTATGCGGACCAGTACGATGATTTTCTGACGTTGGGCGAGCTCTTCATTGATTTGGGTACAAATCCTGAGAACTTTAACCGAGTGAACCGAAGTTTTTTTACGTTTTCCGTCTTTCTTTAGTGACGGTCCCTGATACTCCACGAGGAAGGTATCGAAAATATTGAGGTACTCCTGAACAGCTGCCGAACCGAGCTCTTGCGTGAGAAACGCCTCGACGATATCACGGCCAGTGCCTCCTCTTCCGGAGGGCGCTTCAGCTTCGCCGTCAATATCCTCGTCAACCCGCGCAATGATTGCGAAGAGTTGCATCAGAGCTTTTAAAATTCGTTCACTCATTGCGAGGTGCTGCCGGAATTATTTATTGAAACCAATTAGGAGAACAAGACATCCGGACACTTTTTTATCAATATCCAGATAGGCCTCAACGAAAACATCCATCGTGTTTTCAACTTTAAAATCCCAATACGGTGCGTTGTTTTCGTAATCGGTGTTTGAGAACAGCAATGTACGTTCCTGATCGTAGACGTTGAAAATGACGTAATTTCCTTTCGTGCCGGCCGTGGTGGCAATCCGGTAAGTGGATCCACCATAAAAAGTTGTCTTGAATTCAGCACTTTGTTCGGCGTCAACAAAAGCCTGATAAACCTGTCCGTCCGAAATAAATACCTTGCCCTTTTTTGCATCGGCCGTCAGGTATTTGTAGCAGAATTTGACAAGGGAATCGCAGTCCTGGCCAAACGAAAGGCTGGAAACGCAAAACAGAATGGATATGGCCAGTATCTTTTTCATCTTGTATTACACGATCAGGCCATTGCGAATGGCTTTGACCTTGGCGATAATTTTGTTTAGTACACCGCCCTGAATTTTCACGAACGATTTGCTCTTAAAGGTCGTCTCTTTATTTTTTACGTCAACCACAGGTGGCAAATACGTGTAGTTGAATTCGATTTGAAGAAAGTACTTTCTGAGTTCGTTCAGGTCCGCAAGAAGTGTGGCGTATTCACCATCCTTGTTGAACTCTTCCAGCAAGGAAATGATGGTCTTGAGTGCGGTTTTCTGTTCGCCAATCCGGTCGGCAATTTCCTGAGATTTAGTATCCTCGTAGGAAACACCTGCAAAATAAAGCGATTCGATCCAGCCTCCGACCAACACGAGCGTGGCGATGTCGTGGTCGTCGTTTTCTTTCAGAAACTGATCTCCCTTTCGGTATCCCTCCGACATAATCACCAACATCGAGTCCTGATTGCTGCCATTTTCAATAAAGCGCTCGAGCAAGGCCTGGTCAAAGGCCCCGGAAATACCGAGCTCGTCCGACAAGGTTTCAATGGAGGAGAGATAGGAAACTGCTTTTGTATTGCTTTCGTAAATCGTCGAATACCCGAGATCGGCACCGTAAATGCCAAGATTAATTGCCCGTTTGAATTCGGTGGTGAAACTTCCGACCTTTTCCGGATCGGTAAGTATGCTCGCGTTGAAAACTCCGACTTTTGATTTCAGAAGGGAAGCCATTTGAATCGGCGATGGAATACTGAACATCATACCGTTTAGACTGGTATTGATGGCGTCTGCGGAGTCCAGAACCCTGTCCTGAACGATGAGAAGCTCATTGTCTTCCTCCGCGTGCTCCACGTCAATGCCATCGCCAGCGCACGAAACAAGTGCGATAACCAAGCCGGAGAGCATCAAATGACGGCGCAAGACCTTCATCGGTGGATTTTGCCTCAAATTTAACAAATATATCGATTCATCGCACGAATTGTAATCAAGACGTAAACAGCAGACATACATACCATTGCAATCGTTTTTTTTTGGTCCAAAGGATTCTACTTCGAACCTTATTTCTCGGATGGATTCGCTAATTTTGCACCGCTATGTTGAACCGGCCTCGCCGCAATCGAAAAAATGAGGTCATCCGCAAGATGATAGAGGAAACGACCATCCGGCCGTCGGACTTGATTTATCCATTGTTTGTCGTTGCGCCCGGTGTGAAGACATCGCCGATTTTGTCCTTACCTGGAATTAGCCGCTTGTCATTGGACGATCTCTTTCAGGAAGTGGAAGAGTGCATTTCGGTGGGTATTATGACGTATGTGTTGTTTCCAGTTGTTCCAGACAAGTTCAAGGACACGCTTGCTTCATACGGAGTAAATGCCGATAATTTTTATCTGAAAGCGATTGCAGAGTTGAAGAAGCGATTTCCAGGAATTGTTCTTATGAGCGACGTGGCAATGGATCCATATAGTTCCGACGGACACGACGGTTTGGTGCGAAATGGCAAGATACTCAACGACGAGACATTGGAAATTCTTGGAAATATGGCAGTGTCTCAGGCGCACGCCGGAGTGGATATCGTCGGACCGTCGGATATGATGGATGGGCGCGTGAAATTTTTGCGAAACGCACTGGATCATTCCGGTTTTGAACACGTGTCGATTATGTCGTACACAGCGAAATATGCAAGTGCTTTCTACGGTCCGTTCCGCGACGCGCTGGATACCGCTCCAAAATTCGGAGACAAAAAGTCGTATCAGATGAATCCGGCGAACAAAGCGGAGGCGCTGCGAGAGGCGAAATTGGATGAAGAAGAAGGCGCCGATTTTTTGATGGTAAAACCAGCGATGAGTTATCTCGATGTGATCCACGTCATCAAGGAGAATACGAATTTGCCGGTGGCTGCCTACAATGTCAGCGGGGAATATGCAATGCTGATGGCCGCTTGTGAAAAGGGCTGGCTTGAATTCGACCGGGTTATGCCGGAAATGTTACTGAGTATCAAAAGAGCCGGTGCAGATGTCATTCTTACCTACTTCGCCAAGGAATTCGCGAAGTTGTACAAAGCGAACAAGACCTAATTCTTCCGCTTGTAGGTCAGTGCACCGTCAAAGCCCTCCAAAATTAAGATCAACTCTTCTCCAGGAATACCCAGCAGCGAGATGTCAAAGACAATGGCTTCTTCTATCAGCTCCCGGCCATCATCCTTCTTGCTGTCGTGAAATAACATCATTTTTCGGGAACGCGGATCGCCGTCTTCTATTTTTTCGGCACCATAAAGTAGAAACGTGTGTTCCTCGTTGCCACCGCTGTATGTAACCAAAAGGGTTATCTGATTTCCGGTGATCAACACGCTTTTGATGTTCACATTCCCCACAGGCCTTAGAGACGAAAGATCAGGGATAGTCAGTGCTACAGGAATCGGCTCGGCCTCAAGGCTTGTATGCTTGCGATGGGCACATCCCTGAAGGGTAAAAGCGAATAGTAAAACAACGAAACCTGTTTTCATTTCTAACTGTTAAGTGTTGTTTTTCTTTTCTGTTTGCTCGAGCTGCGAACGAAAATAAAGATGAGCAAGAACATAAGTCCCAGACCGCCGACATAAATAAACTCGACCTTAAAAGGCAAAATTTCGGCTTCTTTTTCGGTTCTGTAAACCGGTTTAATGTAGAGCGTGCTATCTGTGGCTTGCGGACCATAGTGTTCCTTGAGGACATCGTAATCGAACCGGTAATATTCGGTGCGAGGGAAATACTTACGGAAATTTGGAATCTTATACTGCCGCTTGACGAGTTCGGCTTTCACCGATTTTATCTTGCTCAGCGTTTCCTTGTCGCGTTTGTTGTAGTGGCGTGAAACGGAGTAAGCGATATAGGCCTGCGACCAGCTCTGGTATCCTGCCAGGATGTCACCCGTTTCGGAAAATGCTTTTGACAAAACCGGATCGTCTTCGTGAACGTGCCGAACAATCCGGGAAAGCACAGCGTCCAGATTGTGCAAGGGTTGCTGTACAGATTCTGCGAATTCTGTTTTATCCAGAGGCGATAGCGTCGTGTCCACCTGCCAATGGAAGAGGCTGTTTTGTCTGGACCATTTTGAATCTTTCGCCTGTTCAAATTCGGCGTCGAGCAGTTTGTGCAGAAAATACAACTCTGAGCCTTCGAGAATTCCTTCGTTGGTTTCGTGAATGTGGTCTTCGGCCTCTTCAAAACGGTTCAGACTATACAACATCATCAACTCGTCCCACCAATAACCGGGGTCGTTTTGGATCGATACATCGAGCTTGTTGAAGTAGTGTTTGGCGAGTTGAGGGTCGCCTGCCCGCAGAGATGTTCGTGCGAACAAAAGGCTGTCCGAACGGGTCCAGATTTTTCTTGGCTTTGACGCAAGAAAATCGAGGTCCATTCGTGTGGAATCAATATCAAAGCCGCGATCGAGTGTTGTAAATTCAAACCAGGAACAGTATTCCGCGCGATACCGGGAATGAACATAGTGATAACTCGTTGTATCGGCAGAGGCCGGAACTGCAGCAACGAGTGCAGTAGATAAGGCTGCGATGTTAGTGAAATGCCGTAAAGACATACTGAATGATGTTGGCACCCATTCTCAATGCGTCGAGCCTTTTTTCCGGGCTGTCGCCGTGAACTTCTTCATCTTCCCATCCATCGCCGAGGTCGGTTTCATAGGTGTAGAGACAAACCAACCGGCCTTCGTGCAGTATGCCAAAGGCCTGAGCTCTTTTTCCATCGTGTTCGTGGATTTTGGGAAGTCCTTTGGGAAAACTGAAATGCTGCTTGAAAATTTCGTGAGACGGAGGCAGTTCAACCAGTTCATTGTCCGGGAATATTTTTTTTATTTCGGTGCGGATGTAGGCGTCCATTCCGTAGTTGTCGTCGATGTGTAGAAATCCGCCACCGAGCATATAATTTCGCAGGTTTTGGGCTTCATCGCCGGAAAAGACAACATTTCCGTGGCCTGTCATATGCACAAAGGGATAGTTGAATAAACTGACATCTCCGGCATCAACCGTTTCAATGACCGTCGAAATGTTGGTGCCCAGTTGCTGGTTGCAGAATGTAACGAGGTTGGGTAAAGCGGTTGGGTTGGCATACCAGTCGCCTCCGCCGGAATATTTAAGCAATGCAATCTGGTAAGACGACCCCGTCTGGGCAAATCCTGAAAGGCAAATTACAAGGCTGAATATGTTGACAACACGATAGAGCATACTGCGATTCCGGCTGTTTCTGTTCGGAGTACATTCTCCGACAAACTCACCGGGGTAAATTTGTTTTCTAGTGCTAAGTTAATCTCTTCCTGCGTAAAATCGCCTTCCGGCCCAATGATAACGACCAATTCAGGTAATTTTTGGAGCAAAGCGGACAAAGCCTGTTTCTGGCCGTCCTCCCTGCAGTGCGCGATGAATCTGGCGCTGGGTAAGCGGGAATTTTTGACCAAATCGACAAATGAAAGGGAATCTTTCAATTGAGGAAGGAATGGATTTCCAGACTGCTTGAGGGATGCAGTGATGGTTTTTCGGATTTTCTCGACATTTAATTTACTCCGTTCGGAATGTTGACTGATCAGTGGCGTAATGCTCGTTATCCCAAGCTCCGTGGCCTTTTCAACAAAAAACAAAAACCGATCGATGGACTTCGGTGGCGAAATGGCGATGTGGAGCGCGGGACCCGATCGCTCAAAATGTGTCCGGTGGATTTCTATGAACTGGACACAATGATTCGTTATTCCAGCAATTTCGGCCCTGAGTCGGATTCCCTTTCCATCCAGTAATTCCAGCTCACTGCCAACGGTAAGGCGCATCGTTTTAACGGCGTGGGCCGATTCCGACTCCGTTAATATTCCAGACGCCAGATCATCACAATAAAAGCGGGGCAGTGTTCTTGACATTTTAAAGCCTAATTTTGCAGCTGATGCGCAAAACAAAAGTAGCATTTTTGTACAGTGAAGTGGCCGGATATTTTATGGCTTGCGCAAGGGAATTGGCGAAGTCAGCGGAAGTTCTGATTGTGCGATGGCCGGTTAACAAGGAAGCACCGTTCCGTCTGACAGAAGAAGAAGGTATTCGCATTGTTGACAAATCTTCCCTGGACCCCGCACAGCTTGTACAGCTAGTGAGGGATTTTGATCCGGATATTCTTGTGTGCAGTGGCTGGATGGATAAAACATATCTGGAAATTTCACGAAAATTCCGAAAAAAAATACCGGTGGTGCTCACGCTCGACAACCACTGGACCGGCTCATTGCGCCAGCGAATCGCACGGTTGTATTCTCCTTTTTTTCTCAAAAAAATATTTACGCACGCCTGGGTCCCCGGACAACCCCAGCGCCAGTTTGCCAAAAAACTTGGGTTCGATCGTATCCTTACGGACTTTTATTGTTGCGATGCCGATTTTTTCAACCGGATATTTCAATCGACTTTTTCTCCGAAAAAATCCAACTCACCGAAACGATTTCTTTATGTTGGTCGTTATGTTCGTCACAAGGGAATTTTCGAGATGTTCCAGGCATTCATTGACCTTCAAAACGAAATGCCCAATGAATGGGAATTGTGGTGTCTTGGCACCGGAGACCAATGGGACAAACGAATCGAGCACCCGAAAATCAAACATTTCGGATTTGTTCAGCCCGGCGACTTGGAACCTTACATTGCGCAGACCACGGCGTATGTTCTTCCCAGTCAGTTTGAGCCCTGGGGAGTTTCCGTACAGGAATTCGCCATTTGTGGATTTCCGCTGATCCTCAGCGATGCCGTTGGTTCCCGGGAAAAATTCCTTGTGAACAATGGTTTTGTTTTTAAAAACGGAAGCACAGAAGATTTGAAATCGGTTATGAAAAAGATGATTTTGTTGGACCGGAGTGAGCTGATTCGAATGTCCGAAGAGAGTCATCAATTGGGCACCCATCTCACGCCAGCGATGTGGTCGGATAATTTATTAACCTTGCTTCCGTCAACCCGCTGAAGTGGCTTCTGGTTAGAAAAAGAAACCGGTTGGGATCGAAAGGTTGTTTGTTAATTTGTGACTGGATAGGTAGATGTGGCTAGATTTGTTTTGACTAGAACCCATCTCAAAATTATTTTTGATGCGATTTGCGAGTATTTTGAGTTTAGACGAGGCGGCATTCGCAGCTCATATCCAGAGGGTATCTGTACAAGAATGCCAACGAAGTATAAAGTCAAAAGACGAAGCAAAGGGCGCGAAGGTAATTTTGAGATGAGTTCTATGTGTTTTCGATATTAATTCTTTAGGTCGATGGAAAAATTAGCAATCAAATTGTGTATGACGAAGGATATCGGCGTACACGGCAATTTATTCGGCGGAATTATGTTGGGTTGGTTGGATGAAGCTGCGGCCACCTGGGCCTGTTCCGTTTGCCAGAACCCAAATATGGTCACACTCAAAATCGATGAAATGATCTTTCAGCGACCTGTAAAATCGGGTGATCAGGTAATTATTTATGGTGAAGTGAAAAAGGTCGGAGGCACATCGGTTACCATTTACGCCGAAGCGCGGCGAAGCGATTTTTACACGCGCGAGGAAGAAATTGTCTGCTCGACGATTTTTGTTTTTGTGCGGATTGATAACAATGGGCGACCTGTGCCAATTGGCGACGAGGTTCGGCAAAAATTCAGCCATATTTGATGAACAAAATACTGATCATCCAAACGGCCTACCTGGGCGATGTCATTCTAGCCACATCGCTCGTAGAAACAATTCACGCGGAGAGACCTGCAACAAAAATTCACGTCCTGCTGCGCAAAGGAAATGAAGGCATTCTTGTCGGAAATCCACACGTTGAAAAAGTACATATCTGGGACAAACAGCGCGCAAAGTATTCCCATTTGATCCGCATTGCGAGCCAGATACGGAAAGAACAATTCGACGCTGTATTTAATCTTCAGCGATTCGCATCCGCCGGATTTATTGCCTGGAGAAGTCGCGCCAAGGTCAGGGTGGGTTTTGCGGGAAATTTTTTCGCGTCGTTTTTGACGCATAAAGTGGAACACGACGTCGATTCCGGATTGCACGAAATTGATCGAAATTTTTTGCTGGCTTCGCGGGGTGATGTCAATTTAAAAAAATTGGTCGGGCCGAAACTGTTTCCCTCGGATGCGGATGTTCAAAAAGTCCGTACAATCTGCACGGGAGAATTTTACGTGATGGCCCCTGCATCGGTATGGTTCACAAAACAGCTTCCCGAAAAAAAATGGGTTGAATTGATTTTGGCCAAACCCGAAAACTCTCCAGTCCTTCTGATTGGTTCAGCGGCGGACCGCCCCTTGATCGACCGGATAATAACGGCAACCGGAAGGTCAAATGTTCAAAATCTTGCCGGGCAACTTACGGTGCTCGAGTCGGCCGCCCTGATGGCAGGGGCGAAGAGAAATTACGTGAACGATTCGGGCCCCCTTCACATTGCCTCTGCAATGAACGCTCCAGTGACGGCTTTCTTCTGTTCAACCGTGCCGTCGTTTGGCTTCGGACCGCTGTCGCAGGATGCCGTCATCGCAGAGGTAAAGGAGAAATTATCCTGTCGTCCCTGCGGAATTCACGGGTACAAGGCCTGTCCCGAAGGGCATTTTCGCTGTGGATCAGATATTTCAATCTCCCAATTTTGAACTGGTTTGATCGGCTCTAAAGGCCTGTTTGTCTAAAAAATACGTACATTTGCACCTCTGTTTTTAAGGATGAGACGATTTTTGACGCTGTTGCTTTGCTGTATTTCCAGTCAATATTCTCATTGTCAGCAAAATGAGATGTTTTTCGCAAAGGTTGACACGCTGCTCAACCTTTTCAATCAATCCAGTTATCTGCCGGTTCAGTTCGAAGACACCTCCTTGAATGTGATTCAGCGCATTTCGCAGACCCACAGGGCCTCGAATTTTTCGGACCGTTCGACGTATCTCGACAAACAGGTGGAATTGCTCAAACGCGACATCGGTTTGGATATCACCGGAAACTATGTCGAAAACATCAATCCAAATTTTGGCGAATTGGAGGACAACATTGCCTATCAGCGACGTTTTCAGGCGGGTGTTCAGTGGAACATCCTCGCAGGTGGTTTTTTAGAGAACCGGGCAAAATCAAAAATTCTTGAAGACAGGCTTCAGCGCGAACAGATTCAAAACGCCGTAAAAACAGAGAGTGGCGACTACCTGTTGCGTTTCGACCAGACCATTTACGTTTTTAATGTCCTGAAAATTAATTTGCTCAACCATCGAAAAGAGCAGCTCCTGAAACAGCAGCCCATTATCAACGACCTGGTGTATCTCAAAAAATTGCGCAAGGAAGAGATGATCAATATGGAATCGCGCCTGGCCGAAGTGCAAAGCCTCATCAATGTCTACAAAAGTTATAACGACTTCCTTGCGATCAATACGGACTCGCTCATCTTCGATCCGCAGAATCTTCCACTCATCGATCTGGATTATGAATCCTTGTTTACGTTGATTTCGTTACAGACCGACAGCATCCTCGGCGAACACGAACACAACCAGTATTATCAGTGGTATCACAGTTTGCGTGTCACGCCATTTTTCCGCTACAACTACTACGACCTGATCGGGCCTGGTAACCGTCAGTTCTTTTCTACAGGCGTGAATTTCACGATCCCGATTCCGTTCAATACCAAATTGAAGAACGAGGTGGAAAATGAAAAATGGACCTTCGACAACGAGCGTCTGGTGACGGACCGAATCAACCTGCACGAGGACGTGCTCAATGCGGGCTATGAATTCCGGTACAAACTAAAACAGTTCATTGGATTTTATCAGAAACGGGAAATGTTCATTGAACAGCTGCGGATTGAAAAAGTGAAGGTCCGCCTGCAAGACATTAACATCGATCCGATCACTGGATTGGATCTTTACGACGATCTGTTGCGCATTGACGTTGAATTGATCGATTTGCTCCAGAATATGTACCTGAAGGCCTTGAAGATTCACTCACAGATACCCAATTCCCATATACGCCAAATCATCAAAGGCCAGGCCGTCACCGAGGTCAGTGATTATGTCGACGACAGGGATCGTTCCGTTTATGTATGGAGCCAAACGTTCGCAGATTATTCTCCTGAATTCCTGGCCGAATATGCAGTGTACAATGAGTTTGACAAAGCGATAGTCGCCGTGACCAAGGAAGATACCCTGCGCAGGGAACGCGAGTTGTTTATGAATTTTGTGGCTGAACAGGGGGAAGTTCATTTTATGCTCGGCAACAACAAAATGCTCTACGAGGAAGACGTTCACGGTTTACTGGATGGGTTTCTCGAGGCGTATCCCAACACCAAGCCCGATGGAATTCATCTGGACATCGAACCGCATACAATGCCCGAATGGGCCGATCACCGCCAGGATTTGTTGAATAAGTACATGGAATTCGTCGGAAAAGCATCCAGCTGGTGCAAGGACCACAATCTTAAGCTATCTATCTCTATTCCATTACATTACAACAAAGAAGTGATCGATATTTTATTTCAGATGGTCGATCACATCTATTTTATGTGCTACGAAAACGTTGAAGTTGACTACATCTACAAGAAAATCGTTGATTTCGTCGACAACTCCTACGATAAGATCACGCTGGCCTTTCGGACAGAGGATTTTGGCAATCGGATTGTGATGGAAAACAAGATGAATGATATGCATACTAAAACCCTGTTGAAGTCCTTTGCGTATCACGATTTGAGGCGAATGATCGAATTCGACAGGAAGAGTCTTGAGTAAAAATGAAGAGTTTAAATTTTAAGCGGAAAGAGGACAGTTATCTTCGGTACTTCGACGAGAAGAACAAGAAGGCAAAAAAACCGTTCAACTGGGATCGGTTCATCTATCTCTGTTTGCTGACGCTGGTGGTGTTTTTTCTGGGTCGGTATTTCGTCAACAATTATTTTTACATCGAAGGGAACGGCCAGGTTTTGTTCGAAAGTGTAGACATCCGGCATACCGATGACATTCGCGTTTTGGAATTTATGCACGAGGAAGGGGAAGATGTTATGATTGGCGACACCTTGTTTGCCTATTTTCTCGACGAAGATGTTTTTGGTGAATCGGGTGCCGGCAATACGGTGAGCATCGCGGGTGGAGGTTCCGGCGAATCGTGGATTGAACGGGAAATTTACAACCTGAAAAAGGGAATCGAGCTCAATAAAGTACGCGTGAATGATTTCAAAAAACTGCTCGGCATTTACAAAGGCGATTTGGAGCGCGTCCGAAACGAAGTGATACTCGACGCGGTGTCTCACACCAATCTTGAAAATCTCGAATACCAGATCAACAAACTCGAAGCAGAGATCAGTCTCACGGAAGAAGAGAGCAAAATTTTCATCCGGCAGGTGGCATACCTTGAGGGCCTGGACAGAACTGACAAGGCCAGAAAAATTGATGTCACGCAGAATTCCAGCAACAAAGGCGGTGGCCAGGTTCACCAGTCCGATCCGTTGATGCTGACGGGAATTAAGGACAACGAAAGGATACAATACTTCACCTGTCCCATCGAAGGAACGATTACCCACATAGAAAAGCAGCCATACGAGGTCGCTTTGAAAACAGAAGTGATTCTTTCGATTCACCAGCCCGATGAAGTGCGGATCAAAGGATTTTTTGATCAGCGCGACCTTGCCTACCTGAACGAAGGCGATTATGTGGATATCGAATTCGCCGACGGTACCAAGAGCATCGGCCTCATCAAACGTTTCTACTCTGCAACGTACATTCTGCCGGAAGAATTTCAGAAAAAATTTGAACCCACAACCCGAACGCTTGCTGCCGACATTGTACCGATCGGTGAGAACGATTTATCGATTTGGAAAAAATACTACAAGCTGAGTGTGAAATTAACCCGACGGACCTTTTAAGATGAGCGACCTGAGACCCGCACGGCAAACCGAAGAAGGAGTCATTGAATACTCCGGCTTTTCCTTTCTGATCATCGATCAGGCCGATAACCTCAACGTCGATAAGGTTCAGTACCACAACGCGCTTATCATCGACGGAAAGGACATTGATTTTATCCGCCAGATTGTAAAACGGGTCCGTTCGCACAACAGCCCTGACATCTACCTCAAACCGATTTTCGTCATCAAGGGAATCAACATCACCGATCCCGTCATAAACGAGTTGATCGACGGAAGTATTTTCAGTCTCGACCAATTGGAGTTTATCATCCCCGAGGTAGAACGGATGTTGACGCGTATTTCGGACCTGAAGTTCACGCACTCAATTTCATTTGAAGCGCAGATGATCGAGAAGGTCATTTGTTATCTCTACATTTCGCAAACCGACACATTGGCGCCAGTTCCGTATGTTTATTCGGACATCAATTTTGCGTATCCGATTTTGTCCGTCAATTTCAGACTGAGCGACGAACATACAGCCTTGGATATTCTTGCAATTGCAGAGAGTGAGGGAATCTTTGATTCGGAATACTACGACCGCGTTTATTTGTGTTCGAATTGTTCCAGCGGACACTTAAGTTACCGCGAAGTTTGTCCGAAGTGCGGAAGTTCCAATTCCCAGACCGAAGACATCATCCACCATTTTCCGTGCGGTTATGTCGGACCACTGCGCGACTTTACGAACGAAATTGATGACCAGCTCGATTGTCCAAAATGCAACAAGCGCCTGCGGCATATCGGTGTGGATTACGACAAGCCGTCCGTTTTGCACGAATGCAAAAACTGCAGCCACAAGTTTCAGGATTACAATGTGAAGGCCCGCTGTTTGTCCTGCCAGAACGACACGGGCGTTGAAACCTTGGTTGGACGGGAAATCAGAACCTTCACATTGACGAAAAAGGGAGAACTGGCGGCGATCAACGGATTTGTCACAACGTCCAAAGACATCGACGAAATCATCGGAACCATCAAATTTGATACGTTTAAAACGATGCTGAAGTACGAGATCGAGCGGTTGCGTCAAACCGAAGGGTCATCGAACGTCTGCGCCATTCACATCATCAATCCTTCACTGGTTTATTCTAAAATCGGCTCGGAAGTTCAGAAAGGTTTGTTGAAAGATCTCGTCAAAGTCATTCGGTCGAACATTCGTTCATCAGATATCATTTCGTTTCAAAGTTCGTCGACGATTGTGCTTTCGATGAACGAGATTCCGTACAAAATTGCCATCCGGATTTTGAAGGAGATCATTCAGATTCTAAAACGGCTGATGGCAACTGCATTCAACAATATGGAAGTTGAATTCGAATACAAGGTGGTACAGATCGATTACAAACTGTCCCCCGAATTGCATATGCACCAACTCACCAAGGATTTCGCGTAGTGGACGAAGGCATAATAGACAATTACGTTCGCTTTTTGCAGAGCCTGACGGTGGATCATTTCATCAGGCTCTTTTGGTTTTATATCTTTTTTGAGTTCATCAGATACTTCGCCATCGAATGGTTCGTCCTCAATTTGTGGGCCATCCGCAGAAAACTGAACAGCCGGAAATTTGACATTGCCCGGGAGGAGCTTCTTTTTGAAAATCCCCTCGTCTCCATCATCATTCCGGGGAAAAACGAAGGCAAACACTTGTACAAGCTGATCAAATCACTGAATGAACAAACGTACAAGAACACCGAAATCATTGTGGTCGACGATGGTTCTGACGACGAAACTCCGACCATCGGTCGCGGACTGGAAAAGGCAGGACTGATCGACCAGTTCATTCGAAATGATACCCGTGGAGGAAAGGCCTCGGCGGCTAATCTGGCCTTGCGTTTTACAAAAGGAAAGTTCATCGTTCACCTGGATGCCGATTGCTCGTACGATCGGGATGCCATTGAAAAAATCATCATACCGTTTTATTTCGATAAAAAAATCGGCGGTGTAGGAGGCTGCGTCAACGTAAGGAACTACAACAGAAGTCTCGTTACTGCACTGCAGACGATTGAATATTTCGACACCATCAGCATTGGTCGGGTGGTGACTTCCCATTTGGGAATTTACCGGATTATTTCCGGAGCATTTGGTGCCTTTCGTGCAGATGTCGTCGACAAAGTGAGAGGCTGGGATATCGGACCCGGACTGGATGGGGACATAACGGTCAAAATCAAAAAACTCGGCTACAAAATCTACTTCGAGCAGGAAGCGATCTGCCTCACCTCCGTTCCGGACACCTTTGGCAAGCTGACACGGCAGCGATTGCGCTGGGACAAATCACTCATTCGCTTTCGGGTGCGTAAGCACCGCGACGTGATGTTTCCCAATCAGTCGTTCCGTCTCGAAAACTTCGTATCCTTTGTCGAAAATATCACCTACAACCTGATTCTGAATGTGAAGTGGTACGTGTATGTCCTGGATATGCTCATCAATTATTCATCCGTATTGCTGAATATTTTCATTACAAATATTCTACTGTATACGGTCACCAATTTCCTCAAATTCGTTATCTATTCTTTGTATCGGATGAGAACCAATGCACCGATGTCGTTCTTTATCGTCTACATTCCGTGTATGGTTTTCTATTTCGGATTTTACCTTCGGATCGTTCGGACGATTGCGTATGTCCAGGAACTCTTCTTCAAACTCTCCTACAAGGATCCCTGGAATCCTGAGAAGACCTCGGTTCACGCGAAGCGGATGGGGCTTTGATCGTTTGCTGGTTACACGAACAGTACGAACTTCGTTGAATCAGCTCCAGATCTTCGGAATAAAAACGATGCACCCGACGATCAGCGCAATAACCGCACAGATCAATACGGCCCCTGCCGAAATATCTTTAACCCGCTTTATCTGTGCGCTGTGTTGAGGCGAAACGACATCGGCCAGTTTTTCAATGGCCGAATTCAAGGCTTCCATTCCAATGACCAGCGCAATGCACAGAAGTATGGCGATCCATTCCGTCGGGTTGATTTTGAACACAAAGCCAGCACCGATGACTACGGCCGCGGCTGCAAGGTGAATTCGCGCATTGTGTTCCTTTTGAAACAGCAGTCGAATTCCATTCAGCGCATACCGAAAACTGCGCAGGCGATCTGAAAGGGAGAATTTTTTGTCGTTCATACCAGTACGTCTGCTTTTTACGCGAGTTTGCTGTTCGTGTCTTAAATGTCCAGAACAATCCGAACGTTGGTTTTGATTGTCTGAACTTGTTTTTTTGTCAAAGAGCCCAATCTTTTCATAAAACCTTTATTGTCTATCGCACGCATTTGGTCAACCAAAATGTCTGAAGATTTGTCAAGTTGGCCCCTGTTTAAATGAACGCGTAATAATTGAATGTCCTTATTTATTTTAGACGTTACAGGACATACGATAGTCGACGGATGAAATTCATTTAATAAATTGGTCTGGAGAACTACAACGGGCCTTGTTTTTCCGGGCTCTGTTCCTATTCTTGGGTTCAGATCGGCAAGCCAAATGTCAAACTGCTTAATTTTCATCAACTAACTTTTCAAACTCGTGCAAGATGTCCATCGAGTCTTTATGAGTCAATTTAGATTCCTTTTCCAGTTGCTTTTTCAAAAGCCGTCTTTTATTGAAAAGGTTGTAAATATTAACCGCCTCATTAATGTACCGATTTCTTGCGAGCTTAAGCTTTGATGTAATCTTCTCGGCTTCGTCAAAGATTTCGTCGTCTAGCTTTAATGATAAAATTTTCATAGCGGAGTATTTAATACAAAGGTATATATTAAAAGTATATACTCCAAATTTATTTTAGAGTCGACGAAGTGCTCTGGCGAAATGTTTCGGACTTTTGTTGGTGGGTTTTTGAAACCGAAATCCCGATGGCTATCGGGAGCTCAATTGTTTCTGTTCATACTGTCTGCCCACTAACGCAAAACTCGTATTCGCCTTTTGCGCTTATTTGCTGTTATAAGCAGTTTGATTTTCCCGATGCTTTTTTCTAATCCCTTTTTCCCTTGAATTCCCATGTTTCAACATCCCAAACCTCTTCAGCATCTGTCCAATTCGAAAAAGCCATATACATACTGTCTCCGGAAAATCTCACACAACCACCCGCCGGGCTCAGGTATTCGTGATTCTCAAATGACTTTTGGCTTAGCTGAGATATTTCACTAAAGGGGTTATAAAATACCCTCAGAAAAGTGTACAACTTTTTTTTGGAATAGATCGCTTTCTCATACGTAATATCAATTTCTTGTGTGTAGGTGGAGTCAATGCTCGGTGTAGTTGCGCCGGAATCAGTATAGCAATATCTCTCTTCTCCGACATAATACCCTTCGTAGCGTGCATCTTTTTTACGGCACGAAAACAATGACGTCAGGCAAATTAGGCTTAATGCGAAAAAATATTGGTTCTGTTTTGAATGCTTCATGATATCGTTAATTACTTGCGTTCCCGGGCTTGACTGATCCTGTATTGTACTATGTCTGCTTTCGAACCAAAATTAATCTGTCAGCCGTTAGTTTTATAATTGAATAACTAACTTTTTGTAATTTCTTCCATTTTTCAAAATTATCTGTCGCCCCGTCAGGTTCCAGTAATTGCAAAGAAAGAATTTCTTTTTTACGATCAAACTTCCAATAACCATATTGTGTTTCAATGCAGGATCGACTTGCTCTATCAATAACAGTCTTAAAGCAAAACCCAAAATATTGGCCCCAAATAGGAAGGAATGCTATGTTAGGTTTTCGATGAATTGAGTCATAAAATTCGTAGTTAAGGCTATTTACAAATGATAATGTGTCCGCCGAAAATGTAATTGCACGTGTCTGTCCAGAAGTTAATATCCATGTTCCATTAATTAGAGCCTTCTCAGTTCCCTTCCTTGAAAAAACAGTCGTACAAATTAAAAGAAATACTATTGTAGGAAATTTCATTTATATCTGTCTGAATTTTTGATTTACGTCCGCCTGGTGACCTATAACGTTTTGCGTATGTGACTTGTGGCGGTTTTCGAAGCACTTTCTTGTCGGATTGCACCAAATTTACTTAAAAGTACAAAGCCTGAATTTACCACCTCCCCCGCCATACGTTATATACGCTGCTGTGCAACGGCTTTTTTGGCGAAATAACGAACGGTTATAATTTGTAGCCTATCCAACTTCACTTGTATTTGACTGAACAAGCGGTTGGAATCCTCCATAAATCATTCTTTCGGCATCAAAAATTAATCTTTTGGGATCGGTTAACGGGACCACTAATTCCGCCATTCTTGAATCAGTGGGAACTTGCTTGTTTGCTGTGTCACGAATCTCTTTGGAAGGGAAAATAACCCAACCAAAAATAATTACTTCATCTTCTTTCAAATCCACTACATCCACGAAAGAACGAGTACCTTCCAATTTCAACTCTTCTCCGACATACTCAAAATAAGCAAGTGCTCCATATTCTTTCCAAATTTCAGCTACTTTTTCAGCCACACTCTTATATTCATTCAGGTGAATTCGTGGAATTGGAAGTACAAATCCGTCGATGTAATTTTCCATATCATCATCCATTTTATTCAAGTCTTTGTTATTTTTTCAGCTGTTGCACATCGTTCCGCGGCTTGGCGTTCGGGCGGTTTTCTGAGCACAAAGTTCTAATTTATTACTAAAGTTTATTAGAAGCCCAAAGCTCCAAGTATACGCATCAGCCCGCCTGACGAAAAACCCGTGTCATGCGCCGTATTTTTTTCTCTCAAGCGTCTGCTTTTGTCCAACTGTCATTAATCCATTTATGTCTTTCAGGTCAATGTGTTTTTTATTTACAATAATTAATGTAAAATAATTGTCGCCTTCTAAAAAGTCTGTATCGATGTTGTCAAGATTATATTTTTCGTTAGGCCACCCTTCATCGGTGTCGAAAACGTCCGTCACAGATACTTCACAACCAACGGTACCAATAATAAAATCGAATTCATCAAAAAGTTTGTGCAGAAAGTTATGAAAAACAAGAACTTGGCTTTCGGTTATTCCTTTCTGATTCCATTCCGGAGCGTCTAACTCGTCACCATAGAACCAAAAGTCAACCACAATTAGTTTGTCGGAAATTTGTTCTATCGATAAAATAGATTTGCGTTTTTCGTCGGTATCCACATAGACTGGTATTTTAGTTGAATGGAGAAATATTGAATTTGGGTTTTGTTCGTCATACGGATAGCCGACATTGAATTCGGTTATTTTTTCTTTTAGTTCACTCTCCGCAATTGCAAGTTCAACAGTCGGTGTGAATGATTTTAAACTAGTCAAAATATAGTCCACGAAGGATTGTCTGTCCGACTCAGGAATCAGCAGAAAACTTATTTCTAAAAATGGTCCGCCTTGCAACCAGGTCATTTTTCTGTCCGTTTAATATTGCGCATAAGGTTTTGCAGCTTTGCGTTGTGGCAGATTAGATGCACTAACCTTCATTCGGAGAACTAAACTTCCACCTTGCACAAATGTGCCTGCGAAACACGGAACCCCCGCTATCGCGAACCCCTTGTCATAGGCAGCCAAGACCATCGCTCAGTTATCAGTTACTTCTTTTAATAAGTCATCCAAGTCAAGTGCTTTTGTAAACATATCCAATGTCCCGTCACCTTTCTTTGGCCAAAGTTCTTGTGGTCTGTCCCAATACAGCTCAACACCATTACCGTCAGGGTCGTCAAGATATAATGCCTCTGAAACTCCGTGGTCACTTGCACCTGTAAATGGATAATATGCTCTCCGCAAACGGTCGTAAATTAGTGCAAGGTCTTTTCTTGTCGGATATAGAATTGCAGTGTGATATAAACCTACACCGTCTTTCGATGCAGGTGGCGAACCTTTACTGTGCCAAGTATTTAAACCAATATGATGATGATAGCCACCAGCAGAAATAAATGCCGCCTGGCTACCATACATCATGGTTACTTCAAAACCTAATAAGTCCCGATAAAACGCAAGTGCCCGATTAAGGTCGGCTACTTTAAGATGGACATGACCTATTCGAGTTTGTGCAGGAACGTGATACTCTCCACTCATAGATTATTGAGCTAATGTGATTTGTTTCATAAATGATTGTGTAAAGGTATTTGAAAAGATCATTGTGGTGCGAACGGTCGTCATTGGTTGCCTATAACGGTTTCGGGCTTTGCGTTGGTGGGCTTTTGAAACCGAAAACTGTCTGCCAACACCAATGTTTATTAATTGCTCAAATGTTCCTATTCGCACTGTCCGCCCACTAACGCAAAGCCCGCGTTAGCGGTTCGTGCTATTTTCTTCAGCACCTTTATCCGTCAATACTATCGGGTCATACTTTTTCAGCTACTATGTATATTTGTTGATCGCCCAATTTATATTCTTCTTTAGACAGGGAACCGTAGGTTGCGATAGTTTTTAACCCAACTAATTTCAAAAGTCTTTTTACCTCTCCAAGGGTAAATACAAAATGTTTGAAAGAGTGTTCTTCGCTTTTGCCCTCTTTGCTAAGGAGCAAATTACTAATCATGTAACTATCCTCAACATTGTATATGTTGGTGACGATCATAGTTATATTTTCTACTGTATAGGATTTGTTTTGATATGATGAGAAGTTGGGTAAAACGCTTTCAGCAATCATTCCAGAGTTAATAATAAACTTTGCGCCTATTTCAAGACTTGAAGAAACTTTTTCTACAAACGATTTCATTCTCTCAAAATTGAAATAGCCAAAACTGTTACCCATGCAAATTGCTCCAGAAAACTTTTGGGTCAACTGCATTGAAAGAATATCGGCTTGAAGTGCTGTGATATTTAGTTTGTTGGATTTTATTTTTTCAGTCAGTCCCGCTATGAAAGTCTGTGAAATGTCAATGCCAGTTACATTAAATCCTCTCTTTGCAAATTCAATTGAGTGTCTGCCGAAGCCACAAGGAATGTCAAGTAACGATTGTTCCTGTTTAAGATTTAATTCACCTATTAAAAAGTCCACCTCTTGTTTTGTCCATTCAGGTGAAACTGCTTTTTCCCATAGTTCACAGTTTATACCCTGAAAAAAGGTTTCATACCAAGTGTCACTAATTTTATTTGTCATTGTTATAATTCTATTTGTAAGTATTGGTTGTCTGTCGTGACAGCATGACCGCATAACTCGCTTATATGCCGGATCCAACCCCAAAAACCTCCTAATACATCCCAAATGTGGATGGCTTTAGGCGGTTTTTCGCATTGGTTACCCGGAGTTATTTTTTCAAAAGGTAGCGAAATTCTCCCAAAATCCGGCAAAACTTTTCTCTACTGCCTCGGCGCCTTCAATACGCATTCCATCCTCGGTCAGCACCGCCGATATTGCCCCAGCCATTGCAATCCGGTGGTCGTTGTGTGAATCAATCGTCGCGGTTTTCAGCGAAGCTGTTCCGTGAACGTGCATTTCGTTTCCACTGAGTTCAATGCGCAATCCGGCTTTCGCAAATTCGGCCTTGAGCACTTCCGCACGGTTGCTTTCCTTGTTGGTCAGGCGAGATGTTCCGGAAAGGATGCTGGTTCCTTTGGCTGCTGCAGCGAGCACCACAAGGGCGGGAAACAGGTCCGGGCAATCGGTGGCGTCGAAGGTAAAGGGTTGAAGGCGGCTCTCGGAGATCTGCAAATCATCCCCCCGGAATGCCCATTGGCCACCGGCTTTTTCCAGGGCGTTCAGAATTGCGCGATCGGCCTGAAGACTGTTGGGATTAAGTCCGTATAGATTTCCTCCGCCTTTGACGGCGGCAAGCACCACAAAATTCGCAGCAGCACTCCAATCGCCTTCCACCGGAATGGAATTCGGGCTGGTGTATTTTTGCCCGCCACGGATACGAAATTCGCCGTATCGGTCGTTCTCCACGTTTATGCCAAAAGTTCTGAGGACATCCAGCGTCACATCCACGTAGGGTTTGCTGCTGAGGCCCTCCACGGAAATGACCGAATCTCCTTCCAGCATCGGCAGGGCCATCAGCAATCCGCTCAGGTATTGGGAACTGTTGTAATCCTTCAACACTATTTTTCCAGCCCTGGCCTTGCTGGAAATTTTTACGGGTACAAATCCATTGGTGGTTTTGCAGGTAACACCGAGTTGTGGCAGATAATCTTCGAATGGCACAACTGATCTTTTCTGCAGGCTTCCGGTGGCCCGCAGCTCAAAATCGCCGCCCAGCGCTGCACAAACCGGAGCCATAAGCCGGATACACAAACCCGATTCGCCGCAATTCAGCACCCTCGTTTGAACACTGCCCGGTTTGATGGTCAGGTCCTTTCCATTTATACCCGGCGCTGACTGAGCGCTCTGCCCTGAGCCAGTCGAAGCGGAGCTGATGTCAGCGCCCAAACAGCGAACGACGCCGATCATCGCCTCAACGTCGCCACTCATTCCGAGACGCCGCAATGTCGTCGGTTTGTCCGAAAGTGCAGCAGCAAGCAACAATCGTTGTGCGTGGCTTTTGGATGCTGGAACTGTGAACCAACGAACCTGAATTGAATGAGGAATGCTCTTGGTCATATTTTACACAAAATAGTCAGTTCAAGTACATCGCCGTTTCTGTCAAGTGAAAATTACCAAGATGATCGCAACGAAGGCCACTGTCTAGCGTCTAAAATCTTACGCCCCCGTCCCTTGTCCCACGTCCCTTGTCCCTTGTCCCACGTCCCACGTCCCCTGTCCCACGTCCCACGTCCCACGTCCCCATCACCTCATCACTTTCGTCTGCCTCCGGATCGATTCCTGATGCAAGGCCTCAAGATATTTCTCGATAAACTCTTCCG
>Ga0247727_10003719_pt1 | contig 33365 bp, 46 predicted proteins | sample WisWelCaveWW1625_FD_202498 | JGI IMG/M metagenome (GOLD analysis project Ga0247727, IMG submission 202498) | Biofilm microbial communities from Wishing Well Cave, Virginia, United States - WW16-25 | ecosystem: Environmental > Aquatic > Deep subsurface > Groundwater > Cave microbial mat | place...
CAATTTTATTATCCCTCTTGTTGAATGGACCAACACGGTGGATATGCGTGTTTTGACGCGGGATATCCCCAAACAGCAGGTGATCACAAAAGACAATGTGCCGGTGACGATCAACGGGGTGGTTTATTTTCGCGTGAAAGACGCGCAGACGGCCATCATTGAAGTGCAGGATTACAATTATGCCATCTCCCAGTATTCCCAGGCGGCGCTTCGGGACGTGGTGGGAGGGATGACGTTTGATGACCTGTTGGCGGAGCGGCAGAAAATCGGACAGGAGATCGAGCAGATTGTGGCTAAAGAAAGTGCTAATTGGGGACTAGCGGTGAGCACGATTAAGATCCAGGACGTGGACGTCCCTGAGGACCTGAAGAAGATGATGTCCAGGCAGGCATCGGCGGAAAGAGAAAAACGCGCGACGATCACCAAGGCCGAGGGCGATAAACTGGCCGCTTTTAATCTGTCCGAAGCGGCACGCGTGATGCACGAAAGTCCGGGCGCCATGCAGCTTCGCACACTGCAGACGATTGACGGGCTGGGCCCCACACCTTCCAACACAGTGATCATGGCCATTCCGGTTGAGCTTTATGAACTTGCGAAGTCCTTGGTGAAATCAAAAACACAGTAAAAATGTAGCGCAGGTTTCAGTGTGTGGCGTTTTTGCAGCACACTTTAACCTGCGAAATCTATGCAAAAGTCAAAAAATTTGGTGTGGCTCGACCTTGAGATGACGGGTCTTGATCCAAGGAAATGCAAGATTCTTGAGATTGGCGCCGTCGTCACCGACGGTGAGCTCAACATCATCGCCGAAGGGCCTGCTGCGGCAATCCATCACGGCGAAAAGACTTTGTCCGGGATGGAGCCATGGAGCCGTTATCATCACAAAAAGTCGGGCCTCACCGACGAATGCCGGCTGTCAAAAATTTCACTAAAGAAAGCCGAGGCGATGGTCCTTGATTTCGTGAAAACCCATTGCCGCGAAAAAACGGCGCCGCTTTGTGGGAACACCATCTGGCAGGACCGGCGGTTTTTGGTGAAGTACATGCCAAAACTTGAATCGTATCTGCATTATCGCGTGATCGATGTGAGTTCAATTAAAGAGCTTGTGGTGCGGTGGTATTCCACCGATCACAAGGCACCCCGCAAGAAAAGTCAGAGCCACCGTGTCCGGGAGGACATTCTCGAGTCAATCGAGGAGCTCAGGTTTTACCGCTCAAAGGTTTTTATTCCTTTAAAACACAAAACCCACCCGTGACGAGCGGCTTCATTTTCCCCGTTTCTCAAAGTAAAATCGAGGCCCTTCAGACAAAAATGCGGTCGCTCGGAATCCGCGAGACGGATTTTGAGGAGCATTTCATCCGCTCCGGCGGGGCGGGCGGGCAGAACGTCAATAAAGTGTCGACCTGCGTGGTATTGAAACATATCCCCACGGGCATCGAAGTCCGCTGCGAAAGGGAGCGCTCGCAGGGGTTGAACCGTTTTTTCGCGCGGCGGCTTCTTGTGGAAAAAATAGAAACGCTCCGGCGGGGCGCCGAGTCCGAGCAACGCAGGGCGATTGAAAAAATAAGGCGGCAGAAGAGGAAGCGGTCAAAGCGGGCGAAAGATAAGATGCTCGAGGCAAAGAAACGGCATTCGATCAAAAAGGCGCTCCGCACTAAACCCGCCCGTTTTACGGACCTTCAATAATCCGCATCCCTTTAAGCGCCAGGATATTGTCGCCGTTGATATTCAGCGCAGTTTTAAAGGCGTCTTTGGCCTTCAGGAAATCCCCCAGGATAAGATAGGCGTAGCCGAGATTGGCGTAGGCCACATCGTCGTCGGGGTTCTGAATCACGATATTCTCATAGAAAGGTACGATCTCATTTAAGTTTTCGGAGTCGATGTGGACGGCGCTGTTGAAGGCCTCTTCCGCTTTCGAAAACTGACCTGACAAGAGGCAGATATGCCCCAGGATAAGGTAGGCCTGGTCGTCATCGGGGTTTCGTAAGATAATCTCTTCATAGATTCTGGAGGCTTCGTCATAGCGGTGCTGCGAGACGTAATCGAGCGCTTTTTCATGGAGCTTCGTGATGGGGATTTCCGGTTTCGGCTCAGGAAGAGAAGGGGACCCGGCCGGCGCTTCTTGGATGCGTAAGCCCAGCTCACTCACAATGAAAAGTTGGATACTCGCTTCTTTCATCAGCACATCCTTCATCAGTTCGTACGCCTGTTTTTCCTCCGGCAAAAGCGCCATGAGCCTCTGCTTATCTTCGTTCAGGACTTGTATTTTGTACCGGAGATCGTCGACTTTTCTTACCAGGTCGTTCGTGGGTGTCTTTTCTTCCTCGTTTCTCAGTTTGAGGTATTCCACCCTGGACTGAGCGAGCAGGTAACGATTGGTGGCCAGTGATTTTATAAGGGAGGGGTCGTCCTGGGCGGAGGACGGGGCGCTGCTTGAGAAAGCCAGCAGCATCACTAGTGAAAAAACAGCAAGAATATTTTTTTTCATTTATTTTGCTTAATTGTCATTCCCGCGTAAGCGGGACAGCGCCATTTTAACTCGACAAGCGGCATTTTAGATAGCATAATAATCCCGCTTATGTCGACACAACAAATGACACAAACAAAACTTACCAGCAATCCCCATGCAATAAAATGGGTCGACGAAATGGCGGCCCTTTGCAAGCCCGACCGCGTCGTGTGGTGCGATGGGGGCCCCGAGGAGAGGGACCGCCTGACCCAGGAGGCGGCTTCCACAGGCGAGATCTTTATTTTAAACCAGGAAAAGCTCCCCGGCTGTATTTATCACCGCACGGCCGAAAATGACGTCGCGCGAACCGAAGAGCTTACTTTTATTTGCACCCGCTTAAAAGAAGATGTGGGCCCTACCAACAATTGGATGGCGCCTCAGGAAGCCTACCAGAAGCTTGGCGCCATATTTGAAGGGTCCATGAAGGGCCGGACGATGTATGTGATGGCTTTCAGCATGGGGCCGCTGGGTTCGGTATCCAGCAAGATCGGCGTTCAACTGACTGACAGTATTTACGTGGTCCTCAATATGCGCATTATGACGCGCATGGGCAAAGCCGCTTTTGACGTCCTGGGTCAGAGCAATGATTTTACGCGGTGTCTTCATGGAAAAGCAGACCTCAATTTAAGCCGCCGTTTTATTTGCCATTTTCCCGAGGACAACACTATTTGGAGCGTGGGATCGGGCTATGGCGGCAACGCGCTTCTCGGAAAAAAATGTCTCGCTCTCCGTATAGGAAGTTTCTTAGGCAGAAAAGAAGGTTGGATGGCCGAACACATGCTTATCTTGGGCATCCAGACGCCGGAAGGCCAGACACATTATGTGGCTGCGGCCTTTCCAAGTCAGTGCGGGAAAACGAATCTTGCGATGCTGGTGCCGCCGGCCGCTTTAAAAGGATATAAGATCTGGACGGTGGGTGATGATATTGCTTGGCTTCGCGTAGGGCAGGATGGGAGGCTTTGGGCGATTAATCCCGAGGCGGGATTTTTTGGAGTGGCTCCGGGGACCAACATGAAGTCCAACCCCAATGCCATGCATACGGTCGAGAAAAACACGATTTTTACCAATGTTCTTTTGAGGTCCGACAAGACTGTCTGGTGGGAGGGCATGGAAGCGCCGCCCGCCGAAGGCACGGATTGGCGCGGAAGGCCATGGACGCCCGCGTCGACGGATAAAGGCGCTCACCCCAACAGCCGCTTTACGGCGCCCGCTTCGCAGTGCCCCAGCATTTCGCCCGAATGGGAAAATCCCAAAGGCGTTCCGATTTCAGCGTTTATTTTCGGGGGCAGACGCGCGAAGCTCGCCCCGCTTGTTTACGAATCATTCAACTGGCAGCATGGCGTCTATGTGGGAGCGACGGTGGCCTCTGAAACCACGGCGGCCGCGGCGGGGGCAGTAGGGGTCATTCGCCGCGATCCCATGGCGATGCTCCCGTTTTGCGGCTACCACATAGGAGATTATTTCGCGCATTGGCTTTCGATGGGCAAAAAGGCCTCCAAAGCGCCCAAGATATTCCACGTAAACTGGTTTCGCACCAATGAGCAGGGAAAGTTCCTATGGCCCGGCTTTGGCGAGAACTTGAGAGCTCTTTTATGGATCCTCGAGCGCGCGGAGGGCCACGGCAAGGCCAAAGAGACGCCCATTGGGTTTCTTCCCACCGCGGATGCTTTGAATTTAAATGGTTTGGATTTGGGGGCAGGCCAGATTCAGGAATTATTATCGGTCAATTCCAATGAATGGGAAGCCGAGATCCAGAACCAAAAAGAATTTTTCGATAAAGTAGGAAGCCGTCTGCCGAAAGAACTCTTGCAGGAGCAAGCAAGTCTCAGAAGCCGTTTAAAAGCTCTTTAAAGTTATTTCAGAAACGAAGCGAAAAACGTCATGATGCCTCTGGAAGTCCAGCAAATGATAACGGCCGCCCTCCCCGGCGCTCACGTGGAAGTGGAAGACATGAGAGGCACCGGCGATCATTTTGATATCTTGGTGGTTTCAGAGGCTTTTCGCGGCAAATCTTTGATTGAACAGCATAAGCTGGTTTTTTCCATTCTTGAGCCGGAGATGGACAAGGGAATTCACGCGGTGCAGCTTAAGACGCGAGTGCCGTAAGGGAGGGAAAGTGACGGATCCTACGACTGACCGTATAGAAAAAGAAATCAAATCACATAAGGTCGTTTTGTTTGTGAAAGGAACGCCGCAGGCGCCGATGTGCGGCTTTTCGGCGGCCACGATGGAGCTTTTTAAAGAGCTGGGCGTGCCGTTTCACTCAGTCGATATTTTGGCAAATTCGGATATTCGCGCGAAACTTCCCGAATATTCCAGCTGGCCGACCTTTCCTCAGGTGTTTATCGACGGAAAGCTTGTGGGCGGCTGCGACATCGTGCATGAGATGCGCGACAGCGGCGAACTGCAAAAACTTTTACATATTTCTTAATTGCCGCTCGGCGTCGACCAAATCCCGGTTTATTTTCACGAGGGCCTGCTTTGCGGTGTGCCGGAGTTTTTCGCTCACCTGGGGCGCATGAGCGATCTGCCTTAGAAGCTGAATGACCATTCGGAAATAACGGATAATCTCGCCTTCGTCCGCTTCGGTGTGCCGCTCGAGCTCCGAGAAGATACACCCGCCGATCCACGCCTCCAGCGCCCGCGCCAGATGGAAATGGGGATGTTTGGTGAGGGGGTAAATTTTGTACGTCGTTTCTTTCAGATGAATTTTTCGTAAGGCCTGAGCCGCTTTTTTTTCCAGCGTTACAAGATTGTGCGGCAAGGCCTGAGCGGTCTGGTTTTTTCTCGGTTCAAAGACCAGAGCGGAAAGTAGAATGGAGAGCTTGATCTCATCAAGCGTCTCGAGATACCCTTCCTCGAGCAGTTCAGAAAGCATCAGTTCATACCCGTACATCCAGGAGGCGAACTCGCCTTTCCCGGTGAGACCTTCTTTTGTGATATATCCCAGTTCACGCAGGAGGCTTAATTTTTTCTCAATGGCGGCGACGCCCTTCTGGCGTCCCTTTTTGTTGGATTGATAATAATGAAAAGAACGAGGGTAGATCTCGATCAGCTTTTCGCCGAACTCGGCGTACAAATTTAACAGCGTCGCGTAGCAGGAATTAAACTGGCTTTCAATGGGCTCGGGTTTTCCATAAATGATCCGGTTGAGCGTGGGAAAGGGGATGTCGTGCGGATTGACGCGGCAATAAACGTAGCCCGCGGCGTCCATTCCGCGGCGTCCGGCGCGTCCCGCCATCTGGAAATAATCCCTTGTTCTTAAAAAACCGAAGCCCGTTCCGTAGAATTTTCTCAATTCGTCAAAGACGACCGTTTTGGCGGGCATGTTGATGCCAAGGGCGAAGGTCTCGGTGGTAAAGATGAGCTTGATAAGCTTTGAGGTAAAAAGCTGCTCGACCGCTTCTTTTAAAGTGGGAAGCATGCCCGCGTGGTGAAAGGCGATGCCCCGCAGGATAATGCGCCTCATGTCAACGGCGCTTGCCTCATGCGTCAAGTCAAAGCGCTTGCAAAGATCATTGAATAAAATTTCGACATTGGTTTTTTCCTCGGGCGTCAGAAAATCGTACTTTCCCTGCTCCCACGCGAGCTCCTCGGTTCTTTTTCGGCCGAAACTAAAGTAAAGGCAGGGCAGGCGTTTTTCGCTCATTAAGTGGCGAATGAGTTCATCCATGCGATTGGGTTTCGCTCTTAAAAATCTGTCGAAGCCTCTCCGTGAAAAACGGCTTCGCCGGTTCTCGTGGAAGCCGCCCTCCCGTCCGCGCGGCCAGAACTCATGGTCAAGGTAGCCGTCTTTTTTGAGGGCCCGCGGGTCGTTATAAATGCGGCCCTGGCACTGGAAAAGGTGCACAAGCGGCACGGGGCGGTGGTTTTCAATGATGACCTCGATGGGATGGTTCAGAATGCTTCGTATCCAATCGGCCAGCTCCTCGACATTGGGTGCCGTGGCGGAAAGGGCGAGGAAGCGGACGTGTTCCGGTGTGAACATGATCGCCTCTTCCCACACGGTGCCGCGCTCCAGGTCGTCCAGATAATGTACCTCATCAAAGATCACCCATGACGTATTTTTCAAGCGTTCGGGGTCTTCAAAGAGCTGATTTCTGTAAATCTCCGTGGTCATGATGAGAATTGGTGCGTGGGGATTCAGCGTCACATCGCCTGTCAGGATTCCTACGCGGTCCGGGTAGCGAACTGAAAAATCACGATACTTTTGGTTGCTGAGCGCTTTGATGGGGGCCGTGTAAATGACGCGTTCCTCACGGGAAAGCGCTTTTTCGATGGCGTATTCGGCGACGGCTGTTTTTCCAGCGCCGGTAGGGGCTGAGACGAGGACGGATTTTTCTAAATCGATCGCTTCAATCGCTTTTTGTTGAAACGGGTCGTATTTCATGCGGCCATTATACACGAAACAACTCGTAGCGCACGTTTAAACGTGCGCTACGTGGCGCTGCCACTGCTTTAATTTGCCAGATAAATGTGGTATAAATAAGCAAATCCGCATGAAAAAAATCATTTTTCTGTTTATCATTTTATCTTTTGGGACGGCTTCGCTGGGCCGCCCGGCGGGAGCTTCCTCCGCGTTGATGATCGGAGGGATCCCTTATATTGCGCTCAATTTGCTGTCACAGGAAAGGGGCCTGGAATACCGCTGGGATCCGTTGCTTAAGAATGTCACGGTGCACAGCCGCGCCGGAGACGTTAAATTTCACGTCGACAGCGAATATATCTTAAGCCAGGGAAGGTTTTTCAAGTTAAATGAGAGGGTGCGGTTTTTTAAAGGCACAGTCGTGGCCCCCTTGTCGGTGATGGAGCATTTGGATCGTCTGCGCGTGGAGCCGGTTCTTGCGGCGCCCTCGCCGCCTGCTCATCGCATTCGCAGGATCGTGCTGGATCCGGGGCATGGCGGCCGTGACCTCGGCGCTATCAGCCTCCACGGCATGGAGGAGAAAGAGATCGTTCTGCGGGCCGCAAAAATGATCCGGGACGAACTGCGGGCCCAGGGGATCGAGGTCATCATGACGCGGCAGACGGATGTTTTTATCCCGTTGGCGGCCCGCACGCGTATTGCCAATAAGCTTGGGGCGGATTTCTTTGTGAGCCTCCACGCCAACGCGTCGACCACGAGGTCGCTCGAAGGATTTGAGATCTATTATTTATCCGAGGCGACGGACGATTCGGCCCTGGCGCTTGAGCGCGCTGAAAATTCTTCGTTGGAATTGGGGACGGCCCGTTGGGCCCGGCCGGACAAAGAGCTAAAGACAATTGTCTGGGATCTGAAGGAGGCCGAGAACCGGCGCGAGTCCGTGCGGATCGCCCATTTTGTCGCCGATTCCGTTGAGCAGTCCGTGGTGATTTCAAAGCGCCGCATAAAGTCCGCCGGATTTTATGTTCTCAAATGGACCGAATGCCCCGCGATCCTTGTGGAAATGGGGTATCTCACGAACCGCGGCGATGAAAAAATGCTGAGGGACCCGGTGTATCAGCGGGCGATGGCCCGGGCCGTGGCGAAGGGCTTAATGGAATATAAAGCGGAATTTGAGAGAACGGACGGGTTTACGGAATGAACCAGCCTATCGGAATTTTTGATTCAGGAATCGGCGGGCTGACCGTATTAAAAGAAATACGCCGCGAGCTTCCGCAGGAAAATATTGTCTACTTCGGCGACACGGCGCATCTGCCTTACGGCACGAAATCAAAGGAGACGATCACCAAGTTTTCCATCGACAACGTGAAATTCTTGCAGGATTTTGACACCAAAATCGTAGTCGTGGCGTGTAACACCGCTTCCTCGCTCAGCCTTGACGCGCTTCAGGAAAATTTTTCCATGCCGATTATCGGCGTGATTGAGCCCGGGGCCAAACAAGCGCTTGCCAAAACAAAAAACGGCCGCATCGGGGTGATCGGGACGAAGGCCACGATCGGCAGCGGCGCTTACGAAGCGTGTCTTAAACGGATTGAGTCTTCCGTAAAAGTTTATAGCGAGGCGTGCCCTCTGTTTGTTCCCTTTGTGGAAGAGGGGTGGCTGGATGGTGATGTGGTGGTGAAAGTGGCCCATATTTATTTGGACCAGTTGAAATCATTCGGCATCGATACCTTGATCTTAGGCTGTACGCATTACCCGCTTCTTACAAGTATCATTCAAAAAACGATAGGGGAGAATGTGGCGCTGATAAATTCCGCCGAAGAGACAGCCAAAGAGGCGCGCGCCCTTCTTGAGCGGCTCAACCTTCGGTCCGGCAAGGCGGGCGATTATCAAGAAACGCGTTTTTATGTTTCCGATGAGCCGGAGCAGTTTAGGGCGCTGGGCGAGCGCTTTCTCGGGCGCTCGATTCAATCGGTGGCCAAGGTGGGAGACCATGTACGAAGTTGAGATTCAAGACGAGTTCTCGGCGGCGCATTTTCTGAAGCTTTATGACGGCTCGTGGGAGCCTCGGCACGGGCATAACTGGAAAGTATCGGTCGTGGCACGCTCAGAGAAGCTTGATTCGATCGGCGTCGTGGTGGATTTTGAGCAGTTGAAGCCTTCACTTAAAAAAGTTCTCTCGGAATTTACCGCCATCTCCTTTAACGAGCACCCGGATTTTAAAGATGGAAAGCTCAATCCCTCCACAGAAAACATCGCTCGGGTGATTTATGACCGCCTTTCCAAGAATTTTAAGTCCAATGGAGCGAGGATAGTGAAAGTCACCGTGTGGGAGACGCCGGATGCCGGCGCCAGCTACTATGCGTAAAATAATCGACAGACATCTGGAAACAGAAATCAGCGAGATCTTTTCATCGCTCCAGGGGGAGGGGCCGTACCTTGGGGTAAAGCAGATTTTTGTGCGCTTCGGGCGCTGCAATATGCACTGCGTTTACTGTGATGAGCTTGAGAAGATGAAAGAGGAGAATTTCGCTGTTTATTCGCTCGAGGATGTTCTGGGACAAATTGATAAATTTGAGAAAGAGAAAGGGGCGCACCACTCGGTGTCTCTCACGGGAGGCGAGCCGCTTTTCTATACGCCTTTTCTCAAAAATTTCCTGCCGAAGCTGAAAGAAAAAGGCATCACGACTTATCTTGAGACAAACGGGACGCTTCCCCGCGAGCTTGAGCGGGTCATCAAGTGGTGCGATATTGTGGCGATGGACATGAAGCCCTCTACGAGCACCGAAGACGGCTCTTTTGACAAGGAGCACGAAGCCTTTCTCAAGGTCGCCATTCAAAAGAAAGTTTTCATCAAGGTCGTGATAACCCCCTCAACGGACGCCGGTGAAATAAAAAGGTGTATCCAGACGGTGCGGGACATCAATCCCCGGATTCCCTTCATTTTCCAGCCCCTAAGCGATCCCTTTGGAATTAACACCGCGTCCCTCAAGCTGATCGAAAATAGCTTTTTCAACCTCGCCAAGGCCCATCTTTACGACGTCCGCGTCATCCCCCAGATGCACAAGATCTGGGGTGTGCGATGAGCTAAGTCATTTGTTTCCAATAGGTACGTTCGCCTTCAGAACACTAAAAAGTGGTTTCGAATACAAATGGGATACGGCCCGGAACACCCTGGACGCGTTTAAGAGGTCTTTTGAGACTTAACATTTCATTGACAGATGTAAAGATATAGTGTTTAATCTTTACATCAAAGGAGTGGATGTAAATGAGGGTGGGAAAGGTTATCCAGCAGCCTACAGGCTACAAAGCGTTTGTCCCCGGGAAGTTCCCGCCGGCGGATTCATTCCCCTTATCCCAGAAAACCCAGAAACTCCACGCCAAAGCGGCGTTACTTCTAGGCAAGCTCGATGGCATTACTCAGCTTTTGCCGGATCTGGATTTCTTTATTTTTATGTATGTCCGAAAAGAGGCGGCGCTATCAAGTGAAATTGAAGGTACCAAGGCCACGATGTTTGACGCCATTGCTGCTGAGGCCCATATTAAGCGCGATATGCCAAAGGATGTCGATCGGATTTTAAGCTATATTAAGGCTATGAACTTTGGCCTGAAGAGACTTGAGAAACTGCCCTTGTCTCTCCGGTTAATTCGCGAGGTCCATAAGACTTTGTTGGAAGGAACAGGAGACGCGCCAGGCAAAACGCCAGGTGAGTTTAGAAAAAGCCAGAACTGGATCGGCGGAGGGTCTCCGGAAACGGCTCGCTATGTCCCTCCTCCGCCGGGTGAGCTTTCGCGTACCCTGGACGATTTCGAAAAGTTCCTGCATGCTCAAGATAATATGCCGCCTCTTATCAGAACGGCTCTGATGCACGCTCAGTTTGAGACGATTCACCCATTCCTGGACGGAAACGGCAGAACTGGAAGACTTCTTGTTACATTCTATTTGTGCCAGCAGGGGATATTGGAAAGGCCCGTCCTCTACCTATCGGAATATTTCAAGAGGTACCGGGACGCCTATTTCGATCTACTCAATGGCTATCACGGTAGAGAGGAAGTTCTGCCCTGGCTTGATTTCTTCCTTGAAGGTGTTGCCCAGGTTTCCGAAGCAGCTATTCAAACATCAAAAAAAATCACAGAGCTTCGGGAGGAAGAATTGAAGCGTATTCATTCGCTCGGAAGATCGGCTAAGACAGCGTTGGATGTCTTGAAGCACCTTTATCAATTGCCAATTATAAATGTTCGAAAGATCGAACAATGGACCGCGCTGACCCGGCCAGCGGCTAATGCTCTTGTCCAGCGGCTCGTAAAACTTGGAATCCTCGTCCAGCGCGATCCTGATGTGACTTATGATAGAATTTTTGAATATAAACAGTACCTGAGGCTTTTTTCGAAAGAATAAGTATGCACAATATCTGGGGTGTGTGTTAGGCGGGTCCCATCAAGGTCCCGCAAACTGTAAGCAAACGATAAACAAGGAGGTTCGTGATGCGATTTCTTTTAAAGGTCAACATACCCGTTGAAGCAGGGAACAGGGCAGCCAAAGAAGGGACGCTCGGGAAAACGATTCAGAAAATTATTGAATCGATAAAACCGGAAGCTGCGTATTTCATGGCCGACAACGGTCAAAGATGCGGTTTCTTGATCGTCAATCTGGACAACGTTTCCAAGATACCCGCTCTCGCGGAGCCGTGGTTTTTGGCGTTCAACGCGGCTGTGGACTTCCGGCCCGTTATGACGCCGGACGATCTGCAAAAAGCAGGCCCGGACATCGCTTCCAGCGTAAAAGTTTACGGCCAGGAATTGATAGCGGTCTGATATAGTAGGTAGTCGGTAGAGACGATGTCAAAAAAAGGTGACCAGTAGAATGAGTTTGCAAAATAGCCTGACCAAAGCAATCTTTGCGGTAGGATTTTTTTCCGTTTGGATACTTTCATCGGCCTATGCCCAAAATTGGGTGCGTGTCATCGACACCCCCGGGGGTGACCCGGCTTATGTGGATGTCGACGTGGATAGCATTCTTAAAGGGGTGGACGGCCTTGTTTATTACGACATGCAAGATGATCTGGGCGCATCTTCGACCGCGATCGACTGCCAAGAGCAGATCTTCTATGTCGTAGTGAACGGTCAGGCAGACTTGAAATCCCGTCTGTACCCGGTCATGGCTCGCAGTGAGAGCGCCAAAAAAGAAGCGGACTTCGTCTGTTCCCGGGTGTCCTAGTAGCCCGGACCTGGCCGGTAAAGGTAAATTTTAACATAGGAGAAGGTTAACCATGAAGAAACTAACCCTGTTTATTTTTGCCCTGTTTTTTTCCGTCTCTCCTGTTCACGCTGAAGGAGACATTTACAACGGCACGCTTTCCGGAACGATCTTGGACATACGGACGGCCCCCGCCCCTGCGCCCGGCACCTATTCCGCCAATGACCAAGAAAACTACGACAGGGCCATCAGCTGGGGGCCATCCTTTGTGCTCGTCGAAGACGGAACGAACCGCGTCCATCCGCTTTATAGCTACAACAGCTCGTTTCTAGGAACGGACACAACTACGCCAGACCCGAACAAGGAGTATTTGGCTCCGTATGCGAACCGGCATGTCCGGCTAAGCGGCGAGATCTCTACGAGCCCAAACTGGCCCTCCATCGCGAAGATCACAAACATAGAAAACGCGTGACACATAAAGAGTTTGAAAAGCTGCTCCAAAGCGCTTTGAGGTCCCTGCCGAAGGAGTTTAAGGCGAAGCTCCGGAACGTCGATGTCGTGATCAAGAACGGGCCCGTGGAGGGCGCACGACCGGATCACCGTCTTTAAACGCGCGATCGAAAAAGAGTGTTCGGCCAAAGGCCTCGACATCCGGCAGGAGATCCGGTGCACCCTCCTGCATGAGATCGCAGCAAGCGCTATGAGATATTGGATGTGCTTTCGTTTTGTGGGTAAGTAAAATAAACCAAGGAGGGTTCATATGAAATACGTCGATGGATACGTGGCGCCAGTACCGAAGAAAAAGTTGGGGGATTATCGCCGCATGGCCGAGAAGATGTCAAAGATCTGCCGGAAGTACGGCGCGCTCAAATATGTCGAGGCCGTGGCTGACGACGTGAAGAAGGGGAAGTGGACGTCGTTCCCTCAGAGTGTCAAGCTCAAAGCCGGCGAAACGGTGGTATTCGCGTATGTGGTGTACAAGTCGCGCGCGCACCGCGACAGCGTCATGAAGAAGGTCATGAATGATCCGCAAGTCAAAAACATGTGTAATTCGAAATCGATGCCGTTTGACGGCAAGCGCATGTTCTGGGGCGGGTTCAAGGCCATCGTTGAGGCGTAGAAGTAGGCGCCCCATTCCAAACACCTCCCTTCGGACGTGGTCTCAAACCCCACGTGTCCCCAAAAGGCATTTTGGGGCGTAGGTACGGTATAGTGGTAAAACCGGAGCCTGTCAGGGTAACCCCTTAGCATCTCCGAATCCCCGCCGCATCAACATCCATCACCGCCTGGTCGATCAAGTGTACAAAGAGGAAAAAATTGTCAAAGTCATCCGTCTATGGACCCACTATGAGTAAATTGACCACTCCCGCTGATAGATTCCGGATACTTTTCGACCACTCGTCGGATGCTCATCTCATTCTCGATGAAACCGGCATCACTGATTGCAATGACGCCGCGGTCGCTCTTCTCAAATGCCACTCGAAAGCTGAGGTGCTGGCGCGGCATCCGCGCGTTCTTTCGCCGGAATTTCAGCCGGACGGCCGTCTTTCTATCGAAAAGTCAAAAGAGATGGACGCGATCGCGTGTGCCAGGGGATGGCACCGTTTTGAGTGGGTGCATCAGAAAGCGGACGGCGAGACATTTCCGGTAGAGGTGACGCTGAAAATCTCTTTTGCCTCAGAAATCGCCTTTTTTCAAAGGCGTCAGGACTTCCTGGATCTATGAACCGTGCGACGAGCTGGGAGGGGACAGCCTGAATGTTTTTACGCTCGATGAGAACCATGTGGGTTTTTATGTGCTGGATGTGGCTGGGCACGGGATTCGCGCCGCTTTATTGTCCGTTTCGGTGAGCCATTTTCTTTCCCCTTACTCGGAATATTCATTTTTAAGAAGCGGCTCCGCGATCCTTTGTCCCCACGAAGTGCTTGGACGTTTGAACGATCAGTTCAGCTCTCATCCGGCTTTTAATCAATTTGTGACGCTCGCTTACGGCATTATGGATATCCGGACTTTAGAGCTTACCTATGCCTCCGCCGGCCACACGCCGATACTTCACTTTTCCAATGACAAGGCCAATTTTTTAAGAGGGGGAGGCCCTCCGATCGGCATCTTATCAGGAGAGATTTATCCGGTTGAGAGAATCTCTTTGAAAAGAGGGGACAGGCTTTTTATGTATTCCGATGGTATTACCGAGGCGCGTACGGCCAAGGGGGATCTTTTTGGCGAAAAAAGATTATGCGCGGTCCTTGAAAGCGCTAAAAAAGAACCCATTGATCAGGCGCTTTCCAAAACTTTTTCAGCGATCCAAAACGACACACCCGGCCATCGTCTCTCGGACGATGTGGCCATGCTCGGGGTCGAGCTGAAGTCTTAAATTGAAACCAGACGACAGTTACCATACAAAGATTGAAATAAGTCATTTTGTATGGTAACCTCCTAGTTACCATACATAATAGGTTATTCCGACTCTTGTATGGTAACAAAATCAAAGGATATGGATGGGCCCAATTAAAGGCGTTTTGAAAGAAGAGCTTTCCAACTCCCTTCGAATGAAGAGAGGGTATGAGCGGGAGCTTGCCAAGCTTCCCAAGGGAAGCCTTGTCAAAAAAACAATCAAGGGCCATGAGTATGGCTATCTTCTCATTCGGGATGGCAAAAAAGTAAAGTTCATCTACAAAGGAAAAGTTTCAGAAGCCGAGGTAAAGAAATACCAAGAAGCGAAGAAATACCGGGCTAAATACAGAAAATTATTGTCCCAAGCCAAGAAACAAATTCGTTTTCTTAGAAGTAGCCTTCGTGGAAAAGAATCAATATAACCTCTGCGTTGAAGTCCTGCGCCGTCTGGAAAATGCCGGTATTTTGCAGAATGTAATCCTGATAGGCAGTTGGTGCATGCCATTTTACAAGGATTACTTCTCGGGCGTTGAATATGCGCCTTCCATAAAAACAAGAGATATCGACTTTCTTGTTCCCCGGCCTGCAGCTATAAAATCAAAAACTGATTTGACTGAGACAATGAAAGACCTTGGGTTTATTCGAGATTTCCGTGGCCGGGAGGGCTATAGCGTGCTGGAACATCCCGAACTGGCAAGAGCAAAAAATCATTAAAAAGGTTTTTGATTCGCTGCATTTCAAGTGGCAAAAGTCAATCTTGAAAGAACTTGAAAGCGCCAACCAATTCTCGCTGGTTGAGATATTGAAAACCAGATGACAGAAAATTCCCGGTCAATGCCAAAAAATGATTTTGCCGAATACGTGGTCAAAGACCTTCTTGCTGAGGTGAGGGGCGTGACGAGCCGGGCCATGTTCGGCGGATTTGGGCTTTATAAGGACGGTGTCATCTTCGGTATCATTGTGGATGACGAAGTGTATTTCAAAGTCGGTGACCCCAACCTGAAAAAATACAAAAAAGCGGGAAGCCGGCCCTTTACTTACAAAAACGCGCGAGGCAAAGAGATCGCTATGTCCTACTGGGCAGTGCCCGCCGAGGTCCTCGAAGACCGCGAAGCGATCGCCCTCTGGGCCGAGGAATCCCGCCGCATCAACCGCGCCAAGCGTCCAAAATAACATTCTCATCTTATCTTCAAACGCTTCTAATGCAGGTGACATGCGGCCTTTTGGGGAGTAAACTAATTTAAAGCCTAATGCTTCCCGGTGAGACGCCGTCCGGTATGCGGTTCTGGAAAGTAAAACGAAAGAGTGGATAAAATGAAATACGGTCTTATTGCGGCGATCATTTTGAGTGTCTGGGCGGCTACAGCTGAGGCGGCTGACGAGATGTGCGTTCAACGCTTCAAGGGATGCGTGGATGGAATCACCGGTATATACGGCGGCTGTTTGGAATGGGGAGACTGCGAGATGTCTCTGGAAGAGGCCAAGGCCGACTGTATGCACCAGTACCCGGACTGCGCTGACCGAACCTGGGTCGAAAATCGTTTTAAGGAATTATTAAAGAGATAATAATAAAATCAGGGGACATAAATCCAGGGACACACCTAATTGCCTGAATTCGGTGCGTGTCCCCGGATTTATGACGAGGTGCTTAAAAGGCTGGGTTTGGTGTAATGTTGACAGGTCAAGTCCATCCCTGGCTTCAAGACATGATAGCAACATTTTAGATCGAAGTAAGCTTGTAGTCAGGGAAAGACTTGACCCCAGTTGCCCCAGTTGTTGTTGTACAAAGTTTGGAAAGCCCTATGACCGTTCTGCGTTACGAGTAAAGCTCATAGTCGCAATAAAAGCGGCCTCATTGAACCATGCTCGCCTACATGATCAACGACATTCCAATGCTTCGTGGCTGCTTGCTAAGGGAGCCAGTCTGTCCTATGTTTCAAAACATTTAGGTCACTCAAGCGTTGCCGTTACGGGAGATATTTACCATCATGTCCTACCAAAAGAGCATGAGCGCAGCATGAAGCTCTTAGATGAGATATTTCCAATTTGGGATACAACCGGGATACAATCACTGCCTCCAGCAGACGAAACCAAGCGAAAGTAGGCGAATAAGCTTTTCAGAGCTTTTCAGAGTTTAATTGTCGTAACCTCTCTGAGGTCGTATACTAATGAAAGTATGCGAATCTCTGCGCAAATAAACGAAAAAGAAAAATTATTCTACGAGCAAAAGCACAAAATTTGGGGAGTACGTTAGTAAATGAATCGTTTTAAGAGTTACTTAATAAAAACTGCCACAAAGGCGGCGAGATCGATTTTTAGATTTTCAGGCCCTCCCTATGATTGGTTTATGCGCACATTCCCGCCTTTCAAAAAAACAGGGATAAGGTTTTGGTATAACACTGTCGCGAAAAATTTCAGACCGACGGACAGCGTATTTAAATTAATGAATTATGGGTATGCCTCAGAGCATCCGGACAACTTTCCTGTATTGTTGGACGCTTCTGATAAGGAAGAGTTTATTTTCTCCTGGCGGCTTATCTACGAGACCGTAAAAGAAGGAAATCTTAGCGGAAAAGAAGTTTTGGTGGTGGGGTGTGGAAGAGGTGGTGACGCCTATTTTGTAAAGCGGTACCTGCACGCAAGAAGTGTCGTCGGAATCGACTTGAGTAACCGCGCAATAGATATTTGTCGAAAGAATAAAAATTATCATATTGAAGGATTGTCGTTTCGGCCGGGGGATGCGGAAAACCTGCCGTTTAAGAGCCGGCAATTTGACGCGGTGGTCAACATTGAATCTTCGCATTGTTATCCTGACCTCAGCCGTTTTTACAGTGAAGTCTACAGAGTGTTGAAGCCGGGAGGATTGTTCCTTTATACGGATTTTTTTGACGATGGGCAGAATAAAGGCCTGCAAAATTTATTGTCAGGGGCGGGATTTGGGATTCTAAATGAAGTGGATATAACTCAAAATGTTATTTGGGCCGCGGAACAAGGCTATGACTGGAGAAAAGAATTTGTGCAGAAGAGCGTTCCAAAATCCTTGGCGCAGGACGCCTTGGAATGGAGCGGCACAAAAGGCACTCCAACTTATCGGGCGTTTAAAGAAGGCGTATTGAGCTATAAGAGATTTGTCCTGGGAAAGAGCCCTTGACAATTAATGTACGTTAATGTACACTTATGTACATATATGGAGGTGAGCTGTGACGCAGACGACATTTACTGAGCTTAGAAAACATGCCAAGACTTATTTTGATTCGGTGGAAAGAGGGGAGACTGTCCAAGTTTTAAGGCATGGCAAAGTGATAGCGGAGATTACCCCTCCTCATGAGAACGCGGATAAGAAGGCATGGAAAAAACCGGGCCTTAAACTTCTGGTCCCGGGAGTTTCACTGACTAAAGCTCTCTTGGCGGAGCGCAAGGAATCGCGGGCTTGAAGTTTTATTTTGATTCTTCCGCGCTTACAAAGAGATACATTTCGGAAAAAGGGAGCGATCTGATCGATCGCTTATTCTTAGAAGTTGATTCCGTAGTGGTAAGCAGTATTTGTTTGCCGGAGATCATATCCGCCCTTTCCCGGCTCCGAAGAGAAAAAAGACTGAATGCCCACCAGTACAATCTATGCAAGAGGGCCGTTATGGAAGATTTTGCGTTGTTTGACGTGTGTCAATTGTCACCCGAGGCGCTGAAAACAACCATTACTGTTTTAGAACACAGCGAATTGCGGGCGGCAGACGCCCTGCATGTGGCCTCTGCGATTGAGGCTAAAGCAGCGCGATTTGTTTCAGGTGATGCGAAGCAGATCGCTACAGCCAAAGAGTTCAGCTTGACTGTAGAGTCAGTCTAAAGACCGGTAAATCTAGGAGAAAATCCATGAAGAATCGATGGAAAATTGCATTGATTGTTATTGCGGGTGTAGTTTTTTTTGTCAGCGCCTCCAGAATTTTGCAGGGGAACGCAAAGAATATTAATCAACCGGCAGCCAAAGCCATGTCGAAAGAAGCCGTTCAGGCGGAAGGACGCGCCGAAGCGGCCGTAAAATTGGCCCAAAGCCCATCCGATTATTTGGAAGCAGCGAAGGAATATAAAAAAGCGATCGAACTGGCTCCTGGGGCAACGCATCTTTATTACAATCTTGGGGTGGTTTATGAAAAGGCCAAGGAATATGCGGAGGCCATTCGCTATTTCCGGCTTTATCTTGATGCGAATCCCGCCGCCGAAGATGCGCTTGATATTGAAAAGAAAATTGCGGGATTGGAATATACGATGGAAAAGGGGGAGCCTGCCGCGGTGGAAGCCCCGCCGGCCGTTCCCTACGTACCCGAGCCAACACCTCCTTCTTTAAGCGGTTTCTGGACGGCGAATAGGAAACTTTCTCATCCACAATGGGGCACCGAAACGCCGTTTGGTCCTTTTGAGGCGAATGTGACGGAAAGTTCCGGCCGATTGGATATCTCCGTAAAGGAGCGTAGTGGCGGTTCCACGGACGACTTTTATGCCAACAAAAGCGGCAATCGATTGACGGGGACGTTGACCACCACGAGTGGTATGGGAACTTTTGACAGTACGTTTCAGGGAGAAATCAGTTCAGACGGAAACCGTATCGTACTGCGTTCCGACTATGTGTGGAGCTACAATGGCAAGGAAGACCGCTGGACCCAAAATTATACGAACAAGGAAACTTGGGAATTCACGCGTTGAAACATTTTTTATTTGCCGTCTTCTGCGGTTTGGGCCTGATGAGCATTTCGATTCCTCTTGCACTGGCAATTGAGGGACACTGTGTCGCAGATTGCGGCGATGGTTCTTCAGAAAGTTCTACCATCGGCGCGTCTACCTGGGCCGTGCCGGACTTTTCAAATCCCCAGCGGGAAAGGGAGCTTGAACTGGAAAGGATCAGGACGCGCGAAGAGGAAAAAGCGCGCCGTCAGGCCCAAGCCGGGGCGAGGCAGCTTGAAGCCCAGGGTCAAATGCAAGAAGTCCAACGTCAGAAACAATTAGAATGGGACAGGAATAAAGACGAAGCGCTTCGTTCTCTGAAGAGTGCCGTTCCCCGTCGCCGTCAGGAAGATTATCATAAGACACTGGAGGCAGGCAAAGTTCCTTCGCCTGTTCTTAAAAAAGCTCCGGAGCCGGCGCCCCCGGCGGCACCTTCTACGGGTAAAAAACCGAATCCCTTCATCGCTTGGGGAAGTAAACAGCTTGGGAAAGCCGGCGAGGCCTTGGCTGATGCGAAAAAAAAGTTTCGAGATTGGTGGGAGGAGCAGTCTTATAAAGAGACCGCCGAGAGAATTCCGGGAGTTCGCGCGGTTCGGGATATTGGCAAGGACACCAAGGAACTTTTTAACAAGATGTCGGATCCAGTAAAGAAGCTTTTCAATTTTGGGTCGAGTGGCGCAAACGAGGGAATCCAACGTCTCGCCGATCCGAATGATCGCGGAAGCTACGCAGATGATTATAACAACCGGATTGAAGGGGCCGGTCAGGCAGCACAAGAAACTGGTTCGGAGATCGCCCGCGATTCTATCAAGAAACATGCCCAGTAATAAAAGGTGCAGATTTAAACAACGGTACCGGAGTACGGTATAAATACGTTCTAGGAGAAATGAAGTGAGATTGATAGTGATCGGGTTTTTGCTTGGTGTCGGGATTTATCTGGGATTTCTTTTTGTAAGAGGAGTGATCTTGTGGCTGAAACGTTAAAGGCGTGACCCGCAAGGAGTTTGAAAAACTGCTCCAAGGCGCATTGAAATCCCTGCCGAAGGAGTTTAAGGCAAAGCTCCGGAACGTCGATGTCGTGATAAAGGACGGGCCCGCAGAGGGCAGGGTGATGGGCCTTTACGAAGGGGTTACTTTAAAGGACCGGATAGGCGGCGATTACAGCCTCATTGTGCATGACCGGATCACCCTCTTTAAACGCGCGATCGAAAAAGAGTGTTCGGCCAAAGGCCTGGACATCCGGCAGGAGATCCGGCGTACCCTCCTGCATGAGATCGCGCACCACTTTGGAATCCCCGACAATCGCCTGGCAGATTTGGATATTTACTAGTAAACCGGACGGGTTGTAATTTTTCACGATTTCGGTAAATATGGGACTTATTTAGTACAATTTAATTAGCGAATAATTTGCATTTTAGATGTACATATTGTACACTTTGCTTGTATTTGACAATCTGACGGAGATACTACGATGCGAGTAATTGATAGGGCGGATGCCGGAATTCATTACCAGAAGTCAGAGCTTCGGAATGACTATAACGATATCTTGAAGCGAGTGGAAAAAGAAGGAAAGCTTTTTATTGACGACCGCAATTCGCAATCTGTCGCCGTCATGATTTCTTACGGCTTCTATAAAGAGCTTTTGGAAATCATGGGGCAGATCGAGGAGCTGCAGGATCAGATCGATTATCAGAAAGCGTTAACAAGGGAGAGTCAAAAAGCCAAGCCTATTTCGTCCGAGCGGTTCAAAGAGCTTATCCAAAGGATGAAAAAATAAATAATGACCGTTTGGACAATTCAGTATCATCCAGAGGTGAAGGATGATTTTGAAAAGAATATTGCCCTGAAGGACAGGGAGTATCTGTATGAACAGATTCAAAGAAGACTTACCGTCGAGCCGGATAAGACCGGCAAGCCATTGGGCCGCGAGCTAAGCGGCTACCGCAGAATGCGTGTCTCTAAATATCGGATTGTCTACAAAGTCCTTTCCAAAATTGTAACTGTTTATGTTCTGACCGTGGATAAAAGGGAAGATGTTTATGACGAAGTGCTTAAAAGGCTGGGGTTGGTATAATGCTGACAGATCAAGTCCATCCCTGGCTTCAAGGTATGAGGGGCAACATTTTAAATCGAAGTAAGCTAAATTCCGGGGACAAAATTCCAGGGACACGCACCAAATTCACGCAATTAGGTACATGTCCCCGGAATTACGCGATCGAGGCGGTCTAAGCATACTGAACCAGGTCCCACAAGGGCACGGTATATAGATTCAGTGCAGAGGTAGAGTTGTAGTCAAGGAAAGACTTGATCCCTTATTCTTATTCACTTACCTTCAAACGCTTCTAATGCAGGTGACATGCGGCCTTTTGGGGAGTAAACTAATTCCAAGTCTAACCCGTTCCTTGGGACGGGTCCGGCAAATTAAAGGAGTCTAAATGAACCGATTAATGATATCTCTTGTTTTAGTAGCTCTCTTTCTGCCCTCGGAGGTGAGGGCAGAGTGCGGGCCAACAGAGACACCGGTAACCGTCACCGGTAGGCTCGAGAATCATGCTGATGACGTGGCTCGCTTGCTGACCCCCTACACTATTGTCTCGCAGGATGTTGTTTATGCGTTTTATCCGGATGGCCCATACTTCATGACGGAGTGGGGCGATGAGGGATTCGAAGAGATCGCGGACAGAATGTTGGTTGGTTTTGAAAACCGTCAGGTGAAGATTGCCGGCTGCACGAGCATCAGCGCAAACGGGACTCATCATCTGGCCGGAGTTACGAATATAGAAGCTGTGTAAATCGCAATTTTAAATATTGTTTGAACGAAAATCCTACCCTCAGTCGTCTTGCAACACGAACACGCAACACGGGACTCGGTCCGGATGAAAAGAAAAGTACATAGTTAATACCTATACCGGACTCCCAAAAGCCGTAAAAGGGCATAATTAGGTTTCATTTATATAAACAAAACGTTGTTCCGTTAAAAGTTTGGTATGTGCGATAAGCAGGAGATTGCGGTATGGAAATTATTCCCGATTTGATAGAAAAATACGCCCGGGCGCACACCACTCCTGAAAAAGAGATCCATGTGGAGCTGGTTAAAGCCACGTATGAAAAAACCGAGTGGCCGCAAATGCAGACCGGGCATTTGGAGGGTTCTTTTCTCAAGCTTCTCGTGACCGCGGTGGGAGCCAAGCGCGTTCTTGAAATAGGCACGTTTACAGGTTATAGCGCTCTGCGCATGGCCGAAGGGATGCCGCAAGGGGGAAAGCTTATTACCCTCGACATTGATGAGAAAACGACATCGATCGCGAGGGAATGCTGGAAAAAAAGCCATCATGGCAAAAAAATTACTTTAATGCTTGGGCCGGCGCTCGCCACGCTCAAAAAAATAAAGGGTCTTTTTGACCTTGTGTTTATCGACGCGGACAAGGAAAATTACATCCATTACTGGAATGCCTGTCTGCCTAAAGTCCGTCAGGGCGGTTTGATCCTCGTAGACAATGTGCTCTGGAGCGGCCGTGTGCTCGATCCGAAAGATGCCAGTGATAAAGCGATCGCCGCTTTCAACGAAATGGCGCTCAACGATAAGCGCGTCAATCTTGTGATGCTCACCATCCGTGATGGGCTTACAATGGCTGTTAAAAAATAATTAATGAACCCAAAAGTCCTAGGGGTTGAGCGCTACTGCGCGGATCTTGTGAGGCTTGAGAAGTTTTATGGCGATTTTCACGTTGAATATTTCCCCTCAACGTCACCATGAAAATTGAAATTGAAAGTTTCAAATTTCATGGTACACTATTTGCATGATTAAACGGCCAAAACTGATCCAACAAGTTCAAAAAGCGATCCAACGCAGCCGGGTTGTGGTGTTGCTGGGACCGCGTCAATGCGGCAAAACAACTCTCGCCCGGGAGTTTTTATCCGCAGAGAAGAAGAACTATTTTGATTTGGAAGACACGGATGATTTGCTGCGTCTTGAAGATGCCAAATCAGAGCTTGCGGGGCTTCGCGGCCTTGTCGTGATTGACGAAATTCATCGTAAACCGGAACTTTTCCCGTTGTTGCGCGTCCTTTCAGACCGTAAGCCATTGCCCGCTAAGTTTTTAATTCTAGGTAGCGCGAGTCCGGCGCTTTTAAAACAGTCGTCCGAGTCTCTCGCCGGAAGGGTTGAAACGATTTTTATGAGCGGTTTTTCGCTCGAAGAGGCGACGCATCGTAAACTAAAAACGCATTGGCTCCGCGGTGGATTTCCGCATTCATTCCTCGCCCGCACAAATGAAATCAGTTATGCCTGGCGTAAAGAGTTTGTTCAGACTTTTCTTGAGCGGGATGTCCCGCAGATGGGGCTCAACATACCGGCGCCCATGTTTCGCCGGTTTTGGACGATGCTTGCTCATAGCCATGGCCAGATTTGGAACGCGGCTGATCCCGCGTCATCGCTTGGAGTCAGCCAGCCGACGGTACGAAAATATCTGGATTATTTGGATCATCTTTTGATGGTGCGTCAGCTTCAGCCATGGCATGAAAATCTTGGCAAGCGGCAGGTGAAGGCACCCAAAGTTTATGTCCGCGATTCAGGACTTTTGCATTTGCTGCTTGGAATTCAAAACGAGAAAGAATTCAAAGATCATCCGAAGCGCGGGATGTCCTGGGAGGGATATGTGATTGAGGAATTATTCAAGCAGGTACAGCCGGATGACGCCTATTTTTGGGCAACACATAATCGGGCGGAATTGGATCTTCTCTTTCTTAAGAATGGAAGAAAGATTGGTTTTGAGATCAAGCTCAGTGATCGTCCGGGCTTGACGCCTTCAATGCGAATTGCCGTGCATGATTTAAAGTTGGAAAAATTGTTTGTTGTTTACCCCGGGAAAGAAAATTATGTTTTGGGTGACCGTATTCAGGTAATTTCAATATTTGATTTTAAAAAGATAAGAGAATTATTCTGAAAATATAAAAATACATATGAACGTGGGACTCGGTCCGGATGAAGAGAAAAGTACATAGTTAGCGTGTGTTATAAATATTTAATAATTCCTACAATCCCATAATATAAAAAACCCACTTTGGGTGTACTTCTATCGAGCTAGGAGAGGTTAAGCATGACAATTGCACAGCTTGTGAAAGATAAAAATTTCCAAGAGGTAACCGAGGTAAAGTCCGATAGTAAGCATAGAGTGTCATTGGGCAAAGTTGAAATGACTGAATTGCCTTCAATTTACAGGATTTATGTCAACTCTGCGGGTCAAATTATCCTGGATCCCCAGGTCACGATCCCTGCCAGCGAAGCATGGTTATACAAGAACGAAAAAGCATTAAACGCTGTTCGAAGCGGTTTGGAAGCAGCCAGAGAAGGCAGGGTCAGAAAAGCTAATAAATCGGACCCGTCCGGTAGGTAAGAAAATTGAGCCGAGCTGACCGCAGTCTCGCATATAGGGCAAAGGGAATGTAATGATGAAGAAATGTATCGTGATAGGCACGAAGAATAAAGATAAGCGCAGAGAGCTCCAAAGTTTGCTTAAAGGGGCGGGGATTGAAGTCTTGTCGCTTGAGGATTTTCCTCATTGTCCGGAGGCGCGGGAGGATGGGAAGACTTTTGAGGCCAACGCGAGGAAGAAGGCCAGGGGTTATTCCAAGCATACCAAGATGCTGACGCTGGCGGATGATTCGGGGCTGATGGTTTCGGCGCTCAATGGGAAGCCGGGGGTTTATTCGGCGCGGTTTGCGGGGCCCGGATGCACTTACCATGATAACAATCGAAAGGTGCTGCGTTTATTAGGCAAAGCGCCTGCGCCGAGGCGCAAGGCGAAGTTTGTCTCGGTGGTGGCGATTTATGATACAGGAAAGTTTGTGGGGGTAGTGAAAGGGGAGTGCAAAGGAAGAATAGCGTTGGTGGAGAAAGGGAAGAATGGATTTGGTTATGACCCGATTTTTATTCCTGATGGTTTCACCAAAACATTCGCGGAACTTTCTCCCAGAACCAAAAATAGAATAAGTCACCGCGGAAAAGCTTTAAGAAGGGCCAAGCAAAGATTGCTTCGTCGCTTACGCTCCTCGCAATGACAGAATGAGAGCGCCCCTACTCCGCGAGTCCTAAGAAATTTGAAATCTTCTTCCCGATAACGCTTCCGATGGGCAGGGGGATCTTTTCGTATTTCGGCTGGCCGAGCGTTCCCTTGATCTTGTATTGCGAAATAAATTCCTCCGCTTCCTGAATCACGGCGGGAACAAAACCCCCCACGTCCTGCGCGCCGCGCAGGATATCGGCCGAGTAGCGGATGTCCATGAGAAGGTCCAGGCTCTGATCAAACCCGATCGTGCCTTTAAGGGAGAGGTTGACGCCGCTCGAAGCAAGGTTCAAGTTGTCGGTCCAGATTTTTTTGTCATGGATTTGAAAAGTGGAAGATAGGTCCGTAAACACCACGTCGTCCATTCCGATCACTTTTATAAATGGCAAACTTCCCATTTGCTTAAAGAGGTCTGTTTTCCATAGATAACCGTTTCGGATGTCCGCCGCGCCGTCTCCGCGGTAAGTCTCTTGGGATTTTAGAAATCCGTTCATCTTTGTTTGAAGGGTGAGGCGGCCCCGGATATCTTTTTGCTTGAGCTCCAAATCCCGCGTCAGGGAGGCCAGGTCGACGTTATTGGTAAAGACCTTCCCTTGAAAATAAGTCCCGGGTCTGCCGAAGTCAAAGAGAAAGTCGGAGCCGAACGTGCCGCCGTAGAGAAGGGCGTGAAAATAAGGGACCGTCAGAATTTTATTTTTGAAGCGCACCTGAAGCTCCAGATTATCCAGCCGTATTTTTTTCTTCACGAACACCGGCGCTCCACGCCCATCCATCTTTAAGTCCCAGCTTAGGGGGGCATTCCATAATCCGCTCAGAGTGAAGGGCCCTTTTAAACGGCCGCGGAGCCCGGCATCTTTTAGCGCGGGCGCCTGGGCGGCAAAATGGGCGGCGCTTCCGGCGAGGTCAATATCCACGTCTCCCTGGATATCCAGACGCGGGTTGTTCAAATCCGTGAGCGATCCTTTTGCGACGGCGGCAATGCCGAAATAGGCCGCTTCCGCGCGGTCTATCAGGATCTTATTGTGGTTAAAGAAATAGGCGGCTTTGAGACGGAGCTCGTCCGACAGGAGCGTCAGCGTTCCCTGCGCCCCGGCCTTCTTGGGGATGAAGGTGTTCAGGAGATAGTTTTTCTTTGAAAAAAGGAAGCGGCCGTTTTTAATTTCAAAGCCGGCCTCATTGGCGAAGACCTCGGCCGTGAGATCATCGGCTTCGATTTTCTTTTCCAGATTTTTTATGGACCCTTTTTCGATCAAGAGTTTGTGCTCGGTGACGAGCTCGCTTGGTTTTCGAAGAGAGCCAGCGACCGTGGTGACGGCATGGCAGATGCCCTGTATGTCATACGGGGCGAGCATTTTCCTCTGCTCCTCAGGGAAGAGCGCCAGCGCTTCCTGAATGCTGGAATTGGCGCGGATGGTGACGCCCACAAGCAGGTCTTTAAAAGAGCGTATGCTTCCCTCCGCGCCAAAAATAACCTTTTGGTACTGTCCTTTAATCGCTTCAAGAGTCAGGAGATCGGGCTCAAAGCCGATATGCCCGCTGATATTTTCAAGGTAAGGGATGGACTTTGAGAGATTGGAAATATTGACGCGGACAAGCTCAAGGGAACCTTTGTATCTTTCAAATTTTTTAGTCTTAAAATTAAAGACGCCGGCGACATCCATTCCCATTTCGCCCTCATATTCGGATTTATTTAAAAGGATGCGCGCGTTTTTGAGATGCGCCTTGGAATGAAAAGCGGCTTTTTCCTCGTTTTTGCTCAAAAGGTGGGTTTTGAGCGCGAAACCGCCGCTTTGGAGGATCAGGAAGTTCTTTTTTTGGTATTGAACAAGCCAGGATGGGATGAGCTCGCTTTGGGTGTCGAGATAAAATTCATATTCCGCTTTGTCCAAGTTCCACGAGCCTTTAAGCGCGATGGACGCGTAGGGATTTTCCCCCAGTTTGAGCGAGCCGTCAAACGCGAGCTTAGGCGGTTTTTGAAAACCCATACGAAGGTTGATGGAGCTTACGATTTCAAGAGGAGGGCCTTGGCTGTTTTTCCGGACGGTCACCCGGCCGTTCACGATTTCAATCTGCTCGAGATACACATTTTCGGGAAGAAAAGCGTTGGGGCCATCTTCGATGCTCGTGATGTCAATTTTTTTGCCTTCCGGGATGACCGGGACGGCGATTTGTCCCGATATTTTGGTCTTGGGGGGTGGAGGGGGAGGAGGCGCACCCCTCTCAGGCTCCAGCAGAAGATCGTAGACAGGGTTATCCAGATAAACATTTGCGACAATGATTTTTTTCTCGCGCAGGAAGGGGATGATTTTCACGTTAAGTGACATCTGCTTGGCGGCGAAAAGGAGCCCGCCATCTTTTTTCATAATTTGCAGGTGATGAAAACTGAGGCCCCGAAACGGCAGTACCAGAAATTTGTCAAAATCGACTTTAAAGGGTGTAAGCCTTTCAATTTCACGGATGGCGTAGATTTTTAAGTTGCCGGGAAGGAGCCCGAAATGCAGATAGAGGAAAGTGACGCAGGCAAAAAGAGCGAGAACGATGAAAAGTTTTTTGCTGACGCGGCGTTTCGATTTCATGATTTTTAAGTATAGCACAGGCCTATTAAAGTGTAGCGCACGTTTTAGTATGGCAGGTTTCAACCTGCCATACTTTAACGTGCGAAAGGCTTAACAATCGCCCAACAAAATCCTTGATACCCAAAACCCCTTTCAATATAATGCGACGGTATGAAGCCCAACCACACGAAAGTCATTTACCCGGGTTCTTTCGATCCGGTGACCTACGGCCATATTGACATCATTAAAAGGGCGCTCCGTTTTTTTGACCAAGTGACCATCGCGGTCGCCCATCAAAGCTCGGATAAAAAGCCGCTTTTTTCAGTGAGGGAACGGATCGAGCTTTTACGCCGGGCGACGGCCGGCATGGGGCGCGTGACCGTGGAGGATTTTGAGGGCTTGGTCGTGCATTACGCGCGTAAAAAGGGCGCGGGGGCGGTGATCCGCGGGATCCGGATGCTCTCGGATTTTGAATACGAGTTTCAGATGGCGCTCACCAACCGGAAGCTCGCGGATGACATCGAGACGATTTTTCTGATGCCCCATGAATCGTACGCCTATCTTTCAAGCCGTCTCATCAAAGAAGTCGCGGCGCTTAAGGGAGACATCAGCGCGTTCGCGCCGTCCTATGTGGTGGAGGCAGTGAATAAAAAGCTAAGGGCGAAGGGCTGAGAGCGGGCTGATGAAGATTTTGCTGAAAGATTTCAAGGGGAAGAACAATCTTGCCCTGAGCGAAGAAATAAACCCCGATGATTTGGATATTGATATCGGGGTCATGAATTTTCCCGAGGCGCTGGCCCTCAAGGTCGAGGCGTTTAAGTCCGATAACGATTTGACGGTGCAGGGGCATATCGAGGGGCCCTGCGCTTTTACGTGTTCGCTCTGCCTCGAGGAATTTAATAATGTATTTGAAAAAGACTTCACCCTTCATTATGATATCAAGGGTTTAGACTCGGTCAATATAGACCCGGATGTCCGGGACGAGATTATTGCCGAGCACCCCATACGCATTCTTTGCCGCCCCAATTGCCGTGGTTTGTGCCTGTTTTGCGGCGCCAACCTTAATGAAGAGAAGTGCAATTGCAAGGAAGAAGTGTAACCGTCATCAGGAGTTAAAAATGCCCAATCCAAAACGAAGACATTCCAATACGCGGACGCGCAAGCGCCGCACCCATGACAAGATGGGCACGCTGACAACAGCCGTGGACCCCAACTGTCCGCTGGGCGCCGACAACTGTGTGCCTCATGCCCCGCACCGTGTCTGCCCGAAATGCGGCTATTACAAAGGCCGCCCGGTGCTTCAAATAAAGACCAAGGAAAAGAAAAAGAAAGCGTGAGAATCGCGATCGATGGGATGGGCGGTGACAACGCCCCTCAGGCGATAGTCGCAGGCTCGATTCTTGCGGCGCGTCAATACGATTATAGGATTATCTTAGTCGGCGATCAGAATCTTCTGCGCTCCGAGCTTGAAAAGCACGCGGACGTGCCCAAGAGCATCTCGGTGCATCACGCGGGCAGTTTCATCCGCATGGACGAGGCGGCCGCCAGCTCCATCCGGAAGAAAAAAGACGCCTCGGTCGCGATTTGCGCGGATCTGGTCAAAGAGGGGGTCGCGGACGCCATCGTCACTGCGGGGCACACGGGTGCCGCGGTCGTCGCCTGCACGCTTAAACTTCGCATGCTCCCGGGAATTGAAAGGCCGGGGATCGGGATCCTTTTTCCTACCCTGGGCACTCCTACGCTTCTCATCGATGTCGGGGCCAATATAGACACGAAACCCATGCATCTTTTGCAATACGCCATGATGGGCGACGTTTACTTCCGCTATATCCTAAGGAAGAACAGGCCGTCTGTGGGAATCCTGAATATCGGCGAGGAAGATACAAAGGGGACGGAGTATATAAAAGAAGCGCATCAGCTTTTAAATAAGAGCAAGCTCCACTTTATCGGGAATGTGGAGGGGCGCGATATTTTTAACGGTAAGGTGGATATCGTGGTTTGCGATGGATTTGTGGGAAACGTGGTTTTGAAAGTGGCGGAATCGATCGCGAGTGTCATCGGAAAGCTTCTGAAGGCTGAATTGAAGAAAAATTATATAACGATGCTGGGGGCCCTGCTCGCGAAACCCGCTTTTGACGCTTTGCGGAAAGAGGTGGATTATTCGGAGTACGGCGGCGCGCCGCTTCTCGGTATCGACGGCAACTGCATCATAAGCCACGGCTCCTCCAACGCCGTCGCGATAAAAAACGCCATCCGCGTGTCCGGCGAATTCGTGAAGTATGAAATTAACAAGCATATTTTAGAAGCGGTCCAGAATGCAAAAGAATAAGGTTGGAATCGCGGGCATCGGTTTTTACGTGCCTGAAAAAGTTTTGACGAACCGCGATCTTGAGCGGATGGTGGATACCTCCGATGAGTGGATACGCACGCGCACGGGGATACTCGAGCGGCGCCTCGCCGAAAAAGGCACCGGAACGAGCGACCTTTCCGCCCGGGCGGCGAAGAAGGCGCTGGAGAACGCCGGCATGAAGGCGGAAGAGATTGAGCTTTTAATTGTGGCGACCACGACCCCCGACCAGCCGCTTCCCTCGACGGCGTGCTTTGTGCAGGAAAAGATCGGGGCGAAAAACGCCACGGCTTTCGATCTGGGCGCGGCCTGCGCCGGTTTTCTTTACGCCTTGGTGACCGCCGAGCAGTTTATAAAAAGCGGGACGCACAAGAAAGTATTGGTGGTGGGGGCGGATCTCATATCCTCCTTTATTGACTGGACGGACAGAGGGACCTGCGTTTTATTTGGAGACGGCGCCGGGGCGGCGGTGCTGACGGAAACAAAGAGCGGGGGCATTCTTGCAAGTGTTTTGGGGTCCGATGGCCATTACGCGGAGCTTTTAAAAATTTGCGGGGGAGGCTCAAGGCGCCCGGCCAGTGACGAGACGATAAAAGCCAAAGAACATTATTTAAAGATGAGCGGCTCGGAGGTTTTCAAGCTCGCCGTCCGCGGAATGGCGGAGGCGGTGACAAAGGCTCTCGCGAAAGCGGGTGTGAGCAAGGAAGAGATCGCCTGTTTTATTCCGCATCAGGCGAATCAGCGAATCATTGACGCCGTGTCCGAGCGTCTCGAATTTCCAAAGGAGAAAATTTTTATAAATTTACAAAAGTACGGCAACACCTCGGCCGCGTCGTGCGCCATCGCCCTTTGCGAGGCGGTGGAGGAAGGAAAGATAAAAAAAGGTGACAAGGTGGTGTTGACGACGTTTGGCAGCGGCCTTGTCTGGGGCGCCATGGTGATTGAATGGTAAACGTAGCCTATCTTTTTCCCGGCCAGGGATCGCAGTTTACGGGGATGGGCAAAGATCTCTATGAGACGTATCCCGCCGCGAGGAAAATTTTTGACAGGGCCGCGGAGCTCGTTGATTTTGACATCAAGTCAGCTTGCTTTGAGGGTCCGCCCGAGAGGCTGACGCTGACGCGTTTCAGCCAGCCCGCGATCTTTGTGACCAGTATGGCGGCTTTGGCGGTTTTGCGCGATCATCCGAGGGGCAAGGATTTTACCCCAAAATTCGCGGCGGGTCTTTCACTGGGAGAGGCGACGGCGCTGTGCGCGGCGCACGCGATTTCATTTGATGATGGGGTGCGCTTTGTGGTGGCACGCGGGCGGTTTATGGACGAGGCGGCTGAGGAGAGGCCCGGTTTGATGGCGGCCGTGCTGGGTTTAGAGCTTGGGGTGGTGGAAAAGGTTTGTCTGGTGACGGGCGCCGAGGTAGGAAACCTCAACGCGCCCGGACAGATTGTAATTTCCGGCCCTAAAAAGCCGGTGGAAGACGCCATTGAGAAACTCCGGGAGGCGGGGGCAAGAAAGGTGATCCCGCTGGACGTGAGCGGGGGTTTTCACTCGAGCTGTATGGAGCCCGCTTGCCGGCGCATCGAGGCGGCACTTAAAGACGTCGCCATTCAAAAGCCCGCGATACCCGTTGTCAGCAATCTCACCGCCAATATTGAGGAAGACCCCGCCCGGATTAAGCAGAACCTTATATGGCAGATGAACCACCGCACGCTTTGGGAGGATTCCATGCGGTTCATGATAGGGGAGGGCGTTAAGACTTTTATCGAATTTTCACCCGGAAAAGTTCTAAAGGGACTTTTAAAGAAGATAGACCCCGGAGTTGAGACCATTTCGCTGAGCGCCTTGGAGGATTTTCATGCCATTGAAGCGGTTGCAAGATAAGGTCGCTATCATCACCGGCGCAAGCCGCGGGATCGGCAGGGAAATAGCCCTTCTTTTTGCCAAAGAGGGGGCCAAACTCGTGATCACCGCCCGCAACAGCGAGACACTTTCGGCCGTGGCGCGGGAGATCGTGGGCGCCGGCGGCAGTGAGCCTCTTTTGGTGTCTTTGGATGTGAAAGACCCGCAAAAAGTGCAGGAACTTGTGGACAAAACCCTTGACAAATATGGGCGGGTTGATATACTCGTCAACAACGCGGGAGTAACAAAAGACACGCTCTTTGTTAGAATGACCGAAGCCGACTGGGATGAGGTGCTCGACACCAATTTAAAGGGCACCTTTCTTTGTATGAAGGCTGTTTCAAAGATCATGATGAAACAGCGGTCGGGAAAGATCATCAATATGGCTTCGGTGATAGGCCTTACGGGTAACGCGGGCCAGGCGAATTACGCGGCTAGTAAAGCGGGAATCATCGCTCTTACCAAGTCGGTGGCGAAAGAATTGGGCTCACGCAATGTGCTGGCCAATGCCATAGCGCCCGGTTTTATCGAAACAGAAATGACCCAAGGCTTGAGCGGTGAGACCAAAGACGCAATTTTAAAATCTATCCCTGCAGGTATTTTTGGTAAGCCCATAGACGTCGCGAAGACAGCGCTCTATTTGGCTTCGGATGAAAGTAACTTTATCACAGGTCAGGTCATCACGGTTGATGGCGGCATGGTGATGTAAAAGGAGGAAATAAATGGCCGATACTGCACAAAGAGTTAAATCCATCATCGCGGAACAGTTGGGCGTAAAGCCTGAGGATGTGACGGATGCCGCGACTTTTGTCGATGATCTGGGAGCAGATTCATTGGACACGGTGGAGCTCGTCATGGCGCTTGAAGAGGAGTTTGGTATCGAGGTTCCCGATGAGGATGCCGAGAAGATGACCTGCGTGAGCGATGCGATCCGCTATGTCGAAGAAAAGGCCAGCAAGACCTCCAAGTAAAAAAGAAATATGTCTTATCCACGCGTCGTGGTTACCGGCGTGGGCGCAGTCACCCCTGTCGGTAACAATAGCAAAGAATTTTGGAATTCGCTCGTTGAAGGCCGAAGTGGTATTGGTAAAATAACCTCGTTTGATCCCCACCAGTTTGACGCCCGCATCGCGGGTGAAGTAAAAAACTACGACCCCACCCAAACCATTCCGCTTAAAGAATCCAAGCGGATGGAGCTTTTTTCCCAGTACGCGGTGAGCGCCGCGACGGAAGCCATTCGCGACGCCGGGCTTGATATGACGAAGGAAGATCCCTACGAAGTGGGGGTACTCGTTGGCTCCGGCATCGGAAGCCTCAATATTATCG
>Ga0247727_10003720_pt1 | contig 33361 bp, 43 predicted proteins | sample WisWelCaveWW1625_FD_202498 | JGI IMG/M metagenome (GOLD analysis project Ga0247727, IMG submission 202498) | Biofilm microbial communities from Wishing Well Cave, Virginia, United States - WW16-25 | ecosystem: Environmental > Aquatic > Deep subsurface > Groundwater > Cave microbial mat | place...
TTGAGCGCGAGCTTGCCCGAGCGCGCCGGCCATCCCTCCGCCCGTTCCAACGCCTCCAGTCCGTCGTCGTGCAGGCACACCCGCTCGACCACCCGCCGCAACGGCGCCGCCAGCGCGGCCAGCGCCTCGGCCACGCGCTTGCGCGCGTCGCACTGAAACGCCACGGCGCCTTCCTGCGCGTTACCAGGGCCGCGCGGTCCGGCGCCTTTCGGAGGCGCGGTCCAGTCCGAGCCCCTCACAAGCCCAGCTTGACCAACCTCCCAATCATTGCGCAAGCGGGCGGCGGCGGCGAGTTCGGCATCGCCGAGCCAAGGCGCGCCGGAGGCATCACGGAGCCCGCCCAAGCGCCGAAGCGCCGAATTGGCGTCCAACCCACGCACCGCGCGCAGCGCGCCATCGCCATCGACCACGCTGCGCGCGATTATACGATGATGTTGAGCCAAATATTGTTCGCCAGCCTCGCCGCCGCCGCGCCGAACCCGGGCCCGGCCCGCTTCGGTCAAGGCAAAGGCGCCGCCCTTTGGCAGCGCGGCAATCGCGCCGGACGCTTCCAATTCGCGCACCGCTTGGGTTTGCAGCCGCGCCAAGGGCCGCCGTCGCCGGTCGCCCTTGGAGAACACCGCGTAGCCCTCGCCAATTCGGAGCGGGGCGAGGGTCGCGCCTGGACTTGCCAAGCGCTCCAACGCGCGCTTGATTAAAAGCGCGCTCATCTGCCCGCCTCCATAAGCGCGACACGCCACGCCGGCCCCGGCGCATCGCGCAGCATGGTCTCTAACGCGCCGATCCACAGATCAAATTGGCTCTCGTCGCGGCGGTCCTCGATGGCGTGGCAGGCATGGGCGACGGTGGAGCGGTCGCGCCCAAAGGCAATGGCGACTCGCGCCAAGCTCAGCTCGAACGACACATGGCACAGATACATGGCCACCTGGCGCGCGAACGCCACTTGCGCGGAGCCACGGGCGGTCTCGGCTATCTCCCACAAGCTCACGTTCAGCGCATAGCCGGCCACGCTTGCCGCTAAATGAGCCGCCGCGGCATCGTCGTCGTCGGCTGCTTCCGACAAACTCATCCCACTCTCCATGCTTCCTCAGCCCCCAAAAGCCAGGAAACCAAAGGATAGCGCCCACCACGTGGGTGTAGGATAGATTTTTTCCTATTTATAGGATTTTTTTCCGCACACGCGGAGGTTAGCCGCCCTTGCGCGCCAAGCCAAGGCCCATCCGCTTGGCTAGATTGGAGCGTTCCTTGGCATAATTTGGCGCGACCATAGGATAATCGTGGGTCAAGCTCCACTTGGATCTGTATTCGTCTGGCGTCATTGAGTATTTTGTGCGGAGATGGCGCTTCAAAGACTTGAATCTTTTGCCATCCTCAAGACAAATGATAAAATCTGGTGTCACCGATTTCTTGATCGCGACCGCCGGTTCTTGCGCAATATCCAGAGACGCATGAGGCGCACTGACAACGTCGCGAAGCGCAGTGTGCACGGTTCTAATCAGGGCCGGCAGCTCCTGCGTCGTCACCTGGTTGGCGGATACATACGCGGACACGATCTCCGTCGCCATGTCCACCAGGTCGCGCCGATTTTCCATTTTCTTCGCCTAGGCAGTGAAAAGCCGCGCCAGTATAGTGGAAATATAAAAACAACTCAAGTCCATTTATGCCTATATTTGCGAACGACTGTGGCCTCTGCAAGCAAATACTGGCCGCCGGCAATCGGCTGCTTACAGCTGCCGAGCCAGTAACATGACGGTCAACATCAGGGCCAAAGCCACCCACTGCAGGGCGCTGGCCGCGCTCTTGGAATAGGGTCGGTCAAAGCCGCTGATGAGAATACCTAGCGCGGCGCCCGCGCGCGCGGAAAACGTCGCTATCGCGTCGCGCCCCGCCCCGTACACGCGCAGCATGACAACGCCAAGCCAGCGCCCCGCGCCCGCCAGCGGCCCGCGATAGAGCGCATCGATGTCCAGCAGCCGCGAGGCCCGCGCCCGCGGCGCCACGCCCATCGCAAGCAGCACGAAATAGATCACGCCGGCGGCGCCCAACAGCTCAAATTGCTGCGCCACCCGGTCGGGTGCGTAGAGCTCAAACGAGAGCTCGGCCGGCATCAGATCGTACAGCCATTGCGGCGCCACGCCGATCGCGACGCAAAAGAAGGCCGCCAGCGCCGTGCCCAGCAGCATGCTGAAGGGCGCCTCCGCGCCCGCCTTGGCGGCCGCAGCAGCGCTGTAGGCCGCGAGCGCTGGCCGCAGCGCCAAGCCCACGAACAGCACACCCGATCCGCCCGCGATCAGCGCCCACAAAGCGCGCAGATCCCATTGCCCTGCAGCCTCCAACGCCACCGCGTGCGCCGCGAACAGCGCCAAGCCCGGCGCGCTCGCAACCGCAAGGCCGCCGAAGAAAATCAGCGCCGCGCTGATCGGCATCGTGCGCGCAAGGCCATCGAAACCGGAAACGCGGGCATGTCCCAGCCGGTGCAGCGCGTTTCCGAGCGCCATCTGGAGGGTCAAGAACGCGAAGATCGCGGCGAACGCGTTGCCCTCCGCGCCCGCCAGCGCCAACGGCGAGCCGACACCCACGAGCGCCACACTCACCCCGGTCTGGGCGGTTAGGCCATAGGCGGCGGCGCGGCGCAAATCGTCCTGCGCCACGGCAAAAAACGAGCCGACCACAATCATCAGCGCGCCAATGGGAACCAGCAGCGGCGCAGCCGGAAAGAAACGCGCCAGCGCATACACGCCCAGCATGCTTGTAAACACCGACAGCGCGGCCCCCCCGATGGGCGAGGCATGGGAGACAACATCCTTCAGCCAGACATGGGCGAGCGGCGCGCCGACGCGGATCATCAGCGCCGCGAAGATAAACGCCCCGCCCAGGCTGTTCAGGTCCAGCCGGGCAATAACGGAACTCTCGGCGCCGGCCGAAAGATGAAACGCAACTCCGACCAGGAACAAAAGGCCTTCGAGGCCGTGCCACATCAGTAGCCGCACCCCGGCTCGGTTGGCGCCTTCGAGCGGGGACACAAACACCAAGGCGGCAGCGGCCAACCCTGCCAAGGCGGCGGCGGCGACGAAGCTCACCAGATCGCCCAAGAATAACGCCGACACCGCTCCCCCGGCAAGAAACAGGATGGCGGCGTCCTCGAAGCGGTTGCGCCGGGCGCCGGAATACATGGCGATGGCGATCAGCGAGATCAGCAGTGCAATGCCGAAGCTACGGTTCAAGGCGTCCAGCTTAAGCAGAACGACCGGCAGGCCCATCTGCGCCATGGCGGCGGCGGCGCCGAACTCGCGGTCTAGCAATAGCCAAAGCGCGAGCAGCGCCGCGCCCGCGATCGTCGCCACGCTCAAGCCCCGCGGCGTGACCAACACCGCCAGCGCCGCGAAGATCAGCACGAAGCCTGGGTTAGGCGTCAACGCCAGCATCGCGGCCCTCCTTGTCCACGCTTTGCCGACCGGCCCGCCCAAGCAGCGCGCGCGCCACATAGCCCGCGACCACCGCGAAGGCGGCGGCGCCCGCGCCGAGCGCGGCGGCGCCGCCTGGCTGTGCGCCGATCCAAAAACCGGCGGCGGATTCCAAGTTGAAGTCGAACGCGGTCCCCGCCGCCGCCGCCGCCGCGCAAAACAAAAACAAGGCCCCGCCTCCGCTGGCTTGTGTGTTGGGCTTGGTCATGGGCGCGGCGTCCATATCGGCGCAAGGAACACCGCCAGCGGATTGGCAAGCACCAGCAGCCACAAGGTGGCAAGCGCACTGACGAGCACCGGAACCGCCAGCAAGATCGAGGCGCCGTCGGGGCGCTTGAACGCGTCGGCGGGCGCTTTGGCGGCAAGCGCGTTGGCGGCGAGCGGGCCCAGATGCGCGAAAGTCAACACCGCCGCCACGCCGACTAAAGCCGCGGCCCAAACCAATCCCGACGCTGCGGCGGCCGTGATCAGCCATAGTTTCGCCCAAGCGCCCGAGAACGGGGGCATGCCGATCATACTCGCGGCGGCGAGCGCGAAGCCGGCGAACGTCCACGGCATCACTCGGCCCAATCCAGCATAATCAGCGGCATTGACCCGCCCGGTCACCGCCGCCACCGTACCCGCGGCCATCAGCAACGTCGCCGCCGCGCACGACAACGCCACGATCTGCAGCGCCGCGGCGAACAATCCCGCGGGCAAGGCAAGCAAAGCGCCGATGACAACGGCCAAGGATTGCGCCACGCACGAATAGGCCAGGCGCTCGCGCAGATCCTGCTTCGACAACGCCAGCAGCGCGGCCACGCACATGCCCACACCCGCCAACACCATCAGCGCGCGCGCGGCGAGGGCGGCGTCATTCAAGGCCGGGCCGAACACGAAAGCGGCGATCTTCAACAGCCCCACTCCGCCCGCCGGAAAAATGGCGAGTGCGTAGATCGACACCAAGCCCGGAAAAGGCGCCCGGGTTGACGCTCGCAACCAGCCGTGCATGGGCGGAATCGCGGTCATGGCCAAGCCGAGCACGAACAAGGTCAGCAAAACATTTGCCGTGATGGCGTCGATGCCGCCGACAAACACGCCCCCGGGCTGAAACTCCAGGGCGCCGGAAATGGCATAGGTCCACACCATCGCTGGCAGGAACAATCCGATCGACGAAGCAAACAATGTGCCCAGGAAAATCCCCGCCGCGCGCCGCGAATCCTCGTCGCCCGGATGCGCCACCAGCGGAAACGTCGCCACGATCAGCGCCTGGGAGGCGACAAACAAGCTGAACAGATTGGCGGAAAGCGCCACCGCCACGGCGGCGGCAATCGCCAGCGCGCAAAACGCCATCAAGCGCGCCGGCGCCTTTTCTCGCGTCGCCCGCACCATGCCGGCCGTGTGCATTGCGTGCGGCGCGCCGAGGCCCAAGATAAGCGCGGCGATCAGCGCGCCCAGCGGCTCGGCCGAGAACGCCAAATCGACATCCGGCAATGGCCGCGCCAGCACCATGCGTGCGCCCTCGCCGCCAGCGACCGCGACCACCAGGTAAAAGGCGCAGCCCGCCCCGGCGCACGCGAACAGGATATGCAATGTGTCGCGCAGTCCGGGCGGCCGCGGCAAAACCAACACCAGCAGCGCTTGCGCGATGGGTGCGGCCAACGCGCCCCACAAGGCGAGTTCGGCGCTCACGGCGCCCCATCCCATAATTGCGCCGCCGCCGCGGCCGCCGCACGCAGCAATCCATCCGGCGCTAGCCCAAGGCCGATGGCGCCCACGCCCGCGAGCAGCGCCGGCGCTAGCGCCAACCGCCACGGATTGTCGCCGCCCGTGAACGCCGCCGCCGCGCGGCGAACATAGAGCCGCTCAATCAGGCGTCCGCAATAAAACACGCCCGCCAGCGAGGCGGCGATCGCCGCGCCCGCTGCCCACCACCAACCGGCGCCGACGCCAGCTTCGATCAAGCGCCAGCGGCCGAGAAATCCGATGGTCAGTGGCGCGCCCATTAAGCTGAGCCCGCCCAAACTGATCGCCGCGGCGGTAAAAGGCGCGCGCCGGCCGAGACCGTTGAGTAGATGCAGCGCTTGCACGCCACCAAGCGCCGCGCCTCCGCCCAGCAAGACGATTGCGACCGCCGCCATCGCGAACAGCTGCACCAAGGCGGCCGCGAACCCCGCCATCGAGCCCAGCGCGGCGCTAATCAACACCGCGCCCGCCTGCGCCGCGCCGGCATAAGCAGCCAGCCGCCGCAGATTGCTGGCGCCGATAGCTTGCAACGATCCCACCACCACGCTTGCCGCGCCCAGTCCCGCCAGCGACATGGCCACCCCCGCGCCAATCGCCGGCGCCGGGATCGCGAATGCGGCGACGCGGACCAGCGCCGCCAGCGCGCCAACTGCCCCCACCGCGCCCAGCACCAGCGAGGCAAAACCGCCCGCACGCCCATAGGCTGCCCCAACCCAAACATGCAGTGGCGCGACGCCGGCCTTCAGCGCCAGCGCCGCCAAAACCAGCCCGACGCCAGTCGCGGCCAAACCCGGCATCGCGATCTGCACAGCCGGCAAGGCTGCAAGCTGCAGCGTGCCGACGCCGCGGCCGATCAGACCGATGCCCAGCACGAACAGCGCCGAGGCGACGCCGCCGGCGCCAAGCATCCCCAGCGCGCCATTGAGCGCGCCACGGTCACGCTCGCCGGACAGGGCCACGAGCGCGACACTCGCAAGCCATGCGGTTTCCGCCGCCAGAAAAACCCCGACCAAATCCGGCGCGAGCAGCGCGCCGCTCCAGCCGGCGCCGACGCAGAGCGCCAAGGCGAGCGCATAGCGGCCGGCTCGCGGACCCCAGTCCGTGAGCAGCGCGCCCGCGCCAACCAACGCCGCCGCCGCACAGCACGCAACCAAAGCAGTCGCGAACAGCCCGGCGCCATCGCCGCCGCCCCCGCTCAGCCCGCGCGCCGCGAAATCGAGTGCCACGACCGCCGCCGCTATCGCGCACACCGCCGCGATCAGCCAAGCCAAACGCGCCATCGGCGCGAGCACCGCCAAAGCCGCGCCGGCAAGCGGCGCCGCGAACACGATGAGAGCCGCGTGCGGCCGAGCCCAATCGAGGAAAAGCCCAAACATGCCTCAGGCGTCCCCAAGCTTGTTTTGGCTTTGGGATTCGCTTAGCGCATCGGCGGCGTCCAATTCGGGCGCCTCGACGGAATTGTAGGTTTCCTGCAGGCGCACGATCAACGCCACGCCCAGCGTCAGCTGCGCGAACGCCGCCACAATTCCCGCGACCGAGGCCGCGCTCGGCGCGCCCAACGCCGACAGCCCCGCCAACGCGCCGATCTGAGCCAACGCCAACGCCGCGATCCGCTTGGTCACGTTCGCGGAGGTCCACGCCGTCACCGCGCCAGCCATCAGCAGCGCAACCGCGCCGGCCAACAATATCCCATCAGGGGCCATCACCATTCCCCATCTGGCAAGGTGGGCGCGCGTCCTACTAGAACTGCAAGAATCAGCGCCGCCGCCGAACCCGTCGCTAGAAATAAACCCGCTTCCGCCAGCTGCGCGGCAAAGCCAAGTCCGGGCGAGGCCGCACCCAGCAGCACAGTCAGCACTCCAGCGCTAAGGCCTGTGTGCGCCACCGATGGCGGAAACGCCGCGCGCGATGCGCCAGCGCCGAACGCCAAGGCATGCAGCGCAAGCGCGAGCCCGAACACAAGCCCCGCGAGGAAGCCGACACCGCTTCCGGGCGCCCGCGTCACGAACAGCGTCAATGCAAACAGCCCAAGCAACGGCGCGTACAATCTCGCCGCCGCCGCGACCACGACATGTCCGCCCGGCTTCATAGCTCGCGTTCCTGCGGCCCGTTCTGGAGCACGCCGCGTTCGCCGTAGCCCAACAATCCGACGCAAGCCGCGCCCGTCACGAACAGCAACATCGCTGGCCAGACGCCAAGGGGCGCCGCCGCGCCATGCGCGGCGCGCGCGGGCGCGTCAAGTTCCGGAGCGGCCCACAAAACGGCGCCGGCGGTCGCGGCCGCGGCGACGAAGCTCAAATAGGGCCGGCCGCGGCGGAGCGGCTTGGCCGCGCGTGCGCTGAGCAGCATCGCCGCGAGCAGCAACAGCGGCGCCCATGCGGCGGTGACCAGCGCCAATGCCAAGGCGCCCTCGCCGGCCTCGAGCAGCGCCGCCGCCGCCGCCGCCGATGCACCCGCAGCCGCCAGGCACATGCACATGGCAAACAACGAGCGCGCCATGATCACGCCCAGCCCAGCGGCGAGCGCGGCCGCGAGCAGCGGCGCCGCCAGCCAGTGCGCGGCTTGCGCAAGCATAGCCGCGCTCATTGGCGTTGGTCCGCGGGTCCAGGGCCGCCGGGCCGAGGGGCGGTGTAGCGGCCGGCAAGCGGCGCCAGGCCCGCCGCATGCCCAGCGCTTGCCAATATGTGCGCCAACGCCGGGCTTAACGCGACCACCAGCGCGCCAAGCAATGCCAGGCGCAGCGCGATTCCGAGATCCGCGGCCGTCAGCGCCAAGCCGGCAACCACAAAAAAAGCGCCAACCCCGCCCGTGACCGTAGCCGCGTGAATGCGCGTGTAGAAATCCGGAAAGCGCAACAGACCGATGGCGCCGCCGCCGAGGCAGGCGATCCCGACCGCCGTCAGCAGGGCGCCCAATCCAAGGCGCACAAGCTCCAGGAGCGCAAGCGGCGCCATCAAAGACCCTCCCACGCCTGCGCCAGCGGCGCTTGGAAGGTGCGGGCGCGGAAAACCTTGAGCACTGCTATATTGACCACGAGCGCACCGAGCAGAAGCGCCAACGCGACATCGACTCCTTCGCTCCGCCGGGCCGCGACCGCGGCCGAGGTGCAAATGAGCGCCGCGTTCACAACGATGATATTGGCGGCGAGCGCTCTGTCATAAAGCGTCGGCCCGGCGAATAAACGCACGAGAGCGAGGCTGAGTGCGATTGTCGCACCCGCCGCGGCCGCAAGCGCAATCATGACGCTCTCCCCATTGCTCTCAAGACACGCGCTTCAAGCTCGCCAAGATCCGCGGCGGCTATGGCATCCTCATTGAGGACGTGAGCGAGCAAGCCTTCGGCGTCGGTCTCAACCACAAAGGTTCCCGGAACGGCGCTCATCATGTCGGCGAACAACGCCTTCGCCGACGCCCCGGCGCGCGTCTTCACCCGCACCAGAGCGGGTTTCAGCGTGATGTCCGCGGCAAGAGCGGCGCGCATGGTCGCCGCCGCGCCGTTCAACACCGCGCCGCATCGCGAGATCGCGAGCGCCAGCGTCCGCGGCGCGCGCGCGAACGCGCCGCCGATGCCGCCCAAGCGCGCGGCGAAGGTCGCACTCGCCAGCGCGGCCCCAGCCGCCATCGCGGCGTCGGCGAGCGAAGACCATTGCTGCGTGAACAGCAGCCAAAGGACGCAAAGGCCCGTCAGCATCGCTGCGGCGTGAAGCATGATATCGCCTCCCCGCGCCGCCGGCGCGCGAGCACGAATGCTTAGCGCCGAGCGGATGGATTCGCCAGATCGAATGACCGCCCGAATCAGGTGTAGCGGTGGTATAATAGCGCCGCGTTGCGCCGCGCGATCGAGAGGTCGAGATCGCGCTCGTCGAAATGAAGCCGCTCGACGCCGACCGCATCGGCGGTAAACGACCAGTTCCAGTAGCGCAACACTGTTTGCGCCTTGGCCGTGGCGAGCGTGTCAAACACATACAATGCGCGCCCGAGCGGATTGTCGGGACTGTCAGGGTCGCCCTGCGGGCGCCGCAGAGCGCGCCACAGGCCGATCATCAGCGGCCGCTTGAGCCCGACCGCCTTGCAGAACACGCCAATCGCCTCCCCTCCGGAATCGGAGAAGATCTGAGCCGCGGTGGCCGGCTTGACCCCCGCCAGATGGGCGATTTCCAGGATCAGGCTGCGGTGGAGGCCGTGTTCGGCAGCGGCAAGCGCCCCTTCGAGCGAGCCAAACGGGCTTTGCGCGGCTGCCGCACGATTGCGTTGGCGCCGTTCGATCACCTGCATTGTCTTGCGGGTGTCGGCGTCCGCCCAGCCCTCCGCCGCGCCCAGCTTAAAAATGTCGCCCAGAGCTTCAATCAAAACATTCCGGTCGATCGCAAAGCGCCGGAGAATCTGCACGCGCGCCTCGAAACCGGCCCACCAGAACACTACCAGCGCTTGGGTCGGCCTCAGTTCTGGCCGCGAAACGAGCAGGCTCGGCAAGCCTGCCGCCTGGCGCGAGCGCGCCACCACCAAGTCGACGCCCTGTGTGGACAAGCGCGCGCTTGAATTGCGCAGCACCGCCTCGGCGACGCTGGTCTCGCCGGTTTGAAGCAGCGCATCGGTTACCGCCTCGCTCACGCCGCGCCGGCGCGCAATTGCCAGCCAGTGCGCAGCAATTCCCGCTCGCACCGTCGCGATCAGGTCGGAATCGTCGAAACCGACACCGTCCTCGATCAAGGGTTGGGCGACGCTGATCTCGTCACGCGCAAGGTAGCGTAAGAGCGCCTTGGGAGCGTCGTTTACCCGTACCAGCCCCAGCGCGCAGCGTCGGCGTAATTCGACATTGCTAGTCCGTAATAATCCTACCAGTATATCCGCCGCCAGCTGGCGCTCATAGCCCGGCACACGGGTTTCTGGCCAAGACACCACCTCGCACAGGCGCTGCACCAGGGCATTGCGGGCTTGCGGCACACGGGTTTGGGTCAATTCCAGCGTCGGCAGCGAGACCGGCGGGTAGGGACGGGGTTGATTCGCGGGCAGCATTTGCGGTCTGAAGTCAGCACGCGCGACGTTAAGCTCTCGTCAACACAGGCCGCGCCACCAGAAGGCTAAGCGATGGACCCGGCGAGCGCCCAACCCAAACCGGCCGCACGCGTGCGCGAACTGCACGTCTATTATTTGCTAGTCGGCCTCTATTTCTTTTCCTTCGGCATGCAATTCGTGCTGTTCCCGTCGCTGGTGGCCTTTGTGCTCGAGGCTAGTCCAGCGGGCGTTGGACTGGCGCAGTCGGCGCTGTCGGCGCCTGTGTTTTGCCTGTTGCTGTTCGGCGGCCTGCTGGCGGAACGCGCCAAGGCGGGGCCGACCTTAGCCATATTGCACGTGGCCTTTGCCTGCGCCTCGCTGGCGTTGAGCGCGATCATCGCCAGCGAGGCGCTGAGCTACCTCACCTTGATTGGCTATGCGGTGATTGTCGGCGGCTTCGCGGCTTTCATGATGCCGGTGCGCGACGCCGCGTTGAACGGGGTGATCGCGCGCGACACCGCGCGCGGGCGCCACACCCCGATCGCAACAGCGGCGGCAACTACCACAGCGGTGCAAATCGGCGCGCAGATCGCCGGCATTCTGGTCGCGCGTTTCGCCGGCGTGTCCCCAGCGCCCTACCTAGCGCTGCAGGCGCTGGTGCTTGTGCTGGGCGCCGTAGTGTCGCTTGGGCTGCGGGCGCCCAAGCCGACCGGCCACGAGCGCAGCATCGCCGGCGCGTTCAAAGACGTGGGCGAGGGCCTCGCCTACGCCTTCCGCAACCCAGTCATGGCGCCGATGCTGATCTCGGCGGCCTATGTCGGGATTTTCATGATCGGCTCTTTCCAAGTGTTGTTTCCGCTGCTCATTCGCGACGCTTATGGTGGTGACGCCCAAACGCAGGCTGGCAGGCTGGGCGCCTTGTTTGCTAGTTTTTGGGGCGCTTCGTTCGTATCGGCGGTGCTGCTCAGCCGGCTCAAACCGTTGCGGCGACCGGGACGGGCGCTGATCGTGTCCCACCTCGTCAGCGCGCTCGCGCTGGCCACGTTCGCGGTTCACAAACCGTTTCTGGCGCTCGCCGCCATCGTGGTGTTTTGGGGCTTCGCCGCCGGCATCGCCATTTCGACTAGCCGCACGATTGTACAGGGTGCGGCTGGCCAGCGTTACCTGGGGCGCGTGCTTGCGGTCTATTCCATGGGCTTCATGGGCGGGGCGCCGATCGGGTCCGCCATGGTCGGGCTCGCCGCCAGCGAGATGGGGCCGCGGCTGGCGGCGCTCATCCCGGCGGCGGGCCTGGCGCTCGCCGCATTCGCGCTCGCGCTAGCGACGCCGCTCTGGCTCCATGCGCCGGAGCAAGCGGCGGTTAGTTCGGACGCGTAGTTCGCTGCGTGCCGCGGCGGTTTCTAGTGGCGCCTCCGCGCGCGTTAAACTCCGCCACCTCGGCCTGCCAGGCCGTGACCACGCTAGTCAGTTCCGTATTGTTGGCGGTGTAGGCTTGTTCGAGCGGCGCCAATTGCGCGCGCAGCGCCTCGATCTCCGCACGGCAGAGCCGCAACTTCGCCAGGCGCTCCTGACCCCAAGTTTCATATTGAGTATTGCCCACTGCAATTTCGGCGCGATCAGCGGTGGCGCCATCGGGCAGCGTCGGCGCCGGCTGAAAACCGCTGCAATGGGCAGAGTCCGTCGGCGGGGTCTGCGCGGCGGCGGTTGCTGCGAACATCAATGCCGCAGCCGCGGCGCCGATCAGAAGCTTCATGGCCACTCTCTCCAGTTCAGGTGCGTGTCAGCTTAGCCCGCGCCGGCGGCAAGTGCGAGGGAAAGACGGCAAAAATGCGGTAGTTGGTTCAACGCCTATTGACGACGCGGAACGGCACACGCATCCGATAGCGCCCTTCCGCCGGGATGCCGTCCCGCGTCGCGGGGACCATTTGGTGGTCGCGCGAAATGCGAAGCGCGGCGGCGCCAAATCCCCAATTGAGCGGTGTTTCGGAGATGATGGCGCAGCTGAGCGCGCCTTGGACGGTGACCAGGCAATCCAGCACCACCTCGCCTTGCACGCCAAGGCCCAAGGCGCGGCGCGGAAAATAATCCGCCAGATCGCGCGGGCGGCGCGCCCAGCGCGGGTTTTCGACGCTGACCGGACCCAGGAAAAACTCGGCGCTCTCAATCGTGGCGGCCTCGTGCGTTTCGATTGGGAGCAAGGGATAGTTCGCTACGTCAGCGGGAGCCCGCGGCGGCGGGGTGAACTCGACCGGCAAAGGCGGCGGCGGCGGCGGCGGCGTTTCGACCACCACAATCGGCCCAGGCGGAGCGTCAATCACGGCGCGGATCGTGTACGTTACCGAGAGCGCGGCCATGACCGACACACCGAGCATCAAACTCGCCGCCGCGAGCGAAGTCGCGCGCATTCCAAGCGCATGGGTCATGGCCGAACTCCCGGTTCCGCCGGCCTTACGCCGGCATCGATGGGAGTCTGATCCGCGACCGCCCGCCGCACAATTCACAGACCCGCGAGCGCGATCACACTTGCGCGAGCGAGGCCGATTAGTTTGTCGTCGAAAACGGCACCACCATCTGGTGGCGCGCGGGCGCCGGAACACCGTTGACGAGCGCCGGCGCCATCACGTGTGCTCTTGCGATCGCGAGCGCGGCCTGGGCAAAGCCCTGGTTCGGCGGCGACTCGGAAGCGACGACGCAATCCAGCCGGCCATCCACTTCAACCACGCAATCTAGCTCCACGCGGCCAGCAATCCCGCGGAGAAAAGCCTCGCGCGGATAATATCGTTCGGGGTGGGCTGGCCGCGCGATCCAGCGCGGATCGGAGATCACGGGCACCTTGGAAGCAGCGGCTGTCTCGGCGATCGCGGGGGCCTCATGCGGCAGCGGTTCGGCCATAACTGGCGCCGGCACTGCGCCGGCCTCCGGCGGCTTCGGCGTTTCGACAGCCATTTGGCTCAAGATGGCAAGCGGGGGCGCGGCCGACGGCCACGCGAAACGGTAACGCCAGCCAAGCGCGATCAGGCTCGCGCTGACGACCACCAAAACGGCAAAGCCCCACGATGCCACGCGCAACCAAACTCTGCGATTTGGCTCGGCCTGCGCTGCTTCCCGCCGAGTTACATTCGGCAACATGGTCTCGTTTCGCGCCTAACGGTAGCTGGCCTGGCGCCGGTCAACCCTCGGGCAAAACCCATCGAATCGTGCGGCGGAACCTGCCGCCACTCGTCGGCGTTCCATCCTGAGTTTGCGGCGCCACGCGGAAATGTCGGGAAACCCGAAGGCTCGCCTCGCCGAACCCCCAGCCTGGCGGATCCTCGGAAGTTACGTGGCAGGCAAGCCTGCCGTCGCCCGCGACGATGCAATCGATCGTCACCCGACCCTCCTGCTCGCGTTGCGACGCCCGGTCCGGGTAATAGCGCACATAATCGTCCCCATCCGGCTGCTCGAGCCACCTTAAGCCAGTCAAGATGGGTGTCGGCGGGGCGGGCGGGGGATCGATGGCGGTCGGGATCGGCGTTGGCGTCGGCGGGGCGTCCAAATTCGGCGGCGGCACACGCTGTTCGGGCGGCGGCGGGGGCGGCGGACGGTTCGGCGGCGGCGGCGGCGGCGGCGGTTTTTCCTCTTCCTCGATCTCGACCTTCACGGCGTCGGGGTCATCGAACATGTCGGTGACGGCGCTGAACTTGCCGGTGAGCGCGAGATAGACCAGCACGGCGCAAATCACCGACGCCAAGCCCAACGATATCAGACGAAGGCGAACCATCTTGCTTACCCTTCGCTCGCGAGTTCGGCGAAGATTCCGACTTTGACGAAACCCTCTTCCTGCAGCTGACTCATGACGTTCACGACATTGCCATAGGCGGTGCTCTGGTCGGCGCGCACGAACAAGCGGGCCTCCGCATAGATATCCTCCACGTTAAGCGCGGGATTGTTGCGGATCGCATGGTCCAAGGTCCGCGCACCCAATTGCGAGATCTGGACCGTCTCCTCATCGACATAGATCGCAAGCCCGGTGGCGGTTTCGCGCAGACCGATGATAGTCGGGTTCAGACCCTCCAGCCGGATCGGCACCGGGTTCGGCGGCGGCAGGTCAACACGAATGTCCACAGTGGGGATCGGCGCGGTCACCATGAAGATGATCAGCAGCACCAGCAGGATGTCGATGAACGGGATGACATTAGGGTCGGAATTGGGCTGCAGCGCCGCCCGACGGCCGCCTTTCCCGCCTCCCATGGAGATTTTGCCCGCCATCGCCTTATCTCCGCCTGTCTTCGGCGACGAGGCCAATTCGGGTGAAGCCCTTGTTCTGCAATTGGTTCATGGCCCGGACGACGTTGCGATAAGCGGTGTTGGTGTCGGCGCGAATATAGATCCGACAGTGCGAGGCCTTGATGGTTTCGGCGAGCAGACACTCGTCGAAGGTCACGGTCGGCGTATTCTTCTGCCATTCCTCGAAGGTGCGCTCGCCCAAGTCGTTGACCGGCACTTCTTCGTTCATCACGTAATAGCGGGTTCCGGCGGCGCTTTCCTGGACCGAGATCCAGGTCGGCCGCGGCGGCCGCTGCGACGGGATAATTTTCGAGATCGGCATTTCCACTTCGATATCCACCGTCGAGATCGGCGCGGCGATCATGAAGATGATCAACAGCACTAGCATGACGTCGATGAACGGGATCACGTTGGGATCCGCGGTTACTTCGAGGCGCCCGCGTTTGCCGCCGCCGTGCCCAGGCGCTGACATCTTACCCGCCATTGGGGTTCCTCCAATGCTTCTTCATGAGAAGCCTCAGCCTGCCCGGCGGTCCATGTCGCGCGACACAAGCGCGATGAATTCCGAAGAGAAATCATCAAGCTTGGCTGCCTGCTTGGAAATTTGCTTGGCCGCGAAATTGTAGATCAGCACCGCCGGAATGGCCGCGGCGAGACCGGCGGCGGTGGCGAGCAGCGCGCCGGCGATGCCGGGCGCGACCACCGCGAGCGACGTGGTTTGGGTTTTGGCGATGCCGACGAAGGCGACCATGATGCCCCAAACCGTGCCGAAAAGCCCGATAAAAGGCGCGTTGGCGCCGATCGAGGCCAGGAAGGTCATGCTCGATCCCAGATCCTCAAGGTGATCGTTTTGGCGGACCGACATCGAGGAGGCCACACGTTGCATGGTGTGATCGCGCGCGTCGCGCATGGTGTAGAGGCCAAGGTCCTGGGTGCGGCGGACTTCGGCCATGCCTGCGTCGAACATCGATTTGATGCCCGATGCGGGCATCTTGCGCACGATCGCCTCGGCTTCCTCGACTGAATTGGCCTTGCGGAAAGATCCGAGGAAGTCACGGGTTTGGCTACTTGCCTTGCGCATTACGTAGATCTTTTCAAACAACAGGGCCAGCGCGTAGATGGCGCATCCAAGCAAGATCAGCATAACCCCGATTTCCACGCCGTTTAGATGCTGAAATAGCTCAATCAAGCTTACTTCTTGCTGGCCGGCCGCTTCGGCGGCGGCGGCCGCGCCGCGCTCCTGGGCCGTAGCCAATTCGCTCGCCGACGGCGGCGGCGCCATTGGCGGCGGCGGGATTGGTGCAGGGGTTTGGCCCGCGGGAGCTGCGCCTTGCTGCGCGAACATCAGCAGCGAATTGATCAACTTCATGGTCTGCCCTTTTGCCTGCCCTGAATTGTTACTCTCAAGAGTGCCGCGCTTGTGCCGGCGCGAGCGGCAATGCCGCTTTTAAGTTGTGCGCGCAATGGCGATTAGTCGCGAATATATCCGCTTCCTCCCACCGACCGGTCCGGGGCGCCGCGTTTCGCGGTCTTGTCCCAGCCCGCTTTCGACGCCAGCACCTAAATTTTCTGAAAAGGTGCTCTTGTCAACGCCTCCCGCGCAGTGGGCGACATTTGAGCCGCCAGTCCTTGGCCTGCGCCTCATGCACCGAAGGGACCGCTCTCCGCAACCAAATCTTTCGTGATCGTCATCATCGTCCTCGAATAAAGGCCTGTCGGCATTGTTCCCTTGCAAGCAGAATCCCATGTGTAATGGCCAAAAGCCCTGGAGCCGATCGGCATGGCGATGCGCGCGGAAGAGCTGGAAGCTCTGTTGCGTTTGGGGTTCCCTGACGCCCAGATCGAAATCCACGACCTCGCCGGCGATGGGGACCATTACCGGGCCGTGGTGCGCTCGGACTCGTTTGCCGGTAAAACCCGGGTGGCCCAGCACCAGATGGTCTATGCCGCGCTCAAGGGCCGTATGGGCGGGGAATTACATGCGCTGGCCCTGGAAACTGGCCCCAGGCAAGCTTGATGCACCGGCTTGGGGCGCTTACGTCCTAGCCCAGGAACCCCGCACCCATGTCCGACGCCCTAGAATCCATTCGCCGCACCCTGGCCGAGCATGACGTCGTGGTGTTCATGAAGGGCGATGCCGCCCAGCCCCAATGCGGCTTCTCCAGCACCATGGTGCGCATCCTCGATCATCTGGGCGTCGCCTATCACGACGTGAACGTGCTCACCGACGATGGCGTCCGCCAAGGCGTCAAGGATTATGCCAATTGGCCAACCGTGCCGCAGCTTTACGTCAAGGGCGAATTCATCGGCGGCTGCGACATCGTCCGCGAAATGTTCCAGACCGGCGAATTGAAGGCGCTGTTCGCCGACAAGGGCGTCGCCGCCTAAGCCCGCTTCCGCGCCAGCGCCTCATCGCCTACATCACCGCACATGGATTCTCACCTCGCGCGACGCTTCAGCCTGCTGGCCTGGATTCGCAACTCGTTCCTGGCCGGGATCGCCTTGGTGCTGCCCTTTGTAGTCACCGCTTGGCTGATCTGGCTGGTGGTCAGCTTCATAGATAACAACGTCGCTCCGCTGATGCCGGCTCGCTTACAGCCGCTGGCGGAGAATATCCCGGGCGCCGGCGTGCTCATAGCCGTCGCCATGCTCACCCTCGTTGGCGCGCTGGCCGGCAATTTGATCGGGCGCTGGCTGGTCCGCGCCGCGGACCAATTCATCGCCAATTTGCCGCTGGTGCGCTCGATCTATGGCGGCGCCAAGCAAGTGTTCAAGCAAGTCGCCGCCCCCGAGCGGACCTCGTTCCAGGAAGCGGTGCTGGTTGAATTTCCCAAACCCGGCTCGTGGGCGATCGGCTTTATCACCACCGAGGATACCGACGAGATCGCGCACGATGTCGGCGAGGGCCTGGTCGCCGTCTACGTGCCGCAAGCCCCGATCCCGACCTCGGGGTTCTTGCTCTACCTGCCGCGGACCGCGCTGCGCCCGCTCAAGCTCAGCCCGGAAGAAGCACTGAAACGGGTGATTTCGCTGGGACTGATCCGCAATGACGGCGCCGCGGGTGAGGCTTTGGTAAACCTGAAATCAGACGCATTCCAGCCATGGTTGGCCAATGTCGGACCGGACGACCGCCGGCTTCCAGCCGGCAGCTTTCTTGCAACCCCAAAAACAAGCATCCACACCCCGTGAGGCCTACACCTTCAAACGACGTGCCTTTCGCCAGAACCCGAAATCTAGTAGGCTGACGCTATGAAGCTCGCTGATCGCATCGTCGCCGACCCCGAGACCTGCAGCGGCCACCCGCGCATTGAAGGCACCCGAGTTCGGGTGTCGAATGTTCTGGGCTGGCTTGCGGCTGGCATGACGCCTGCTGAAATCACCGCTGATTATCCATACATTCATGAAACCGACATCCGCGCGGCATTAGAATTCGCGGCGCTTGCGGTGGACGCCGTCCCCGTCGCCGCGGAATGAAGTTCTCATCGATGAAAACTTGCCGCCCCGCCTCGCGGGTTGGCTCAATGCGCGTGGCCACGACGCGGTTCATGCGCGTAATTGCGGATTGTTGGGGGCCGGAGATGGCGCTGTCGCCGATCTTGCGTCACGCGAGGGCCGCATCATTGTCACACAAGATACGGATTTCGAGCGGCCCATGCAGGACCTGCGCGCGCTTCGCCTTAGCCTCGGCAATGCATCGACTGGGTCACTGATCGGGTGGCTGGGGCCGCGTTTCGAAGCGGCGCTGGCGCGATTTGCCTCAGGAGAGACAATCGTGACGTTAGCGTCGTAGTGCCGCCTCGGCCACTTCGCCGCAAGGAAGCTGAGCCTAAACAATCTTGAAGTCGGAAGCTTTCCAATCCGGCTTCGGATAGTCCGGCGCCATCTCTTCCAAGGTACCGCGCACAATCGCCGCGATCAGCGCGTTGCGCCGCCATTTCCTGTCGGCGGGAATCACACGCCACGGCGCATAAGCGCTTGAACAGCGCTCCAGCGCGGCTTGGTAGGCTTTTTCGTACGCGCCCCACAGCGCGCGGTCTTCCAGATCGGCGGGGTTGAACTTCCAATTCTTCGCCGGGTCGTCCAGGCGCTGTTGCAGACGCTTGCGCTGTTCGTCCTTGGAGATGTGCAGCATGAATTTCAGCAGAGTGACGCCGTTCTCGCTCAGGTGCCGCTCGAAGGCGTTGATCTGATCATAGCGCCGCTCGACCGCATCGGCCGGCGCGAGCTGGCGCACCTTCACAACCAGCACGTCCTCATAATGCGAGCGGTTGAACACGCCGATGATGCCCTTCTTGGGCGTGGCCGCGTGCAAGCGCCACAGGAAATCATGCGCCAATTCCTCTTCGCTGGGGCGCCCGAACGGCGTCACGCACACGCCCAGCGGCCCACATTGCCCGAACACGCCGCGCACGGTCCCGTCTTTTCCCGAGGTGTCGGTCCCCTGCAGCACCACCAGCAGCGCGCGCGTGCGCTCGGCCCAGAGCTTGTCCTGCAACGCGTCGATCGCTTTTGCATCCTTCGCCAACGAAGCCTCGGCCGCGACGCGATCCGCAAACAAATGATCGCAAATCGTGTCGCGATGCTTGAGCGGAGATTTCGCGCCTGGTTCGATGCGGACGGCGGCGTCGAGCTGTTTCCAATCTTGGATCATGGCGCGGACATACAAGAAAAACCGGCGCCGCGCACGCGAGTGCAGTTTTGCCGCGCCGCCCGCGGCATTCAAATGCCGCGCTTACAGGACCACCCGTGTCCCAACGGTCCATGCCCCTGCCCCAAGCCCGGCGCGTGAGCGATGGCCTCCCGCAGGTACGCGCGCGCGCGCGCCACTGCTTCCTCTAGCGTCAGGCCCAGCGCGATGTGCGCGGCGATCGCCGAAGCCAGTGTGCAGCCGGTGCCATGCGTCGCGCGGGTTTGGATGCGCGGGCTCTCGAACACCCGATGGCCTTGGCGCGTCAAGAGCACGTCGCGGATTATGTCGCCAGCGATGTGACCGCCTTTCACCAAGGCGGAATAGGCGCCCAGCCGGTCAACCAGGATTTCCGCCGCCGCCATCTGCCCGTCGAGATCGCGCACCTCTACACCCGTGAGCCGCTCGGCCTCGGGCGCGTTCGGCGTGACGATGGCGGCGATCGGCATCAATTCATCGCGGATCACCGCCACCGCATCCTCCGCCAGCAAAGACGCGCCGCCCTTAGCATTCATCACCGGATCGAGCACCACCGGCACGCCGCCGCCCAATGCGTAAAACGCCTCCAGCACAATGCGCACATGCACTGCCGAGCCGAGCATGCCGAGCTTCCAGGCATCGGCGCCGAGATCGCTCATCACCGCCTCGATCTGCGCGCTGACGATATGCGGCGGCACTTCGTGGACAGCGCTCACGCCCAGCGTGTTTTGCACAGTCACAGCCGTGATCGCACTCATGGCGTAGCCGCCCAGCGCGGTGACGGTCTTGATATCGGCCTGCACGCCCGCCCCGCCGCCGGAATCCGAACCGGCGATGATGAGGACGCGGCCTTGGCTCACGTCTCCGCGGCGCCTTCTACATCGAGCGCGACGCCGTCATATGCGATCGCAAGCGTGAAGCTCACGCCAATGGCGGCGAGATCGACGGCTGCATCGAGGCCCGTGAGCGAAGACCGCCGCCAGCCGCCCTCGTCGCGCGTCCACAATTCCCCTTCGGCGCGCTCCTGCGCCAGATGCAGAATGTGGCGCATACTGGAGATCGACTGGTAATCGCCAAGCTTGTGGGTCTGGTCGAGAACGACAGTGCTTTTTGACAGCACCTCAACCACCACAGTTGGCGCGGTCGCGGCGACGTCGTCGGGCTTTTCGGGGCCACAATCGACGGTCACATCCGCGTAACGGGAATTCCCGTTCGGGATCAGTATTTTCATGTCAGAGCCATAGGGCTGACACTTGCCGTTCCCCAGGCGATGAAGCAGGTGCGCCAAAACATTGCGGGCGACCTTATTATGCCGCCTTGTTCCGCCGGTCATGGCGCGGATGCGCCCATCGACGAATTCGTTGCGGGATTCCTGGCGTTCCTCCCAGGCGAGGAACTCCTCCAGGCTCAGGCGGCGGTGTAAGCTATCGGCCATGGGGCAATCGTAACACAAAACACGCTGGCGGTCAGCCCATCCTCGCTCTCAATCATTCTCCGTCATCCCGGACACGCGAAGCGTGATCCGGGACCCAGGGGATCGTAGGACGCGGCGCCTGTGATCCTGGGTCCCGGATCACGCTTCGCGTGTCCGGGATGACGAGAGAGCTTTTTACTGCGTTCCGTGCAGCTGTAGCGCCCGCCAAACTTTCAGCGCCTGCACGGTTTCGGCGACATCATGCACGCGCACCATGGCCGCGCCGTTTTGCGCGGCGATCAAAGCCGCCGCCACCGAAGCGCCGAGGCGGCCGGCGCTTGCATCGACCGCGCGCGGGTCGATGGCGGCGATCAAGCGTTTGCGTGAGGCGCCGATCAGCACCGGCTTGCCGACTTCATCGCGGATGCGCGCCGCCGCGTTCAGCAGCGCCAAATTATGCGCCAGCGTCTTGCCGAAACCTATGCCGGGATCGACCCAAATGTCGCTCACGCCCTTTTCTTCAGCTGCAACCGCGCGCGCGCGCAGGAACGCAATCACTTCGGCGACCACGTCGCCATAGCGCGGTGCGTCCTGCATCGTGCGCGGCTCGCCGGCCATGTGCATCAGCACGACCGGACAGCGCAACTCGGCGGCAACGTCCAGCGCACCCGGCGCGCGCAGCGCCATCACGTCGTTCCAGAGCGAGGCGCCGGCGGCGATGGCGGCGCGCGCCGCCGCGGGCTTCATGGTGTCGATGGAAATCGGCGCAGCTGTGGCCGCGCGCAGCGAGGCGATCACCGGCACAACCCGGGCGATCTCCTCGCGTTCATCCACCGGTTCGGCGCCGGGGCGGGTGGATTCTCCGCCCACGTCGATGATATCGGCGCCGGCCTCCAGCATCGCCAGCGCGTGCGTAATCGCCGAGCCTTCTGTCCACCGACCGCCATCGGAGAACGAATTAGGGGTGACGTTGAGCACGCCCATGATGTAGGGACCGCCTGCCAATCTTGGCGCGGGCAATGTCGGTTTGGTCATTGCCGTCACATGACACGGAAGGAACCGATGCGCTACCTGCACACCATGGTCCGCGTCGGCGATCTTGAGGCGGCGCTCGATTTTTTCTGCGCCAAGCTTGGCCTGATCGAGCTGTACCGTATCGACAATGAAGCGGGGAAATTCACGTTGCTGTTCCTAGCCGCGCCCGAACCGCCCGCCGCGCGACGGGCGCATGGCGTTCGTGCGCTCGCCGGACGGGATTTCGATCGAGCTTTTGCAAGCCGGCGATGCGCTGGCGCCGCAAGAGCCGTGGGCGTCGATGCCGAACACGGGCGCTTGGTGAAACATGCCGGCTGGAAGCCGGCGGTCCGGTCAGCGCCGCCCAAACAATTTTTCGATATCCGCCAGCTTCAGCTCCACGTAAGTTGGCCGGCCGTGATTGCACTGGCCGGAAAACGGCGTCGCCTCCATATGCCGCAACAGCGCGTTCATTTCCTCACCGGTGAGCCTCCGGCCCGCGCGCACCGAACCTCGGCACGCCATCGATGAACACACGGCTTCAAGCCGCTCCTTCAGCGCATGCGCTTCACCCAGTTCGGCGATATCGTCGGCCAGATCCTTGAGCAGGCCGGCGGCGTCGATGTGGCCGAGCAAAGCCGGGGTTTCACGTACAAGAATGGCGCCGGCGCCGAAGGCTTCGATTACCAGCCCAAGTTGCGCCAATTCTTCCGCGCGCGATGCGAGCGCTTCGGCTTCAGCCGGATCAAGCTCCACCACTTCGGGGATCAGCAGCCCTTGCCGGCGCACGCCGCCATTGGCCAGCATCTGTTTCATGCGCTCATAGACCAGCCGCTCATGCGCGGCGTGCTGATCGACTATGACGATGCCGTCCTCGGTTTGCGCAACGATGTAGGTTTCGTGGATCTGCGCGCGCGCCGCGCCGAGCGGGAAGAATTGGGCATCTTCTTGGACCGCCGGCGAGACGCCGGCGGTCTCGGTGAGGCCTAGCGCCTCTGCCGCCGGCGAGACGCCGGCGGTCCAAGCTACATCCACCCGCCCGCTCGGCAGCGCAAATTCGCCGGGCGCCAAGCGTTCCTCCGCCACGCCCCAAGCCCGCAAGCCCGGCTGCGGCGAAAAATGCGGACGCGCCGCGGAGAGCGCAGAGTGCGCGATCGTGGTCGAGGCGCGATGGCCGGCGCCAGCCAGCGCGTGGCTGAGCGCGCCGACGATCAGCCCACGCACCAAAGCCGCGTCGCGGAAGCGCACTTCGGTTTTCGCCGGATGCACGTTCACATCGACTTCTCCCGGCGGTAAATCGAGAAACAGCGCCGCCACCGGATGACGGTCGCGCGCCAGCAAATCCTGATACGCCGCACGCACCGCGCCGACGATGAGTTTATCCTTCACCGGACGGCCATTGACGAACAGATGCTGATGCTCGCGGGTGCCGCGATGAAACGTTGGCAGACCGGCAAAGCCCGACATCCGCACTTCGCCGCGCACCTGGTCAAGCGCTAGGCAATTGGGCGCGAAATCGGCGCCGAGGATCGCGGCCAGCCGGGCGCGGCGGCCTTCGTTTTCGGGATCGCGCTCTGCGCTCAAGCGCAAATTCACGCGCCCATCATGCTCCAGCGTAAACGCCACATCCGGCCGCGCCATCGCCAGGCGCTTGACTACATCGGAAACCGCCATCATCTCGGCGCGCTCTGACTTCATGAATTTCAGCCGCGCCGGGGTAGCAAAAAACAAATCGCGCACTTCCACCAGCGCGCCGCTTTGCGAAACAGCGGCCCACGCCGCGGGCTTGGGCGCTGAAAGCGCGCCGCCCTCCACCTCCACCCGCCACGCCTCTCCCGCGCCGCGTGCGCGAGCTGTAATCGCCAGCCGCGCCACCGCGCCGATGCTCGGCAGCGCCTCGCCGCGAAAGCCCATGGTGTTTATGTTCAGCAGATCGACGTCGCCCGCCGCGCTGGCGATCAGCTTCGAGGTCGCGTGCCGCTCCACCGCGAGCGCGAGTTCATCCCTCGGGATGCCCGCCCCGTCATCCTCGACCGAAATGAGCCCGAGGCCGCCCCGCTCGATGCGTACTGCGACGCGCGTTGCGCCAGCGTCGAGCGCGTTTTCCACCAACTCTTTCACTACCGCCGCCGGGCGCTCGATCACTTCGCCGGCGGCGATGCGGTTGACGGCTTCGGGGGGAAGGCGGGCAATGGGCATGAATCAGTCGCTATTATCACATTCCACCTGGGATTTGGATTTGTACACAAGCGCATGAAACACGGGCTTGTGTACGCAGTATGCCGCGCCGGCGCCGCAAACTGGCCGTGTTCGGCGCGCTGCTTGGGGCCTCAACAAGCCGTGTCCGGACGGTTCGGAGGGACGTCCATGCTGATCGACAACGCGCGTCGCGCGAGCCTTGCTCTGTGCGCACTCATGCTCGCCGCCTGCGCGGCGCAACCCACGCCAAATGTTGCAAATGAGGCTGAAGAACCTGTTGTCGTCACCGGCAACCGCATTGACGGGTCACCGCCGCCACCACCGCCGCCGCCGGAGCAACGCGCGCTATCGCCGGACCTCTCGGCGCCGCCTGCGCCATCGCCCATGCAAACACAGCGCAGAGCCATGGAGGCCGGCGCCAGTGGCCGCGTCGCCGGCGCGGTCACCGCCGCCCCCTACGCCCAGTGGGCCCCGCAGCCGATGCCGGGCGATGTGGACCGGGATAGTTACGAAGATGTCGATCCCAATCCGATCCATATCGTCGCCGACGAGCCGGTTTCGACCTTTTCCATCGACGTCGATACCGCTTCCTATTCCAACGTGCGCCGTATGCTCAACGAAGGGCGCTTGCCGCCGCGTGACGCGGTGCGCATCGAGGAGCTGATCAATTATTTCGATTATGATTACGCATTGCCGCGCAATCGCGAAGAGCCGTTCTCCACCACCGTCGCGGTTGCGCCCTCGCCGTGGGCGGAGGGACGCCAACTCGTGCATATCGGCTTGCAAGGCTACGACATTGTCCGCGGCCAGCGCCCGCCGCTGAATTTGGTGCTGCTGGTCGATGTGTCGGGCTCGATGGCGCCGGCCAACAGATTGCCGCTGGCGCTGCAGGGCTTCCGCATGCTGACCGAGCAATTGACTGCGCGCGACAAGGTCTCGATCGTGGTCTATGCCGGCGCCGCCGGTGCGGTGCTTGAGCCGACGCCCGGAAACGACCGTGCGCGCATTCTCGCCGCGCTCGATAACCTGCGTGCGGGCGGCTCGACCGCGGGCGGGGAAGGCTTGCGCCTTGCCTATGCATTGGTTGAGCGCCATTCGAGCCCCAGCGCGGTCAACCGTGTCATCATCGCCACCGACGGCGATTTCAATGTCGGCATCAATGACCCTCAGCAGCTGCAGGATTTCGTCTCGCGCAAACGCGAAACCGGCATCTACCTCTCGGTGCTCGGCTTCGGCGGCGGCAATTACAACGACGCTTTGATGCAGCGCCTGGCGCAGAACGGCAACGGCGTGGCCGCCTATATCGACACCATCGCGGAATCCCGGCGGGTGTTATCGGAGGAGCTGAACGGCGCGCTGTTTCCGATCGCCAACGATGTAAAGATCCAGGTAGAGTTCAATCCGCGCCGCGTCGCCGAATATCGGCTCATCGGTTACGAAACCCGTATGCTCCGGCGCGAGGATTTCAACAACGACCGGATCGACGCCGGCGAAATCGGCGCCGGACACTCGGTGACGGCGATCTATGAAATCACCCCGGTTGGCGGGCCGACGTTCAACGAGCCGTTGCGTTATCAAGACCGCGCCGCTCCCGCGCCAAGCACCGCCAACGAAATCGCCTTCCTGCGCATCCGTTACAAACTGCCCGGGCAAGATGCTTCGCGCTTGATCGAAAGGCCAATCACTGAGGCGGATGGTTTTGCGTCGGTGGAACGCGCTTCGGAGGCGACGCGCTGGGCGACTGCTGTTGCGGGCTATGGCCAGCTGATGCGCGGCGATCCCTACCTTCGCCAAGGCTATGGCTGGGACGACATCATGCGCCTCGCGCAAAGCGCGCGCGGGCGCGACGAATTCGGCTGGCGCGCCGAATTCATCCAACTCGCCCGCGCCGCGGCTTCGGCGGCGGCCCTGCCCTCGGCGCAAAACGCGCCAAGGCCGGAACCTCCGCAGCCGAGGCGATGATCGCTGCCAAAGGTCTAACGAAGCGCGCGTTGGCGCGCTTCGTTAGACCTTTGGCAGTTGAAAACATCTTCTACTTCAACTTTTTCGTTAGCACTTCTTTGTTCTGAGCGAGTCGTTTCTTTGCCGCCGAGATGCTGTCTGCCGGCGCCATGTCCTCCGGCATCACGCCGCCGATTTCCTTCATCGCCTGCCGCGTGCGAACGCCAGCATCGTGCGCGACCTTAAATGCTTCGCTTGGGCTCTTCGGACGCTCGCGTTCCATGCGTAACCTGGCTTGTGTGACACGAAACACGTTCGCGACCTAAGATTGATGCGATAAGATTTTTTGAAGAATGGTGTAAAATTTCCACCATTCTTTCGTTCAGCGCAGCTGCAAGAGCTTCCGCACGCGCACTTCTGCGCCAATCCGTGGGTCGATTGTTCGCAGGAGCGCCTGCAAGCTGCCACAGATCGTTCAGACAGATATCGCCATTCTCGTCTTGAGACACAGACCCGCCGCGAACCGAGGGCAGAGAAAATTCAAAGAATGGCGGGTTGCTTGACATGGGCCGATCCCAAAATTTGAATAACCCTACAGAAGTTGATCACTTCTCTATTAAAACGTCATCAAGCACGCCGTGACGTTCAAGCCGCCCAGATCAGCCGCAGCGGGGTCTCGATTGGTTCGGCTTCCAGCAGTGGCCCGTTCATCACCGGCTTTAACGCCTCGGCCAGGTCCGCTTCGACATATTCGCGCGCGTCGCGTTCCTCGTGCTGGCACACCAGAATGTGCGTGGCCCCAAGCAGCAGCGCTTCGGGCCATTGCTCGTGGCAGGCCAAGCGCTTGGAAAGATTGCCGGTTCTGGAAAGGAACAGCGGCGTCCAGCCGCGCCCCGCGGGCCCGGGGCGCGCAAAGCAATAAATGGCCGGGCCGGCCTCGAAAATCTCATGCGGCCGCCGCACGCTGAACCGGTGCAGCCGCCCTGAAATTCCTCGGAAAATCGCTTCTGACATGTGACGCCCCCGTGCTTGCGTTCGGTGTATGTTCCAAGAGATAGCTGAGTTGAGTGTTCTTGTAAAGTTCCATTTCAATCGCCAAGCACAAATCTCGCCGGTGGGGCCGAGCGCCTGTGCGCCACCTGTCGGCTCGGGGCGTGAGCGGCTTGTCCAGAAGCTGTGATATGGACCGCCGGCGTCCTCGCCGGCAGCGTTGCCCAAGTCGTGTTTGGGGCCGGCGGGGCGCCGGCGGTCAATAGGAGCGAACATGAGCATTTCCGACATTTCCCCGGGCCGCAATCCACCCCACGAAGTCAACGCTTTCGTGGAAATCCCGCAGGGCGGGCTGCCGGTGAAGTATGAGCTCGACCAACAATCCAGCACCTTATTCGTGGACCGCTTCTTGCACACCTCGATGATTTATCCGTCGAATTACGGCTTTATTCCCAACACCCTTGGCGAGGATGGCGATCCGCTCGATATTCTGGTGGTGACGCCGATGCCGGTAGTGGCGGGGTGTTTCATTCGCTCGCGGCCTATCGGCGTAATGCTGATGAGCGACGAAAAAGGCGTCGATGAAAAGATTCTGGCCGTGCCGGTCGATGCGCTCAACCCCTTCTACAAGGATGTAAGGACGCACGAGGATTTGCCGCCGCTCTTGTTGGCGCAGATTGGGCATTTTTTCACTCATTACAAGGATCTGGAGCCCGGCAAAGGCGCCCGCGTCGGTGAATGGTCCACGCTCGCGTTCGCGCACGAGCGCATCATGCTGGCGATCGCGCGCAAGCAGCGCGCATGAAAGACGCCGAAATCGCCGCGCGCCTCATCGACGCGCTGGACGCCGCCGCCAAACGCGAATGCGGCGCGAACACCGCGCTGGTGTCGGTGGAAATCACCATGCTCACACGCGCCGACGCGGGCCAAATCGAAACGCGCCTGACGCGCAAGACACGAACGCTGGCGTTCCTAAGCGCGGAAATCACGACCGATGCCGGCGAACGCATCGCCAGCGCGGCGAGCGTGCACAAGCTGTTGGATTGATGCTCGGCTCACCGCACAAATACGTGCGCCGCCAAAATCACCGCTTCGGCGTCGCTCTGGTTGCGCCAGCCGTGCGCCGTGGCGGCGTCCTCGCGCGCGACATCGCCAGCGCGGTAAAGGATGGGGTCGAGGCAGGAATTGCGAAGCTCGGTCATCTCGCCGGCGACCACAAGCGCCATCCCCTGCACTGTTTCGTGCGTGTGCCACGCGACCACCCCGCCCGGCGCGACTTTGATGCGGCGTAAACGCACTGAGCGGGCAGCATCGCTGGCCAAGGGCGTCAGCGCTATGTCTTCGGCGGTGACGCCAATCGATTGCGCATCGCTTGAGCTGCGGGCGTTCACTTGCACGCGCTCGGGCGGACACTCGCGCACGCGCGCGTTCTGGATCGCCGCGAGCGCGGCGTCGGGCGCCGTCGTCCTTTGGTCGTTGAGCGTAACGCAAGCCGAAACCAGCGCCGCCAAACACACGATTAAAAGCCGCATCGCGCCCTCCCTATTGCCTACTGCCTATTGCCTTCATTCACTTCACCCCCGCCTTGGCCCACGCTTGCTTCGGCCAGCGCCGATGCGCCCAGAACCATTGCTCGGGTGCTTCGCGGATGCGCGCTTCCATGAATTCGTTGATGCGTTTGACGCCGGCGAGCACGCTCGCGTCGTCGTCCGGCTTGTCATAATCGAGCGGAATGGCGTCGTGTACTTGCACGCGAAAGCGTAAGCCTTCGATGCGGCGCCCGGAAATTGGAATCAGCGGAACCTTGAATTTCAGCGCCAGCCGCGTCGGCCCATCGGCGGTCATGCACTCATAACCGAACAGCTTTACGGCCAAGCCGGCATTGTATTTCTGGTCGTTCATCAGCGCCACGCTTTTGCCTCTAGCTAAAGCGCGCAACAATCCCATGCCGCCTTCCTTACCCTTGGGCGCCTGCAAATCGAGGCCGAATTCGCGGCGAGTCTCGACGATATAGCGGTCGATGATCGGGTTGTTGGCGGGGCGATAGGTGAAATAGCATTTGGGATCGGTTTGCGCGAGGCACAGCGAAGTCACTTCCCAATTGGTGAAGTGGCCGCCGATGAACACCGCACCTTTGCCGATGGTGGCCTCGATGCGCTCGCGGCCCTGATATTCGATTTGGCCCTTGTGGAAGCGATCGAGAAACTTTCCCATGTGCGGGAGTTCGCCCGACAGGCGCCCGAGTTCAGCCCACATTCCTTGGCGTACTTGGCGATGCCATGCATCGCTTTGGTTCGGAAACGCCATGCGCAGATTGCGCAGCGCGGTTTTGTGCGCGCTGGTCAATTGCCCCACCACCGGTGCGATACTTGCGCCCCAGCGCGAGGCCCGCTCCAGCCCAAGCGCGCCCATGGCGCCGACATAGGCGTTCCACGCCAGCGCCTCGATACGAAAATAAAAATTGAGCGGCTTCGATTTCGTCATCGGCTCAAGCCATGCGCGCGAGGATCGGCGCGAGCAAGGCGTCGAATTGGGCCTCGTCGGCGAAGCGCGCCGCCACCGGCAGCACGGCCACACGCTCGCGCCATGCCGGCAAAAGGCGCGCGGCGTCCTTCTCGGTGGTGATCAAAGTTGCGCCGCTTTCGTCGGCCATTTGGCTCAGCAAGGCGACATCTTCTTCGGAATAAAAATAATGATCGGAGAACGGGACCGCCTGCACGACCTCCGCCCCCAGCGCCGACAGCGTGTCGAAGAATTTCTCTGGCCGCGCCAAGCCGGCGAAGGCGAGGAGCTTGCCGGAAGGGATGAGCCCGGCGGGTTCAAGATAAGCGTGCAGGATAGGTTTGCGGAAATCGGCGAGCCACGCAGGTGTCGCTCCCCCCCTATTGTTGTACAACACAACCACAGCGTCGGCGCGCTGCAATGCATCGGCCAAGCCTTCGCGCAAAGGTCCGGCGGGAAACACCTGACCGTTGCCGATGCCGAAGTCCGGATCGATCGCGATGATCGAGAGATCCTTCGCCAGCGCCGGGTTCTGAAAACCGTCATCCATGACGATGGCGCGCGCGCCGGCTTGGGCGGCGGCCAGTGCGCCGGCGAGCCGGTCGCGTGCAATCCAGGCCGGCCCGTCGCTGGCATGCAAGAGCGGCTCATCGCCCACTTCGCGTGCGTCCATGTCCGGGGTCACGCGCAACGGCCCAACCAGGCGTCCGCCATAGCCGCGCGACAGAATATGCGCGTTGGGGCCAAGCTTGGCCCGAATAGCGCGGGCGAGCGGGGTCTTGCCGGCGCCGCCGAGCGTTAAATTGCCGACGCAAACAACCGGGACCGGCGCATGGCGGGTTTTTGTCGCACGGATGCGGCGCGCGGTGGCCCAAGCATACGCCCACGACAGCGGCGTCAGCAGCGCCCGCAGCGCCAGCGCGCTGTCGCGCCCGCTGGCGCCGGCTTTCCAGAATTCAGGCGGGCGCATGGGCGGGCGCGGGCAACAATGCCGCGAGCCGATTGACGGTCTCGGTGAGGGCGTCGGCGCCGTGGGCGACACTTGCCCGCGCAGCCTCGATTTGGCGCACGCGCGCGGGGACATCGCGCCACAATCGCATGATCGCGATGGCAAGTTCGGCGCCATTGCGGGCGACGATCGCGCCGCCAGCTTCGCTCAGCGCGTCAAACACGTCCTGAAAGCTCGCGACATACGGCCCCGAAATGATCGCCGCGCCAAGCTTGGCCGGTTCCACCGGGTTGTGGCCGCTCAAATGCGGGGCCAAGCTGCCGCCGACGAAGGCGACCGGCGCCAAATCGTAGAACAAGCCAAGCTCGCCCATGGTGTCGGCGACGTAAACGGGGCCCTCGCCAATCGGCGCTGCTTGCGAACGGCGCGGCGCATTGCCCGCGAGCGCCGCGAGTGCGACCCCGCGCCCGGGATGGCGCGGCGCAAGCACGAGCAAGGCATCGGGAAACTCCGCGCGCAAGCGTTGGTGGGCGGCGAGGATGATCTCGTCTTCACCGGCGTGCGTGGAGGCGGCGAGCCAGAGCGGCCGCGCGCCGATCTCCGCCGCCAACGCCGCGCGCGCATGTGCGTCGATGCGCGGGGCAAGTGCGGCAAGCTTCAAATTACCGAGCACGGGAACACCGCTCCCGCGCAGGCGCGAGAGCGCAGCTCCGGTGCGCGCATCGGCGGCAGACACATAGGCAAAGGCGGCGAGCAAACGCTTGCCGGCCGAGTTCCAAGAATTCCAATGGCGCAATGAAGCCGGGCTCATGCGCGCGTTGACCAGCGCCAGCGGGGTTTTGGATTTCTCGGTTTCCAGGATGAGGTTCGGCCAGAGTTCGCTTTCAACGAACACGCCGAGGTCTGGGCGCCAATGCTTCAGGAAACGCCGCACCGCGCGAGTGCGGTCGAGCGCGGCGTAAACGTGCGTGGTGCGCGGCGGCGCCCGGCGCGCGACCAATTCGGCCGACGTGCGCGTGCCAGTGCTGAGCAGAAACGACAAATCCGGCGCGCGCGCGCCGAGCGCTTCAATCAGTTGCAGCGCCACCCCGGATTCCCCGACGCTGGCGGCGTGCAGCCAGACCAATGTGCCCCCCTCGCGCGCCTGCTGATAGCGGCCAAAGCGCTCCCCGAGACGCAAGGAATCTTCCTTGCCGCGGCGCGCGCGGGCGCCGAGCCACAAGCCCGCGAACGGCCACAGCGCGGCCGTGGCGCCGCGATAAATCAGGAGGGCCAAGCTCACGAAGGCATCGGCGCGGCTTCGGCGATCCGCCGCTTGGCTGTGTTTGCCGGCGCCGGTTCAATGACCGCCGCGCCGGTTAGCCGGTCAGCTTGCGCCGAGAGCTGGTTCAATTCCCGCTCCAGCTTCGCGCGCGTCGCCTCCATCGCCCCGTCGTCGGAATCGGGCGGCGGCGGCGCGATGGGGTCGCCCCAAATCAGCACCCCGCTCCCAAACGGCAGCGGCAAAATGAAACGGTCCCAGGATTTGAACACGATGCGCCAGCGCGTCGACCAGGCCATCGGCATCAGCGGCGCCTGGGCCAGCTTGGCGATGTGGACGGGGCCGAGCCTTGCGTGCATGCGCGGACCGCGCGGGCCGTCGGGGGTGACGCCGATCATGCCGCCGCCATCGATATGGCGCACCAGATCGCGCACCGCCTCAAAGCCGCCTTTCTGCTGACCGTGCTTGGCGGCCGAGCCGTAAATCACCTCTACCCCCAACGTGCGCACGGTGTGGGCGATGGTTTCGCCCTCGCGCGAACGCGAGACCAACATTTTCGCCTTGGTCGCGCCGGGCCCGTAATTCCACACTAAGTGGGCTTGCGGGAAGCGACCGTGCCAAAAACAGGTAATCAGCCTGCCGTCGCCGCTCCAGAACGGCTCCACCGCCTGCCGGTTTATTCTGCGCCAGCGTGTGGTGGCGCTGACCAACAGCAAGTACATGCCAAAGCCGCGCCCAATCAGGAACTGGAAAATGGAATTGCCGAGCAGGGTTTTGAGCATGGGACCGTGGCGCCATCGAGACGTCGGCCCTTATACCGGGGCCGGGCGGGCAAGCGCCAGCAGCCGATTGTGCGCACACCATGTTTGAGGCGCCCTCCCGCTTCGACCTCGCCAGCCCCCAGGGGCGCCGGCGGGCCGAGGCCGACTTGATCTGGACCGATCACGGCTTTCTGCGTGCGCACTTCTCGAATTTTCATTGGATCGAGCCCGGAATCATGGCCCGCGCCAACCAGCCCTCGCCCGAGCAGGTGGAGCGCTATGGCAAGTTGGGGATAAGAACCATCCTCAATCTACGCGGCGTTTCCGACACCGGCTATTATCTGCTCGAGCGCGAAGCGTGCGAACGCCACGGCATCGCCATGATCGATGCGCGCATGTTTTCGCGCGAGCCGCCGAGCCGCGAACAGGTGCGGCAAGCCAAAACCATATTCGAGACCATCCAATATCCGGCTTTGATGCATTGCAAATCCGGCGCCGACCGCGCCGGGATCATGGCCGTGCTCTACAAGCACTTCAAAATGGGCGCGCCGATCGCCGAGGCGGCAGAGCAGCTGTCGTTGAAATTTCTGCACGTGAAGCAGGGCAAGACCGGCATGCTCGATTTCTTCTTCTCCGCCTATCTTGAAGCGGCCAAGGCAAGCGGAAGATCATTCCTGGACTGGGTGGAGCAAGATTACGACCAAGCCGCCGTCAAAGCCGGGTTCATGGGCGAATGGTGGGCCAACATCCTGGTGGACAAGATTTTGCGGCGCGAATGACGCGCCCCATCTCGGCGGCGCTCCTTAAACGCAAAGCGCATGGCTGTGGAATCCGGACTCCGCCTTCGCAAAACATCACCGTCATCGCGGACACGCGAAGCGTGATCCGGGATCCAGGGGCAAGCGCAGCGCCTTTCGATCCTCTGGATCCCGGGTTCGTGCTGCGCACGCCCCGGGATGACGGTGATTTATTGATTCGCTGAAACTTCAGCTGGTGTCGAACACCAGCTTTGCAGCGCCGGCGGCGGCGGCGACGCGGGCGCAGGAAACGCGGCCGATCAGATCAGCCGCGCCGGCGGGCGTTTGCAACAACCCCGCCGCGCGCGCGGGCTTGGCGTACAAGCGCCGCGCCAAGCGCGCCGCGTAACGCGCCGGATCGTTGAACACGCGCAGCAAGGCTTCGCAGCGTTGTGAGATCGCCCACGAGCCGAAATGG
>Ga0247727_10003721_pt1 | contig 33357 bp, 31 predicted proteins | sample WisWelCaveWW1625_FD_202498 | JGI IMG/M metagenome (GOLD analysis project Ga0247727, IMG submission 202498) | Biofilm microbial communities from Wishing Well Cave, Virginia, United States - WW16-25 | ecosystem: Environmental > Aquatic > Deep subsurface > Groundwater > Cave microbial mat | place...
GACATCTCGCGCGAGGGCTTCGCGGATGATGTGGGGTTCTGCCGGGACCTGACGACACGCGTCGGCGTCGCCGCGATTCCCCCTTCCGCGTTCTACTCGGATCCGTCCCGCGCGCCGCTCCTCGCACGCTTCTGCTTCGCGAAGAGGGACGAGACGATCGCCGCCGCCCGTGAGCGACTCGCCTCCAGACGCAGCTGAGCGTCAGTTTCCGGGCAAGGGCTCGACGTCGTGGAAGAGGGAGTAGTCGATCTTCCGGACCCCGTCCGACAGCACGGAGATCACGTCGCGGAAACGGTGATCCCAGCGGATCTCCTCGACGACGTACGAGTGCCGCGCGTGGACCGTCTGGCTGAAGGTCTCGTCGAGCCCGACGAACGACACGATGATCTCGGCCTGCGATGCCAATAGCGACTCCGGCGTCTCTCCCCACATCGGGCTCGTCTCGTCCAGGGGGTGGATGGCGGTCCAGGTGAGGACGAAGAGCGGGTTCGTCGCCCGGACGAGCCGCATGTCGTGGAAGCGGCGGATCCGTTCCCCCTCCACGGTGACCTCGTTCTTCGAGAGGATGACGCGGAGCGTCGCCTCGACGATCTGGTTGCCTCGCTGGTTCGCCATCCGGAACTGCAGCGATCGGACGCCGTCACGGGGCGCGACGATGGCGACGTCGGAGAAGAGGACGCGTGCGGTCGGGCGCGCGAACTTCGCGAACATGATCCCCGTGGCCATCGCGAAGCCGACGAGGCCGACGAAGGCTTCCGCCGTCACCAGGACGTGCCCCCACAGGCTCCCGGGAGCCATCGCGCCGTAGCCGATGGTCGCCATCGTCTGGACGCTGAAAAAGAAAGCGTCCGAGAAGGAGCCGGGCTCGGAGTTCTCGATGCTGCCGGGCTGCAGGATGTAACCCGTGGCGAAGGCGACGTTGGCGAGAAGGTACCCGCCGACGAGGATCCCGAAGAAGCGCAGCCAGGAGGTCGTCAGGACCCAGTGATAGAGGTCGGTGATCGGCCGCCGCGGTCGGCCGACGATGAGCAGGGAGGCTCGGCCAGTCCCGCGGGAGATGATCCGGGAGCGTTTGGGAGCGGGGTCCACCACGGCGCGGGACTATACTCCGCGGCCATGGCGGGAAAGCTGGAGGGGAAAGTCGCAATCGTCACGGGCGCCTCGCGCGGGATCGGACGCGCGCTCGCGCTGCGCTTCGCCAGCGAGGGCGCCGCCGTGGTCGTCGCCGCCAAGAGCGAGGCGTCGACGGAGAAGCTGCCCGGCTCGATCCACACGGTCGCCGAGGAGATCGAGGCCGCCGGCGGACGGGCGCTCGCCTTCCGCCTCGACGTGCGCGACGAGACTTCGTGCGATGACATGGCTGCAGCGACGGTCAAGGCGTTCGGGCGCATCGACGTCCTGGTGAACAACGCCGGCGCGATCTACCTGCAGGACGTCGGGGACACGCCGATGAAGCGGTTCGATCTCGTCATGGGCGTCAACGTCCGCGGCGCCTTCGCGTGCACGCGCGCTTGCCTTCCACATCTGGAGGCCACCGGGTTCGGGCACGTCCTCGTGTACTCGCCGCCCGTCGAACTGGCCGCACTCCCCGGAAAGGTCGCCTACCTGATCTCGAAGTTCGGGATGACGATGCTCGCGCACGGCCTCGCGGAGGAGATGCGCGGGCGCGGCGTCGCGGTGAACGCCCTGTGGCCTGTCACGGCGATCGAGAGCCAGGCGACGATCAACTGGGGGCTCGGGGGCCCCGCGTTCTGGCGGACTCCGCTGATTCTGGTCGACGCCACGATGGAGATCGTGACCACGCCCCCCGCGGACCTGACCGGCCAGGCGCTCCTCGACGAGGACTTCCTGCGCACGCGCGGCTGGACGGATTTCGCGAAGTACCGCTGCGTCCCGGACAGCGAGCCGCCGCGGATCGGGATCCTCGACCTGCCGCGCGTGGGGCGGGTAGGTTGACGCCTTCGCGCGGTAGGAATTAGGATGGCAAAAGGTAGGAACGTGGCACGCCGCCCATCGGAGTTGTCGAAAAGGTCCCTCGTGGTGAACGAGAGGCTGCTTCGCGAGTGGGTGCGGCTCGGTGGGTACAAGAACGAGTCGGAGGCCGTCCGGGCCGCGGTGGCCAGGGTGCTGGCCATCCGGAAGATGCAGGACGCGATCTCGCTCCTGCAGTCGCGCGGCACGTTCGGCCGGAAGCTGCGTTGAGGGAGGCCGCGACCTACCTCGTCGACACGAGCATCTGGGTTCCCTACCTCCGCTCGCGACGCTGGGCCTCGTCCCTCGATCCACTCGTGGCCGCCGGCCGCGTGTGGGTGCACGGGGTCGTGCTGCTCGAGCTGTATGCGGGCACGCACGACCTGGCCGACAAGCGCGCCATCGATGCGATCCGGTCCGCCGCCCGGAGCCTCGGGCGTCTGCACCATCCCGGCGAGGACGACCTATGCCTCGCCGGGCAGATCCTCTCCTGGCACGCGGCCAGGTCCGGCGCCGTGCGCCCCAGAGACCACAGCCACGACCTACTCGTGGCGATCGGAGCGGCCCGAACGCGTAGCGTCCTGTGGAGCGCGAACCTGTCCGACATGGTGCGCTGGTCGACCGCCCTGCGACGTCGAGCCGGGTTGCAGGTCAGAGTCGAACGGCCCCCGCTCGACTCATAGGGGTCTGCACGCTCAGAGACACGCCGGGTCGACGGTTCCCGGCACGGTGAATGCGAGCGTCCCTTCTCCGTGCGACAGGATGTAGTCGTCGGCGAAGAGGGGCGGGGTATCGCAGGTGGTGGAAGGGTAATTGCAGTTGTCGGAGCACCAGCCGCTCCACAGGCCAGAGTCCTCACGGTCCCATTCGGCGAGGCTCTCGACGATGATTCGGTCCCCGTCCACCGTGGCGGTGCACGAGGTGGTCAGGTCCGACGTGCACCCCGAACAGAGCTTCGTGTCCCAGGAGATCTGGATCGCGAGCGAGTCGCCAGCGATGAGCTCCACGGGACGGGGCCCGATGATGCTTTGCGCGCCCTCGAGGCAAAGAAGCCCGTCGTTCTCGTGGACTACGTGCTTCACCTCGCCGCCGCAGCATGAGAGCAGGACGACGGCCGCAAAGCGCATGGGAGAGTCTACGATGGGGCGGTGCGGGCGCCGAACATCGACTCGATGGCCTTCTCGTCCCCGTAGCACAGCAACTCGTCGCCTACCTTCAGGAGGTCGTGGCCCTGCGGGACGCCGATCCATTCGGTCTTGCGGTGAATCGCCAGGATCTGGACGCGCCGCGCCTGAAGCTTCAACTCGGCCAGGGGCTTTTCCACGAGATCGCACTCGGGCTCGACGGATGCACGGATGACGCCGAACCCCTCGAAGACCTGCAGCATCTCCTCGACGCTCGGGGCTTCGAAGGTGTGGTGGCGCGTCAGCCAACCTCGCAGAGCCGCGCCGATATTGCGCGTAAACCGGGTCCAGCGGGCCAGCAGGTACAGGACGACGAGCGACCCGCCGATGACGGCGACCTGAGTCGCCGTCTGGGCCAGGGAACGCGGCTGGAAGAAGGAGCGTGCCAGGGTGCCGACGACCGTCGCGAGTCCGGCGTAGCCGGTGATCATGAGTGCCGAGATGATCCGCCGCCGCACGACGAAGCGCATGACCTCTTCCGTCTCGCGCGTCGTGAACCCGCTGTTGGTGAAGGCCGACAGCGCCTGGAATCTGGCCTTCGGCGGATCCATCCCCGTCATCTCCAGTGCGATGGCGCCGAACTGCACGCACACGAAGAGCGCGAGGACGAGCCCGAGCAGGAGGAGGACTTCGGTCACCGGGGGGCATGATGGCGAGCGACCGCCGTCCGCGGCAATTTTATGGCTACGCAGCCTCGGGCGTCTGCTTGCCGAGGGTCTTTCCCCACTCGATCCGCCCCGTCAGCTGCATGAGGACGAAGAGCGTGACGATCGCGCCGATCGTGACGGTCAGCCCGGTGTAGCCCTCGAAGAAGAACGCCCCGCTGAATAGGACGAGAAAGACGACCTGGGCCACGCCTGCCTGCAGGACCGCGTAGCGCATGCCGGCGACGAGCCGCAGGTAGGTCACGACGAGCGCGAGGCTCGTGGCGGAGGACACGGCGAAGGCCCAGTGCAGATCGAGGTGGTCCACGAGGTACGCGAGGAGCAGGTGGAACGCGAAGAAGGCCGCCGACAGGAAGAAGTAGTTCATCGGGTGCAGGCTCCTTCCCCGCAACACGCCCAGAACGACCAGAACGGTGATGAAGAAGAGCAGCGAGACCGGCGCGAAGAAGGAGATCCGCGCCGCCAGGGGCCCGGGGTTGAGCTTCTCCGGCAGGTCCACCGCGATCCGCTGGCCCGTCACGAGGCTCGCGAAGCGCCAGCTCATCCGCTGGCCGGCGCCCCCGGCGACGCGCGAATCCGGCGAGATCGATCCCGCCGGGAAGTCGACGTCCGTGAAGTCCGTGGCCAGGGTCAGCTCGAAGTCCCGTACCTGCGAGACGCCCGAGCCGAACGCGTAGGTCCAGTCGTCGAGGCCGCGGGATCGATAGGCGACGTCGACCGGCGCCTCTCCTTGGGCAGGCAGGTACACGGAGGCCGTGACGCCCGCGGACAGGTCGTCCGCGGCCGGCGCGTCGCGCCCGCCCGCGCGGAACCGGAAGCCGTCGTAGATCCCCTCCGCCGAGGGGAACGCGAAGTGGACGAAGACGACGCGCGGCTCGCCGTCCGTGTTGCGGACCCGGTAGTCGCCGGCGAAGCGAACACCGTACGTGTCGTACCAGAGCAATCCCTTCTTGCGATGGTCGAGCTCGAGCCCGACGTCGACGCGGCTTCGGACCAAGGGCAGCGCGTGTCGATCGACGACCCGCTCGGAGACCGTCCGCACCACCCGCTGTCCCGATGCGTCCACCTCCTCGACGTTGCGCTCGACGGTTCGCTCCGTCTCGAACCACGCCGTGGGCGCCGTCTGCAAGTGAGTCCCGCCCCAGAGCCGGGCGACTTCCTGGCGAAGGCTCTCGTCTTGCTCGCCGGTGCGGGCGACGACCGTCCCGCCCAGGATGAACCAGGCGACGGCGGTGCACAGGAAGATGAAGCCGATGCCGAACAGCCGCGGGGCGGTCATGCCGGCCAAACGCCCGGCCGGCGGCGGGCCATTCCCTACCTTCGGAAGAACGTCGTCGCACTCTCGCGGTGGGCCGCGACGCGCGCGGCGCACAGGCCGATCGCCTCGGTGGCGCCTGCGAGGTTGCGCGGGGCGCCGGGGAGGGCGGCCACCCGCGGCGCGAAGAACTCCCGCGCCTCGGCGCCGTGGGCGTCGTCGCAGAAGGATGCCGCCATCCACGGCAACCAGCCGGACCCCCTCGTCGAGAGCCGCTCGACGAGGGCATCGAAGTGCGACTTCATCCACTCCCAGGTCTGCTGGCGCATCTCGAGCTCACCCATCTGTGCGCCGATCGGACCCATGGTCTCGTTGACGCGGAGGCGCGCGTCGAGCGCGAGGGCCCGCGCGCGCTCGGCGAGGGCGGGGTCGTGCGTGGATCCGAGCGCGGAGATCAGCTTCGAGCGCAGGCTCGCGTCCGTGTCGGGCCTCACGTGCGCCAGCACGGCGTCCCAGGCCGCCGCGTCTCCCTCTTGCACCGCCACGGCGAGGACGACGTCGTGCATCTCGGGGGGGGCGGCGTCCGGATGGATCCTGCCGTCACCGCCGATGCCGAGAAATGCACGTCCGCGCCGCGTAGCCTCGCGGCGGACGGCCGGGTCGCGGCCCACGTGCGCGAGGAACTCGATCACGTCGGCTCGAAGCAGCTTGGTCTCTCCGTCCTCGCCCGGCCGGGCGTCCCAGCGCAGGCGCCGCAGCACGGGTGCGTACAGCCGGCGCGCGAAGGCCTCCACCCGCGGCCGCATGGCCTCGTCGGCGATTCGCTCGCGGGCGAAGCGCACGAGCCCCATCGGCGCCGTGGCGACGGCGCGTGTCTCGTCGCGCGCGAGGGGCTCGAGCGCCCTGTACACGTCCGCAGCCGGGAGTGTCGCCGCCCCGAACGCGCCGCCGAGGGAGTCGGCGAAGCTCAGGCGCTCGCGTGGCGTCAGCTTGCCGAATGCGCGACGGATCTTCGCGAGGTCCGAGGGCGGCAGCGACCAGCGGAAGTACCCGGCGCCGTCGGCATTCGGGATCACCCAGTCGGGACAGCGCCCTTCGGTGGGGAGGGCGATGGAGCCTTCCGCGGCTTCGAGGAGCGTGCACGACTCGAGAGCCTCGCCCCGCACGGCAGACCGGGCACAGACGGGCAGGCGCCAGGTCATCGCCCGATCCCCGCTCGATCCGACCGGCAGGTACCGGGATTGCTTGAGCGCGATGCGCGCAGAACCGTTCTCGCAGCTCGGGGTCGCCTCGATCATCGGCAGCCCTGCCTGGTCGAGGAACGTCCGGAAGGGCGTCGCGACGTCCCGCCCGGCCGCCTCGGAGAGCGCTGCGAGAAGGTCGTCGGCCGTCGCGCTCCCGAATCGGTGCTTTGCCATGTACGCGGAAAGCCCGCGCCGGAAGGTCTCCGCGCCGATCCACCGCTCGAACATCCCGAGGACCCCGGCGCCCTTGCTGTAGGTGATCCCGTCGAACGCGTTGCGGATGTCGTGATGCGTGTCGATCGGCTGCCGGATGCGCCGGGCCGACACGAGCGAGTCCGATCCCATCGCGCCCTGCACGCGCTCGAGGAGCTGCACGCCGGCGCGGTAATCCGGGTGGACCGTCTCGACGACCCGGTGCCCCATCCACGTCGCGAACGCCTCGTTGAGCCAGATGTCGTCCCACCAAGGCATCGTCACCAGGTCGCCGAACCACATGTGCGCCAGCTCGTGCGCCATCACGTTCGCGTAGGCGCGCTTCTGGTCCTCCGGGGACGCGTCGTCGAGCAGGAGCAGTGGCTCGCGGAACGTGACCGCGCCCGCATTCTCCATCGCGCCGGAGGCGAAGTCGGGCACCGCGAGGATGTCCAGCTTGTCGTACGGGTACGCGATGCCGAAGTAGCGCTCGAGCGCGGCGAGGATGGGTCCGGTGTGCGCCAGCGCGTAGGCGAGCCTCTGCCCGCGGCCCTTCGCCGCGATCCCTCGGAAGGGGAGGGGACGGCTGCGGACGTCGTTCGCCGGCAGATCCGGCGCGGCGACGACGTCCAGGCGGCCGACGGCGAAGGCAAGCAGGTACGTCGGCAGCTTCTCGGTGGTCGCGAAGCGCACGCGCCGCATGCCCTCGGGGGCCCGCTCCTCGGATCGCTGCAGCGTGTTCGCGATCGCGACGTGGTCCGCGCGGACGGTCAGCGCGATATCGAACGGCGTCTTGAAGGCGGGCTCGTCGAAGCACGGGAAGGCGCGTCGGGCCGAGATCGCCTCGAACTGCGTGAAGGCGTACGACTCGCCCGCGTCGTCGACGCGATAGAGGCCCTGCAGGTTCCGGTCGAACGCGGCGTCCCAGGCGATCCGGATGGTCGCGCGGCCGGGCCCGACGGGCCGCTCGGGACGCAGGCCCCCGACGCCCTCCGAGTCGGGCACCGTCGTCCACGTCGCGGGCACGCGCTCGTCGCCCTCCTCGATGGAGGCGTCGGTGATCCGCAGGTCGAGGCCGTGCATCCACACGACGCTGCGGGCGCGATCCAGATCGACCTCCACGCGGACCTCGCCCGCGAACCGTTCGAGGTCCGGGACGATCGTCAGGTCCAGCCCGTACCGTAGGGGCCGGACGTCCGATGGCAGCCGCCCGAGGGGCGCCTCGTCCTCCGGGGCCCCCGGCGCGGCCGGTTCGGGCTCGGGCTGTGGAGTGCGACGGGCCGGCACCGGCGCGGTGCCGCAGGAGGCGAGGAGAAGGAGCGCAAGGGCGCGGCTGGGCATGAGGGGCAGCACCCTAGCCCATTCCCCGCTCAGGCTGGCAAGGGCCAGGACTGGGACGCCAGGGTCGGCGCGAGCTTCGCGAGGCCCGCGCGGATCTCCGGAATGCTCGTGCGCGCGCGCGGGTCGCGGCGCAGACAGCGCGAGAGCAACTCGGCGAGAGGGCGCAGGCTTGGCCCCCGGGCCAGCTCGGGGATGCCGGCCGGGGCGCCGTCGTGGCCGACGTGCGACGACACCATCGCGATCTCGTTGGCCGCGGAGAAGAGGGGGCGGCGCGTCATGATCTCGAAGGCGACGCACCCGAAGGCGTAGGCGTCGGCGGGAGCCGGGACGGCCGAGTGACCCTCGGGCACCAGGCCCCAGACCTCGGGCGCGCCGTAGGCCGCGGTCGCGCATCCGGGGCGCAGGTTGCGTCCCGCGAGCCCGAAGTCCACGAGGACCGGCCTTCCGCGCTCGGGGCCCCGCCCGTCGGGATCCCGGAGGATCACGTTCGAGGGCTTGACGTCGAGGTGACCGACGCCGGCCTTGTGCATCGTCTCGAGCCCCGCGGCGATTCCGTCCAGCAGGTCGAACGCCCGGCGGACGTCGAGGTCGCCGCCCTCGATCACGCGTTCGAGCGTAGGGCCCTCGACGAGCTCCATCACGAGGATGGGCTTCGGCCGCGCGCCGGCGTCGAACGTCACGAATCTCGCCAGGTTCGGGTGCGACGGCACCGAGAGCAGCGCGCCGGCTTCGTCGCGGAAGAGCTGATCGAACTGTTCCTCGGTCAAGAGGCGTGCCGCATCGCCGTCGAAGCGCGGGACCTTGAGCGCGAAACGGGTCGCGGCGGGCTCGTTGCGTTCCTCGGCTCGCTTCGCGACGAATACGGTACCGACCGCGCCGGCCCCGATGGGCCGGACCACGTAGAAACCGCCGAGCGTGCGGCTCGGCGGGAGCCACGGCGGCAGCGGCGGCTCGCCGGCGGACGTCTTTCGCGTCAGGAGAATCGGAGCGGGGGCCTCGGCGGGGCGATCGCCGACCTTCGACAAGACCGCCATGGCCACGTCCGCTATCGCGGGCGGAAGCTCCTCTCGCAGGGCCCGCTCCGTCGCCGGCAGCGTCTGGGCGATCCCCTCGCCCACTCCTCGCAGCGTTCGCTCGACGGCGAGGTGGAGCCACCGGATCGCGGCGCCCGTGCGCGGCTCCTCGCGCTCCAGCTGCTCGCCGAGCCTCCGGCGTGCGCCCATGGTCAGAAGCGCGAGCGACTGCGCCGAGGCTTCGAGTTGCTCGAGCGCCGAACCCTCGGCGAGCGCCGCGAGTGAGTGCGCGTCGGAGACTGCCTGCAGCGCGCTCGAGAAACGCAGGAGTGCGCCCCGCAGCGCCTCGGTCCGCGGCGAGCGGCGAGTGGGAAGCGCGCGAGAGAGGCCCGCCAGGGCCTGCAGCCGAGCGTCCAGTCTCACCTCGCCGGATCGGCCCGGCTCTGCCCGGCGCAGGAGGGAGGCCCACGCCTCGATGGATGCCTCGATGTCGGGCTCCATCGACGCCTCGGCGATGGTGGAGAGATCCTCCGCCCGGATCTTGCGCGTCGCCGCCGCGAGCACGAGGTCCGAGATTTCCCAGACCTCGTCGCGGACGAGGGCGTCGCCCACGCGGGCGAGTGCGGCGCAGACGGTCCGTCGCACCGTGGACGGAGGGTCGTTCGCGGCGCGATCGAGGAGCAGATGCGCCGCAGCGAGCCGGCGTTCCCTCTGGGCTGTCGCACGGCCGCTTCCTTCCGCCACCGGACCTTCGGAGTCGACGAGATGCAGGAGGGTTCGCAGCCGGCGCAACCGGAGCGTCGGGTGGGGCACCTTTCCGTCGGACGGCAGGGGTTCGCGTTCGCGCTCGACGAGGACGGCCGCGAGGCGGTCGTGGATCTCGTCGAGCGGCGCGATCGCGCTCTCCGTCTGGTCGTCCTTCGCGCCGAGGAGCAACAGGTCGTGCAGCGCCGAGGTCTCGAATAGGCCGACGTCGAGGTCGCGAAGGATCCCGAAGGCGCGGCGGCGGCCCTCGGTGTCCACCTCTTGCGTGCGCTCGAGGGTGGCGAGGGACGCCTGCGCAGCGCCGAGGACCTCCCGCGCCCGGCGGTGTGCCTCGCGCGCGCCTTTCTCGGCGAAAGCGAGGCGGGCGTGGGCGATCCGGGCGCGGAGGGTCGCACCGGCCCGCCCCGACTGAGCGGAGAGCTCGTCGTGCAGCACATCGACGAGGGCGGCGTGGCCGTCGTCCCCCCCGGCCCGGGACGCTTCCCCGCGCAGGAACGTCCGCGCGATCTGCGCGGCGACCTCGCCGAAGCCTTCCGCAATCCGCTCGCCGTGCAGCTCCACCAGCGATTCGACGCCGTACAGCCCGCCCGCCCGGACGAGCGCTTCGAGGACCTCCTCGGCGGCACGGGGCTCCGTTTCGGCCGCGCGGGGGAGCCCGAAGATCATCGCGCCCGCGACGCCGGGATCCCGCCGGACGATCTCGCTGCCGAGGATGGCGCGGGTGCGCGCGAGCGCGTCGTCCGGGCGGAACGCGATCGCGGCGGCGGTCGAGGCCGCTGCGCGCCTCCACTCGGTGGGGGTGAGCTTGGTTCCGAGGTCCCGGTCGATGTCCTCCGCGAAGGCCGGCAGCACGTGGGCGAGCAGTCCGCGCGCGGTCGCGACGTGGCGCCAGACCAGCGATTCGCGGTCGGCGAGGAGGCGCGACCATGCGGTGCGGACCCATTCCGCCTGGAAGGGGCGGACCGCGCCGTCGTCCCCCTGCGAGGCCCGCAGCGCCGCTTCGCGCGCGGCCCGCTCCAGCAGGCGCGCCGCGAGCCGCCGGGAGGGCAGGGCGCCGGTCGAGGGGAGGGAGAGCCATTCGCGCGCGAGGTCGCGTCGGGAGATGAGCGCGAGCGCGAGCGCGTCCGCTCGGGTCCCCGTCCCGATCGGAAGATCGAGCGCGAGCGCGACCCGCGCGCGGATTCCGGGCCCGACCAGGCCCCTCCGAGACCCGGTCGCCAGGGCCGTCGCGACCGCCACGAACGTCGCTGCATCGCCCTCGTGCAGCTGCGCCAGGACGCGGCGACCGAGAGCGCGTCGTTCCGTGCCCATCGGCAGTGCGGCCGCGAGCTCGTACAGGGCCACGGCGGCGGCCGCAGGGGACAGCCAGGCGAGGTCGTCGAGGAGCCGCTCTTCGAGCGCGATCCGGATGCTCTGCTGCAACGACTCCGGGGGCAACCCCTCGAGAGGCGCCGGCGCTTGATCCGCCGCGGCTCGGGCGAGAGTCGCCAGGCCCTGTCGCAGGGCGGCGGCGCGCTCCTCGCGAGACTGCAGGCGGTGGAGCGTGACGAGCCCCTCCAGGGACCGGGCGGGCACGGCGAGAGTGTAACTAAGATCTCAGCCGCTCCGCGAAGGTGCGGAATGCGGAGTCGAGGTTCCCGTCGTGCCCCGCGGCGACCACGCAGTTCCTCCCGGCGCCCTTCGCGGCGTAAAGCGCCTCGTCGACCGCAGCGATGAGCCACTTGCACAGGTCCTCCCACCGGCCGCGCGTGCCGCCCTGCCGCATCCAGGCGGGCACCGGCATGCGGTCGAACCCCCCGAAGGAAATGCTGGCGGAGAGCGTCACGGTGTCGCCCTCGAACTGCACGGGGGGCGCACAGATGGCGACGCGGATGCGCTCCGCGACGATCGCCGCGCCCGCCGGGCCGGTGTGCGGCGTCAGGACCATGAACTCGTCGCCGCCGTAGCGTCCTGCAATGTCGGTATCGCGGATCCCGGAGCGGATCCGGGAGCCGACCTCCGCGAGCGCGAGATCGCCCGCGATGTGGCCGTACGCGTCGTTGACCTTCTTGAGCCCGTCCATGTCCACGACGAGCAGCGAGAGCGGATGTCCGTCACGCGCCGAGAGCTTCGCCCACTCGTCGACGCGCTGCAGGAAGTGGCGGCGCGCGTACAGGCCCGTCAGCGAGTCGACGGTGGCGAGGTCGTGCAGCCGCAGGTTCTCGACGGCGAGGGCGACCTGGCTCGCGAAGAGCAGGAGCAGTCCGGTCAAGCTCGGACTGCTTCCCGCCTGGATCCCGAAGGCCCCGACCGTGCGATCGACGGCGCGCAGGGGGATGGCGATGAAATCGCCCTGTGTGGTCTCGATGGAACCGCTCGCGAGGGCGGTCTCGCACAGGCCCCGCGCCTGCTCAGGGATCTCCGACCAGTTCCGATGACGCGCGAAGACGCCGGACTTCGCGCGAAGGACGGGGCCCTCGTCCTCTTCCTCGACGAAGGCCACGAATCCGCTGCGGGAGCTTGGATCGCGTCCGTCGAGCCCCAGCGCCTTCTGCAGGGCCGTCGCCGCCAGCGTCTGCAGCGGCTGCACCAGGTGCACGAGCGGTGCCGCGTCCAGTATCCGCCGCATGCCCGCCGTCTGGAGCGTGATGACAGACAGGTGCGCGTACGCCTTGAGCGCGGCGTCGACGTGAAGCAGGAGCCGTTCGGCGCCCGCGCTCTTCTCGTGGAACCCCTGGATGTCGAGGCGCTGCATGAGGTCGCGCGCGGGGCGGTCCCCCTCGTGACCCGTCATGATGACGATCTGCACCGTCGGATCGAACCCGCGGATCGCGGCGACCACGTCGTCGCCGTTCATGCCGGGCATCTGGTAGTCGAGCAGGATGCAGTGTGCGCCCCACGAGCGTGCCGCCTCGATCGCCTCCGGGCCGTTGCTCGCGGTCTGGACGTCGTGGCCCTCGCGAGCGAGCAGGCGTCGCAGGGAGGTGGTGATCTCGGGGGTGTCGTCTACGACGAGGATCCGGCTGGGCTCCCCCGCCGGCATCGCCGGTTCCTAGCCGAGGGCGCGGGCGGCTTCGAGCGCCGCCGCGTAGTTCGGCTCGGAAGTGGCTTCCTTGCAGTACTCGACGTGCCGGATCGTGTCGGAAGAGTCGACCACGAAAACGGCGCGGCAGAGCAGGCCCTTGGCGGGAGCGAAGACGCCCCAGGCCGGTCCGAACGTCCTCTCGCGAAAGTCCGAGAATGCGGTCACGCGATCGACGCCCGCCGCGCCGCACCATCTCTTCTGCGCGAACGGGAGGTCCATCGAGACGACTTGAACCGCCAGCCCGGCGACCCCGGACGCTTCGACGTTGAACCGCCGCATCTCGGTGTCGCAGACCCCCGTGTCGAGGCTGAGGACGCTGCAGACGATCCGGTTCTTTCCGGCGAGGTCCGCGGCCTGGACCGCCGACATGTCGTTTGCGACCACCGAGAAGGCGGAGGGCGCCTTGTCGCCGGCCCGGAGCTCCGGGCCGGCCAGATCCATCGGCACGCCTTTCCAGACGATGGCCGCGTTGCGAACGTTCGCCATGTTCTTCGCTCGTCCCCTAGTCGGGCATCTCTCCGCCGGAGGTGCCGGCTGTCGCTTCGTCTGCCGAGGGCTCCGCGGGAGCGTCCGGCGCATCGGGGGCATCCGGGGCGTCCGGAGCGTCGGGGGCCGCCTCGCCGCCTGCGCCGTCGCCAGCCGCGTCAGCCGCCTCGTCCGCGCCGCCGCAGCCGAGCGTCAACGCCATCATCGCCGCAATGACTGCAAAAAAGATCGTTCGCATGGGTGAGCCTCCTGTGGGCGCCATTGATCGCCAAACGGGGGCCGAGCGCAAGGCGGTTTTTTGCCGGCCGGGGGGGCGCCCCCTATGCTGCACGGGTGACCTGGCTGAAAGGCAACCTCCACACGCACTCGACCCTGTCGGACGGCGACAGCGAGCCGGCGGACGTGATCGCCTGGTATCGGGACCACGGGTGGGACTTCATCGCACTGACGGACCACAACAAGCTCGAGGTCCACGACGGCGGACCCCTGATCGTGATTCCCTCGGAGGAGGTCTCGTCCGTGGGTGCGGGCAGGCCGGTCCACGTCAACGCGTTCGGACCCCGGCACAGGGTCCTTCCGATCCAGGGCGACTCGGTGGCCGGAACGCTGCGGGCCACGGTCGCGGCGTCCAATGCAGCGGGGGCGATCGCCAGCGTCAACCATCCGAACTTTCGCTGGGGCCTCGACCTGGAAGCGTTGCTCGCAGGCGCGGGCGCCGGGCTGCTCGAGGTGTGGAACGGCCACCCGGAGGTCGCGAACGCCGGCGACCGCAAGCACGCGTCCGTCGAGTCCCTGTGGGACCAGTGCCTCGGCCTCGGGCGCTGGTACTGGGGCGTCGCCGTGGACGACATGCATCATCTCCGGACGATTTCCTCCGACAAGGCGAACCCCGGGCGCGGCTGGGTCATGGTGCGCGCGCAGAAGTCCGTCGACGGGGTCCTGCGCGCCCTCGCGGCGGGCGACTTCTACGCGTCGACGGGCGTCACCCTGTCCAGGGTCGAGCTCGGGGCGGGGAGGGTCGGCCTCACCGTCGACGGGGAAGGCGCCTTCCACGTCGAGATCGTCGGCGCCGGCGGACGCATCCTGTACGAGACGGACGAGCGCGTCGTCGACTGGGAGTCCGGACCAGGCGACGGCTACCTTCGCGCGAGAATCACCGGCCCCGGCGGAAGCAAAGCCTGGACGCAACCCGTGGCAATGCGCCCGAAGGCACCGACGTAGGAGAAGCAACAGGACACAGGAGACGGGCAACGGGCAACAGGCAATGAACTCCAGCCCACTCGCCAGCGTCAGAGCTCGACGGCCCGCCGCAGAGGGTTCATTGCCTGTTGCCCGTTGCCCGTTGCCGGTCTCCTGTTGCTTTTCTATCCGGCGATGTCTTCGCCGCCGTCCACCCGCACGACGTTGCCCGTCATCCAGTGTGTTCCGGGCTCGGCGAGGGCGACGATGCATGCGGCGACGTCCTCGGGCTTCGTGAGCCGCTTGTACGGCTGCTTGCGCAGCGCCACCTGGATCATTTCCTCGTTGCCGGGAATCTTGCGCAGCGCGGGCGTGTCGGTGACGCCCGCGAGAATCGCGTTCGCGGTGATCTGGTGGGGGGCGAGCTCGTAGGCGAGCTGGCGGATGTGCGACTCGAGGATCGCCTTCGCGGCCGAGACTGCACCGTACCCGCCCCAGACGAGATGTCCGCCGGAGCTCGTCATCGCGAAGACGCGGCCGTTCTTCTGGAAGAGTCCGGCGCGCAGCAGGTCCTGCGTCCAGTACAGGAGCGAGTGACCCATGACGTCGCAGGTCATCTCCATCTGCTTCTGGTTGAGCTCTCCGTCCTCTGTCTCGGCGACGAAGGGTTTGAGCGTGCCGAAGGCCAGCGAGTGGAACAGGACCCGCACCTTGCGCCCCGTCGCATCGCACCGCTCCTTCATCCGGGCGACCGCTTCCTTGCGGCGCTCGCCGTCGGCGGCGTTGATGTTGAAGAAGTCCGCTTCACGGCCCTCGCCGCGGATCTGCAGGGCGATCTCCTCGACGTGCGGCATCGTTGCGCGCCGGTCGAGGTGGACGCCGAAGATGTCGTAGCCCGCGCGGGCCAGGGCCAGCGTCGTGGCTTCTCCGAAGCCGCTCGAGCAGCCGAGCACGACCGCACAGGCGTTCTTGGGTTCCTTCGCCGTCAAGGAGGGGGACCGTAGGATGGGGGCGCCGGGCCCGTCAACCTTGGCCGCCCCGCCCAGGCGCGACATACTCCGCTTCCTGGACGCCAAGACCATCCACTTCGTCTCGCTCGGTTGCCCGAAGAATCGGGTCGACACCGAGGTGCTCGCCGGTGTCGCGACCGACCTCGGGATGACGCTCGTTCCCGACGCCGACGGCGCGGAGGTCATCGTCGTCAACACCTGTGGGTTCATCGGTCCTGCAAAGGAGGAGTCGGTCGAGACGATTCTCGAGATGGCCGAGCACCGCCTCCATGGCCGATGCCGCCGCCTCGTCGTCGCCGGCTGCCTGTCGCAGCGGTATCCCGAGGATCTCGCCCGCGAGTTTCCCGAGGTGGACAACTTTCTGGGGACCTCGGACCTGCTCGCGCTCGGACCGGTCCTTCGGGGGGAGGCCGCGCGCCAGGGCGTCGGCGAGGCCGGCCGCTTCGTCTACGCCGCGACGACGCCGCGCCTGCCCACGACGGCGCGCCACACGGCGTACGTCAAGATCGCGGAAGGCTGCTCGCGTCGCTGCGCCTTCTGCGTGATCCCGTCCATGCGGGGGGACCAGCAGAGCCGCCCGGTGGACGACGTCGTCCGGGAGGTTCGTGCGCTCGTCGCCGGCGGAGTCGTCGAGATCAACCTCGTCTCGCAGGACACGGTCTCGTACGGCTGGGACCTGCGGGACGGCACGACGCTCGCAAAGCTGGTCCGCACAGTGGCCCGCGTGGACGGCGTGCGGTGGCTGCGGCTGCACTACCTCTATCCGCAGCGCCTCACCGAGGATCTCGTCGACGCCATCGCGGAGGAAGACACGGTCGTCAAGTACGTGGACATGCCGTTGCAGCACGCGTCGACGCGGATGCTAGGCATCATGCGCCGCGGCGTGGGCGGCGACCGTCAGCGGAGGCTCATCGAGCGCCTGCGAACGCGCATCGAAGGCCTGGTCTTCCGGACGACGTTCATCGCGGGGCACCCGGGCGAGACGGAGGCCGACTTCGAGGAGCTGTGCGACCTCGTGCGGTGGGGCCGGTTCGACCACGTCGGCGTGTTCCGGTACTCGGACGAGGAGGGGACACCGGCCTTCGACCGCACCGACAAGGTCCCGGCCCGAGACGCGGCGCGCAGGCACCGGACGCTGATGTCGCTGCAGCGCCGGATCGCGCGGGACCTCAATCGGGCCCGTGTCGGAAAGGTGCTCGACGTCCTGGTCGACGGAGTGAGTGACGAGTCGGACCTGCTGCTCGAGGGGCGCCACGCGGGCCAGGCGCCCGAGGTGGACGGCAAGGTCCTGCTGACGGACGGCACCGCGCGCCAGGGCGACATCCGACGGGCCCTCGTCGTACAGGCATCCGACTACGACCTCGTCGCCAGCCTCGATCCGTCCGCGCGCCGGCCCGTTCACCTGCCGGTCGCAGGCTGACCTGTCACCGTGGTAGGTTCCGCGCCCGTCGTCGAATGAAAGCTGGATGAGGTTCCGGGAGGGAACGTGCGACCGATTCTCCATTTCGTTTTCCCGATCTCGCTTCTCGCTTCGGGCTGCGGCGGGAACATCTACGGCTATTCGAGGACCTACGAGCCGCTGTCCGAAGAAGCGCCGTTCTACGAGAGCGGCGAATCGCCGGCGTACGCCGACGTTCGGCGCGACCCCGCCGACTTCGGCGCGAAACGGATCGCCTGGTTTGGCGTCGTCAAGCAGCTGCGCGCCCAGGGAGGCAAGACCCTCGTCAGCCTGTCGCACCGTGCGCACTGGGAGCGACACCTGTGCTCCGACATGGAAACGGAGACCTGCCGTGTGACGGTGCAGGAGCGAACGGAGGGCGACTTCTCCGCGCTCGTCAGCCTGCGGCCGGACGACGCGGGCGGGCAGAACCGCGTCCAGGTCAACTCGCTCCTGCGGGTCTACGGAAAGCCGAACGGCGAGTACGACGCGAGCGGCGGACCGATCCTCGTCGGCGACTATTACCGTCACTGGCCGCGCGGACAGTACGTGACGACCGCCGCGCGCAGCCACATGCGAAGGTAGTGGCGCTCTTCGCCGCCGTCGCCCTCGTCGTCGTCCTGGCGGGCGTGGTGCTCGTCCTCGTGCTGCGGTCGGGGCCCGGGCCCGCGGTGCCGACGCCCCCGCCCGTGAAGACCGTCCCCGTTCCCTCGGGTGTGCGACTGATCGCGGTGCTTCCGTTTCGCACGGACTCCGCGCGGGAGGATCTCGCCGCAATCGCGGCTGGCACCTCGGCGCTGGCGCGGCGGCACCTGTTCTGCATCCGGGGGTTGTCCGTCCTGACCGCGCAGGACACGGCCTGCGGCGACGAAAACGATCTGCGGGAGCTCTTCACGCGCGCGGGACGCGAGGCGCTCGTCGCGGCGAAGGTCGAGGAAGGTGCGGCGGGGATCCGGATCGAGGCGGAGCTCCGCAAGGCGGCGTCCAGCAGGCCCCTCGGTCCTTACGAGGGGACGTTCGAAGAGCTGGGTCTTCTGGCGGAAAGACTCGCGCTCGACGTCGCCGAGGCGATGGGGGTCGCGGTCTCCGTCGACGAGCGGCGCGCAGTCGAGTCGTGCAGGCCCGGGCAGCCGGCTTCCGTGATGCGCCTCGGAATGGCAATGACCGTCGGGCAGATGGGCCGGGCGACGGAGCTGTGCGAGCAGGCGATCGCACAGGACCGCAACTTCTCGTTGCTGTACGTCGAGCTGGCCAGGATCGTCGGCGATTCGAATCCGGATCGCGGGTCCGCTTTGCTCGAGGAGGCCTCGCGACTCGACCCGGACCACGCGGATCCGTACTGGCAGCTCGCGATGCTCTACGTGTTCCGCTTCTCCGGGAAGTCGAGCGCCGCCCTGGCCTTGTGCGAGCAGGCGATTGCCCGCGCGCCGGCGTTCGGACAGGCGCGGGTCCTTCACGGCAACTTCCTCGGCTTCCTGGGGGCAGGCCCGGCCGAACGCGAGGAACGAAAGATCGCGATCCGGCTCCTGCCGGGTAGCGCGCACGCCTGGGCGAACGAGGGGAAGGTGCTCGCGCGCGAAGGCGATCACGCGGGCGCGGTGACGGCCTTCGAGAAGGCCCTGTCGATCGACGACGCCCACGCTGACGCCCTCGAAGGAATCTCGCCTTCGGCCCTCGTGATCGGAAAGCATTCGCTCGCCCTGCGGTGGGCCGAGAAGAGAATGGACGTCGAGAGCCCGAAGGCCGGCGAGGACGCCGCCGGAGACGAGACCAGGTTCCTCTCTGCGGCCAGGGACGCGGTCAAGGCCGCGACGGCGATCGGAGATCGGGTGGCTGCGGATCGCGCCAAGCGCAGGGCGCTGGCCGTCGATCCCGAGTTCAAGATCTAAGTCTGGCGGCCGAGTTCTTGCGCCAGCAGTTCGACCGCGTCGCGGCCGAACTCGGGGCCGTAGGCGAAGGGGAGTCGAACCTGCGGCAGCGGCAGCGACGTCTCGAGACGTGAGAGCTGGGTGCGCTGCAGCCGCGTGCGGACGATCCGGGACCGTGCGGAGTCGATCAGCGATGCGACCTGGGCGTCGGGCCGTGAGGCGAGGATCGCCTCCTCCTCGGTCGCGTTCCAGATTTCGGGCAGGACGGCGTTCGCGACGACTCGTCGGATTGGCAGGCCCATCTCCCCCGCGAGCGCGTCGTGCAGATCGATCGCTTCCGAGACGGGCAGTTCCTCGGGGACGGTCACGAGCAGGACCTCGCAGCGATCCGGGTCCTGCATGAGGTTCCACGCCTTCTCGGCCTCGCGACGCAGCAGGCCCGGCGGCGCGACGTCCACGATCACCTTGGGCACGCGGAGCAGCTCGGTGCCGTGCCCCGTCGCGGGCGCGTCGAGGATCACGAGGTCGTAGCGGGGACGCCCGCCTCGGGTCTCGGTGGTGTGGAACCACGCCTTGCCGAGCATTGCCCACTCGTGCAGCCCGGGCACTGCCTGCAGGAACCCGCGCACGGTCCGATTCTCGAAGACCGCGCGGTAGAGCGCACGGACCTTCAGGACCATGAGGCCGTACTCCTCGAGGCAGCGCTCGGGGACCATGTTGACCGCCTCGATGCCCTCCGAGGCCAGTTCGATCTCCGCGCCGATTGCGGCGCACCCGAGCAGGGAGGAGAGGCGCTCCTTCGCGTCGCACATCGCGACCAGCACGCGGCGGCCCCGCCGGGCCGCGGCGACGGCGAGGGCGGCGGCGACGGTGGTCTTGCCGACGCCCCCCTTGCCGGTCACGACGACGAATCGGCGATCGAAAATCGCGGACACCTGCGAGGTATGCTGCCGCCCGTGGCCGAAGGCAAGGAGGATCGCGTCTTCCGCGTCGCGGAGATCGAGCGAGAGGTCAGGTTCCTCCTCGAGGACGTCTACGCGCGGATCTGGGTCGAGGGCGAGGTCTCGGGCACGAAGGCGAGCCAGCCCGGCCACGTCTACTTCCGGCTGAACGACACGCGCGAGAAGGCGACGCTCGAAGCGGTCCTCTTCGCGGCCGACGCGCGGCGCGCGAGGGTGCGACTGGCGGACGGTCTGCGCGTCCGCTGCCTCGGGCGGCTCACGCTCTACGAGCCGCAGGGCCGGTTCCAGCTCGTCGTGACTCAGTTACAGCCGGCCGGGCAGGGCGACCTCCTCGCGCGGATCGAGGAATTGAAGAAGAGGCTGGCCGCCGAGGGCCTCTTCGACGAGGCCCGCAAGCGCTCACTTCCCCTCCTGCCGCGCGTCGTCGGCGTCGTCACGAGCCGCGAGGGCGCGGCGATCCGCGACGTGATCGAGGTCGCCCATCGGCGGTTTCCCATCCGGATCCTGCTCGCACATGCATCCGTCCAGGGCGAGACGGCGCCCACCGAGATCGTGTGGGGGATCCGGGCCCTGGAGCGACGCACCGACGTCGACGTGATCGTCGTCACGCGCGGCGGTGGATCCCTCGAGGACCTGATGGCCTTCAACGACGAGCGGGTCGTTCGCGCGATCGCCGCATGTGCGAAGCCCGTGGTGTCGGCCGTCGGCCACGAGATCGACTTCACGCTCGCGGACCTGGCCGCGGACGTCCGCGCGCCGACACCTTCCGCCGCCGCCGAAAGGGTCGTTCCCGAGAGGGAGGTGCTCCGGGCGCGCGTCGCGGCGCTCGGGGCGCGCCTGCGCCACGCGGCGAGCGCCGAGGTCCACGAAGGACGCCGGCGCCTCGCGACGCTGGGAGCCGCGCTCGACGATCCCTCCGCTGCGATCTCTGGGCACCGGCAAACGCTGGATCAGCTCGTCGGGGGGGCCGAGCGCGCGGTCCGCCTTCGTCTGCGGCTGGACCGTGAGCGCATGTCTGCGCTTTCGGTGCGACTCGCCCGGCGGGGCCCACGTGCACGGCTCGCCGCGGACCGAGCGCGGCTCGCCGCGGCGCGCCAGGCGGTGCGGGTCGCGCTCGCCGTGAGGGTCGCGCGGGGCCGCGCACGCTCCGACCGACTGCTCGGCTCGCTGCGCGCCCTCTCGCCCGTCGCGGTGCTCGGCCGCGGGTACGCGATCGCCCTGCACGCTCCGTCCGGACGTGCCCTGCGCGATCCGGGGGCTGCGAGGCCTGGGGACCCGCTCGAGATCGTCGTCGAGAAGGGCCGCCTGCGCGCGCGCGTCGAATGAGGACGTTCGGCATCCTCGGGCATCCAGTCGGCCACTCGAAGTCGCCCGCAATGCAGGCGGCCGCGCTGCAGGCCGCCGGGATCGACGCCCAGTACGTACCGTTCGACGTGCGTCCCGAGGATCTCGCGCAGGCCCTGTCCGGGCTGCGGCTCCTGCCCGTGGCCGGACTCAACGTCACGGTGCCGCACAAGGAGGCGATCCTGCCGCTGCTGGACGACGTCTCCGACGAGGCGCGCCGGATCGGCGCCGTCAACACGATCGTCGTGCGGGGGGCGCACTGGAGGGGAGAGAACACGGACGCCCCGGCGTTGGCGCGGATCCTCCCGAGAGTCGGTCCCATCGTCGTCCTCGGCGCGGGCGGCGCGGCGCGGGCGGTCCTCGCGGCGATTGCGGGCCGGGGAACCTGCCGCGTCGTCATCGCCAACAGGACGCTCGCGCGCGCGGAGATGCTCGCGCGAGACGCACGCGGCTGGGGGCTCGACGCTTCCGCGGCTCCGCTGGACCGTCCGGCGCTCGAGAGCGCGCTGGCGGATGCGCTGCTGCTCGTTCAGGCGTCGTCGGCGGGGATGCGCGGAGGCGACACCGGCGGTCTCGACGGCATCGTGCCGATCGAGGCCCTGCCGGATTCCGCCGCGGTCGTCGACCTGGTCTACGACCCGCGGCCGACGGATCTCTGCCGGCGCGCCCGCGCACGTGGGCTCGTGGCCCAGGACGGGATCGAGATGCTCCTCGAGCAGGGCGCCCTGTCCTTCGCCCTGTGGACGAGCATTGACGCACCGCGTCAAGCCATGCGAGAAGCGATCGAACGTGGTCTTCGGTAGGTCCGAGAGGCAGACGCTGCGAGCCTTCGTCGAGTGGGCGGTGGCAGCCGACGCCGGGCGCGCGGAGGAGGTGGTCGACGCGCTCGACGATCTGTTCGCCGAGGTTCCGCGGGAGCCGAGGCTCTTCGTGCGCGCTGCGCTCACCGCCATCGGGGTCGGGTCCTGGCTGCGTCACGGCCGGTCCCTTTCCGCGCTCGATCCCGCGGCGCGGGATCGGTACCTGCGCAGCTGGCTCGAGCACCCTCGCTACGGCATTCGATCGCTGGCCAAGGTCGTCTACCTCAACGTCCTGATGTCCTGGTACTCGCGCGGCGATCAGGCCGAGAAACACGGCTTCCGTCCCGCCGAGCTCGTCCTGTTGCGCGAGAAGCTCCGCATCGTCGATCCCCGTGCGGCGCCTCCGCCGGAGCGCGCATGACCGTTCGTTTTCCGCTGACGAGCGGCCGGGAGATGGACCGGCACCTCGACCTGTCCGCGGAGATCTGCGTGATCGGCTCGGGTGCAGGCGGCGCCGTGCTCGCTGCCGAGCTGTCCGGCGCGGGATGGGACGTCGTCGTCCTGGAGCAGGGGCCGTACTTCACGTCCGACGGCTTCACGGCGAAGCCGCTGGAGATGTCGCGCAAGATGTACGCGGACGCCGGCATGACCGTGGCGATCGGGAACCCCGGGCTACCGATCCCCTACGCCCGCGCCGTCGGGGGGACGACTGTGATCAACAGCGGCACCTGCTTCCGCCTTCCCGCCGCGGCCCGCGAGAAGTGGCGGCGCCAGACGGGAGTCGCCTTCGAGGATGCTCAGCTCGACGGCTGCTTCGACCGGGTCGAGGAGGTCCTGCACGTCGCGCCGGCGGAATGGGATCTCATCGGCCGCGTCGCGCACCGCGTCGCGACGGGCGCGCGCGCGCTCGGCCTGCACCCCAGGCCCATCCGCCGCAACGCGAAGGGATGTCTCGGCTGCGGCGTCTGCGCCTTCGGCTGTCAGAAGGACGCGAAGATGGCGATGCACGTGTCCTACCTGCCCCGCGCCGCGGCGTCCGGCGCGCGCATTTTCTCGGACGCACGCGTCGAGAAGGTCGTCGTCCGCGGCGGGCGCGCCGCGGGGGTCGAGGGCCGCTTCCGGGGCCGGCATGGCAGGCGCGTGCGATTCCGCGTGCGGGCGCCCGTGGTGGCGGTCTGCGGAGGCGCGCTGGCCTCCCCGACCTTCTTGCGAGCGAACGGGATCCGTGGGCGTGGCGGCGACGTCGGACTCCACCTCGCCGTGCACCCCGCCACGAAGGCCATCGGCGTCTTCGACGAGGACCTCGTTCCGTGGGAGGGAATCCCGCAGAGCATGTACATCGACGATCTGCAGGACGAAGGCATCCTCTTCGAGGGAGCGTCCGTGCCGCCGGACTTCGGGTCGATGGGAATTCCGCTCGTCGGGGCCGAGCACCGCGAGATGATGGACCGGTACCGCAGCCTGGGCATCTTCGGTCTGATGGTGAGCGACGCATCCGAGGGACGGGTTGCTTCCGGATTCGGGAAACCGGTTCCCTTCTACAGCGTCGGGCGCGCCGACGCGGCGAAGGCGCTGCGCGGCATCGCGCTGCTCGCCGAGATGTTCTTCGAGGGAGGGGCGCGCGAGGTCCTGGCGCCCGTCACCGGATTCGAGCGGCTGCGGACGCGCGACGACGTGGCGCGCCTGCGACGTGAGTCGGACCGCATCCACCCGAACCGGATCGAGTTCATCGCGTTCCATCCGACGGGGACCTGCCGCATGGGCTCGGACCCGGCGAGGTCCGTCGTCGGCCCGTGGCTCGAGTGCCACGAACTCGCGGGCCTGTTCGTCGTCGACGGTGCGGTGTTCCCCTCCTCTCCCGGCGTCAACCCGCAGGAGACGATCATGGGCCTGGCGACCCGGACGGCGGACTGGCTGGGGGCAAACCGAGCGCGCTACGTCTGAATCGAGGGAACGGACGGCCGCTTCGCCGCGGCCGCGCGCCCGTCCAGCTGGCGGATCCGGTGAGCCGCGAGGCGCCCGCGGTCTGAACCGGCGAAGAGGGTGATGCTGCGGGCGATCGCGATAGCGAGGTAATCGAGGTCGTCCGCGCCGATGGCGTCCGGGGTCTTGCCCAGGGAGCGACAGTGCCGCGCGAGGATGCTCGACGAGAAGGTCGTCATCGGGGAGATGATCGCGAGGATCCGATCGGCGTACATCCGCGGCAGACGGTAGGCGGGGAGATGGACCCCTGTCAACGTAGGTCTATAGTTGCGTCCCGTGACGGATCCCTCGTCGAAGCGGCTGGACGCGCTCCGCTCCCTGCGGATCGAGCGTGCTCCGGACGATCCGCCGCCGTCGGCGCCACGGCGCCGCCGTCGGTGGGGGGGGCTCGTCGTCTTGATCCTGCTGCCCGCGGCCGCGGCGGGTGCCTGGGCCACTCGCGAGTCGTGGCTCCCGGCGCGCGTCGTCTCGGTGGTCGAGGCGGCGGCGCCCTCCGATCCGTCGGGCGCGAGCCCCGTGCTCGTCGCCGGCGGGTATCTAGCGGCGGAGCAGAGCGTCGAGCTCTCGCCGACCGTGTCTGGGCGCTTGCTCGAAGTCCTGGTCCAGGAGGGAGATCGCGTGCAGGCGGGGCAGGTCCTGGCTCGCATCGACGCCAGGGAGCTTCAAGCGGCAGTCGACGTCGCGCGCGCCGCGCTCGCGCGCGCACGGGCGGGCTCCGCGGCTGCGCGGGCCTCCCGGGTCACGGCCGACGTCGCGGTGCGCGAGGCGGAAGCGAACGCGACGCGCAAGCGCATGCTGCTCGACAAGGGCGTCGCGACGGCGGCGGACGAGGAATCGGCCGGGCTCTCGGCGGACCGCGCGCGGGCCGAGCGGCATCGCGCGGAGGCGAGCCAGGCGACTGCCGGGGCGGACATCCTGCAAGCGCAGGCGAACCTCGCGGCGACGGAGATTGCCCTCGAGAACGCCGAGATCAAGGCGTCGTTCACGGGCACCGTGCTGCAGCGCTCCGCCGATCCAGGCGCGATCGTCGGGCCCGCCTCGCCGCCCATCCTCGTCCTCGGGGACGTCGCCAGGATCCACGTGGACATCGACATCACCGAGGCGGACATCGGTCGCGTGCGTCTCGGCATGGCGGCGCGGGTGACACCGGACGCCCTCCGCGATCGCAGCTTCCACGCGAAGGTCGCGCGGATCGCGCCCCGCGCGGATCGCCAGAAGGGAGTCGTCCCGGTGCGCGTGGACGTCGAGGAAACGGACGAGGCGCTTCGACCGGGCCTCGCGGCCAAGGTGCTCTTCCTCGACGAAGGCGAGCCGGTGAGCGCGTCCCGGCCGGCATCCGTCTCGCCCCGCATCCCGCGTTCCGCGGTTTTCCGCGAGCGAGGCAAGGCGTACGTCGTCGTCGTGGAAGGCGAGATCGCCCGGCGTCGAGAGGTGACCCTCGGGCTCGAGGTCGGCGACGACGTCGAGATCGAAACGGGTCTCGATCCGGGCGAGCGGGTGGTCTCGTCGGGCGCGTCGACGGTGAAGGACGGCGAGCGGGTCTCGACGGACTGAGAAGGACGAGGCGCGAGCAAGGGGAGGGCGCCGAGACGGGGAGCGAGCCGGAGCCCTCGGAGGTGGTACCGACGGAGGCGCGCGCTGCGCCCTCGGGGGTACTTTTCGTACGCCGAGTAAGGCCGGGTTCTCGTCGCTTCGCTCCTGCGATCGCCGGCCGAGAAGGCCCGGCGCAGCCCCCGTATCGACGGCCGCAGCCGGTTGCCTTCCGCCAAGCCGTGGGCTATCTCACGCGGCCCATGGCCGTCATCGAGGTGAGAGGCGTCCGCAAGGACTACGAGAAGGGGGGCCAGCGAGTTCCGGTGCTGGACGGGCTGGATCTGTCCGTCGAGGAAGGCACATTCGTCGCGCTGATGGGTCCGTCCGGATCCGGCAAGACGACGTTGCTCAACCTGCTCGGCGGCCTCGATCGACCGACTTCGGGCAAGGTCGAGGTCCACGGCGTGGACGTCGGCGCCCTCGAAGGCCGAGCGATGGAGGAGTGGAGGAGCCGCAACGTCGGGTTCATCTTCCAGCTGTACCACCTGATGCCGGTCCTGACCGCGGCCGAGAACATCGAGCTGCCTCTCCTTCTGACGAAGTTGTCCAAGAACGAGCGGGCCAAGCGGGTGAAGACGGCGCTGGATCTCGTCGGGCTGGGAGATCGCGCGGATCACTTCCCGCGCCAGCTCTCGGGAGGGCAGGAGCAGCGCGTCGCGATTGCGCGGGCCGTGGTCACCGACCCCAAGGTCCTGCTGGCCGACGAGCCCACCGGAGACCTCGACGCCGCCTCGTCGGACGAGATCCTGGGACTGCTGGGCGACCTGCACAAGGAGCTCGGCAAGACGGTCGTGATGGTCACACACGATCCCCGCGCCGCCGAGCGCGCAGAGCGCACCGTCCATCTCGAAAAGGGCAAGCTCGTCGATACGAGTGACTATCGCTCCGCCTGATCAGCCCTTTCGCAAGGCGTCGATCGGGCGCATCTTGGCCGCGCGAATGGCGGGCAACAGGCCGCCGAACGCAGCGAAGAGGACGCCGACCACGACCGCGCGCAAGTAGATCGCTCCCGTCACCTCGAACCGGAACGTCGATCCCCAGATGTCCGCCTCGAGCAGGTTCGCGCCGAGCCCCAGCGTTGCGCCCGCGAGTCCTCCCACGAGCCCCAGGAGGAGCGCCTCGGCGAGGAACGACAGGAGTACCGAGCGGGCAGGGAAACCGAGGACCCGCAGCATTCCGATCTCCGCCGTGCGCTGTGCGACGGACGTGAAGAACACGTTCATCCCGCCGAGCGCCGCGCCAAGCCCCATGCAACCGCCGATCACGCCGGCGAGGATGGCCATGAAGCCGAGGAACGACGCCTCTTGCTCGAAGTACTCCGATTCGGACTTCGCCTCGTAGTCTGCGAGCCTGCGGTCGCGCTCGACGCGTCGAACGAAGCTCGAAACTCCCGCCGCGGTTTTCATCCGCAATGCGACCACGGAGAGCTTGTCCCGACGGAAGTCCGCCATGAAGTCGTCGAGGTCTCCCCATACCTGCGACTCGGCCGCGGTTCCCCGCGCCGAGAAGATCCCCGACACACGCCAGCGTCGTCGGCCGAACTCGAGGGACGATCCGATCGCCAGGTCGAGGCGCTTGGCCGCGGCCTTCCCGACCAGGATCTCGCTTCCCTGCGGCCAGCGGCCCGACTCCAGCCGGAACCAGTCGTAGACGTCCTTCGCCGATTCCTGGACGCCACGGAGCACGACCAGCGACTCGCTGCCGTCGTCCTGTGGGAGCCAGACGGTGTTCCAGTACTCGAGAGACGCGCGCGATCGCCCCCCCTCGGCAGCGGCGACCTCTTCGAACGTGCTCACGATCGGGGGGATATCGCGCGTGATGTCGCTCCACTCCGCCGGTGCGCCCTTGTGGAGGACCATGACGTTTCGTGGATCTGCCTGTCCGACCACGGAAGATTGCATGCCTTCGCCCATGGCCAGCAGCACGACGAGGAGCAGGGCGGTGAGCGCACTGCCGAGGGCAGCCATCGCCGATGACGCGCGCCGTGCGAGGAGGTTGCGGAGGTTGTATCGAAGCGGCAGCGCCATCAGACGACCTTCCGCAGCACGTGCGCCACCTCGGCGCGGAATGCCGAGCGCAGCGAGAGGACCGCCGCGGACCCACCGAGCACGAACGCCAGAGCCGAGCACAGCAGCACGGCGCGCATGGGGATGTTCAGGCTCCCGGTGAAGCCGATCGGAACCTGCAGGTTCATCATCCGGAACACGCCCTGGGCGGCGAAGGCGCCCGCCGTCCCGGCGATCCCCGCGAGGACGGACGCCTCGACCACCGTGAGCCGGCGAATCCACCCGACGGAGAAGCCGAGCGCGCGCAGCAGCGCGATCTCGGTCGTCCGCTCCCGGATAGTCATCGACAGCGACACCAGGGTCATCGCGAAGCAGGTGAGGAAAATGACGATCGCCAGAACGTAAAAGACCATGACGAAGTCGCTCATCTGCTCGAGCATGTTGGCGATGAAAGCCTCGTCGCTTCGCACGACGACCTGCACCGGCCGGCCCTGAAAGTGGTTCGCGATCGCCCGCGCGACCCGGTCCTGGTCCGTGGGGGAGGCGACCCGCACGCCGATCTGCTCGACCTTTCCCTCGTCGTTGATCAGGTCCTCCATGTAATCGAGGTGGATGAGGAAGTTGTCGGAGAAATCCGCGTGGTCGATGGTCCCGACGACCTCGAAGCGCAGCTCGGGGAGGTTTCCCCAGGTCTTGATCGTGTGGCGCCGGCCGACGCTCCACCCGTGCTTCTGAAGCGCGCGGAAACCGACGAGCACGCCCTCGCGCTTCGAAGTGAACGCGCGCCATTGCTCCGGCCGCACCGCGCCCGGCTCGGCCAGCTCGTACCGAACCTCCGCGATCGTCTCGGGTTCGACGGCGTAACCGAACGCCCAATCGTCCTCGGAGCGGACCGTCCCGCCGATGAAACGGAGCCCCGTCGCGGCGACCACGCCTTCGATCCCCGCGATGTCGCGGACGTAGGTGTTGGGCATCTCCGATTTCCAGGCGCCCGCGTACTTCTGGGACACGCCCAGGCGCAAGCTGTCCTCCGCGCCGGAGCGCATCTCTCCAACGGTCGAGAGCACCCCGGCGATCACGCTGAAGATGAACATGAAGACGAACAGGAGCAGGCCCATGATGATGCTGCGCGCGAGGTTGCGGCGAACGTTGCGCAGGACGAGCCGGAGCGGCGACACGGCGGGTAGGTGTAGGGGGCGGATCGCGAGTCGTCAAGCCTCGAGGATTTCGTGAAACGCTTCGAGTCGAGAAGGACGGAGCCTTGTGCGACGACGCAGGACGGTGTAATGGGATCGAGGCTTGGGTGCGGCACTTCCGGGTCGGAGGGCGGGATGATGGTGGCGAGAGCATCCAGGTCGCTGCTGCGGGTGGGCGCGGTCGCACTGGCGCTCCAGGGATGTCTTCCGGGGAGTTGCGGGTCGGACGACTACGGACGTTCGGACTCGGACTCGGACGTGGACTCGGACACGGACACGGATTCCGACTCGGACACGGACACCGATACCGATACTGGCTCCGGCCCCGAGACCTTTCCGCCCTGGGCGGGGGACGCCATCGCCTACATCCTCGCGAACCAGAACGAGGACGGGACGTGGTTCACGGGGGCCCAGGTCAACCCGGACAGCGGCGGAGGCATCACCGTCGGCACGACCGCCCTGACGGGGATGGCACTGCTCGAGTACTGGAACGTCGATCCCGAGGGAATCCGGCCCGCGCTGGATGAGGCCATTGCCGCCTGCGTCAACCTTGTCTGGCGCGACCCTGGGAGCGCCAACGACTTCGACTCCGTCAACTGGGGACAGATGTTCACGTTGCAGCTCCTCGCGCGCCTCGTCGTGCACCCGGCGTGGAAGGACCGCGCGGTGGAGTTCCGGGGCGAGATCGACGCGCTCTCTCCCTGGTTCTACGGGCGCCAGACCGGCAGCGGGGGCTTCGGGTACAACAGCAGTTTCCAGACCGGCGCAGCCCTCATCATGCTCCACGAACTGGAGCAGAGCGGGGTCGTTGTGGATGACGCGAGCGTCGGCGCGGCCATCGGGCTCATGGAGGATCTGCGCTTGCCACAGGCCTACCTTTACTCGGCCGGGCAGGGCTCGTGGGCCGGCATCTCGGACGACACCGCGCTCGACTACGCCGCCGGCCGTCAGGCGATGTCGGAGTACTCGCTCCTCCTGTTCGACCGGACCACCGAGGCGAACCTGGAGGACTCGTTCCAGCTGTTCATCGATCACCGTGACTTCCTCTGGGAGACCCGCGCGCTGACGGCCTCGGGGGAGTGGCCGCGAATGGGATCGGCGAGCCCCTTCGCGTACTTCGCGTTCTTCGGATACCGATACAGCGCCCAGTCCCTCGATGGAGTCTCCGACGCGAGGCGGAAGGAATGGGCGCCCATCCTGGCCGAGGACCTCCTCGCCGTTCAGGAGGACGACGGCACGTGGATGAACCTTCCGATCACCAGCGGCGGAGAAGCCGAGGTCGTCTACGACGCGGATGGGAATCGCATCTACCAGGACTTCCAGGCCAACCGGGAACCAGGCAGCAAGATCTACGCGACCGCAATGGCTCTCATGGCGTTCACGCACTTGTGGGACGGCTGAGCCTCCTGGATCGCAGGGCAGCGATTGCTTGGAGGACGACGTCTTCCCGGATCTCGCCCACTTCCACGCCCTCCCCGATGCGGCGAAGAAGGGTGATCGTGAGGTCCCCGCCGAGGTGCTCCCTGAAGTCGGAGAGCCCGTCGAGGATTTGCCGTCGCCCGTCCGGGGAAGTGCGATCGAGCGCGTCGTCCCAGAGCGAGAAGCCGAGTCGCTCCAGGATTGCCAGGACCCGCCGCGCGGAGTCGCTCGCACAGAGTCCGATCCGCTCTCCGTAGATCGCGTCGATCGCGATACCGATCGCGACCGCCTCGCCGTGACGCATCCGGTTCGCGGTGAGCGCCTCCAGCTTGTGCGCCGACCAGTGACCGAAGTCGAGGGGCCTCGCGCTTCCCATCTCGAATGGATCTCCCGAGGTCGCGATGTGCCGGAGGTGGAGCTCCGCGGTTCGCCGGATCAGCTGGCGGACCGACTCGGGCTCCCCTGTCGCGAGCGAGGACGCGTTCTCCTCCAGCCAGCCGAAGAGCTCCGCGTCGCGAATGAGAGCGACCTTGACCGCTTCGGCCATCCCGGCGGTGGTGTCACGCCGGCTCAGGGTCTCGAGGAAGCGCTCGTCGACGAGGACCGCGAACGGCGGGGCGAAGGTGCCGAGGAAGTTCTTCTTCCCGAAGGCGTTGACGCCGTTCTTCACTCCGACACCGGAGTCCGCCTGCGCCAGCACCGTTGTCGGCACGCGGACGACGCGAAGGCCCCGGTGCGTGACGGCCGCGGCGTAGCCGACCGAGTCGAGCAGGGCGCCCCCGCCGACGATCACGACGAAGGACTGTCTGTCCATGCCGAGGTCGTTCCACCGCTGCTGCAGATCGTGGAGGCGGCCGGTGTCGTTCTTGGCGGCCTCTCCGCCGGGCATCTCGAGCGGCTCCGCGACGAGCTCCATCCCGCCCTTCCAATGTCGTGCGTAGCGCCCGATGTCGTCCACGAGGGAGGGCCACGCCCGGATCACGTTCGAGTCGATCGCGACGAAGACTCGGTGGCGGCGGGCCGGCTCCTCGCGTGCGAGGGCCTCGGCCAGGTCGGGGTTCTCGGGCGCGAAGACCTCCCGGGTGAAGTACACCGGGTACTCGAACCTCGGGGAGATCCGCTGCAGGTGCCGGGTCATCGAGGTCGCTCGCAGGGTCCGTCCTATCGTCGCACGGCGCTCGGGGTCAACCCGACCGGACGTACTAGACTCGCGGCGGTGCAGCTCTCCACACCCGGTGCGCCCCACCTGACGTACTGCACCAACATTCACGCGGGCGAGTCGTGGACGGAGGTCCGGGCGAGTCTGTCCGAGCACGTGCTCGCCGTGAAGGCGAAGGTCGCCCCCGACCGGCCTTTCGGCGTCGGGCTGCGGCTCTCGGCTGCGGCCGCAGGCGAGCTCTGCGAGCCGTCCGTACTGGAAGAGCTTCGCGCGTTCCTGGCCGCGAACGGCCTCTACGTGTTCACGATCAACGGGTTCCCCTACGGCTCGTTCCACGGGATGGCGATCAAGGAGAGGGTCTACCTCCCCGACTGGCTCGAGGACGAACGGCTCTCCTACACGGACCGGCTCGCGCTTCTGCTCGCCGAGATCCTTCCGGCCGATGCGGACCTCGAGGGCAGCGTCTCGACGGTGCCCGGCGCTTTCAAGCCGCGCATCCGCTCGCCAGCTGACGAGGAGGCGATGGCGGCCAGGCTCCTCCGTCACGTCGCGCTCCTGCATCGGATCCGCGAGCGGACGGGCAAGACGATCGCGCTCGCCCTCGAGCCGGAGCCCTTCTGCCATCTGGAGACGATCGCCGAGACGGTCGCCTTCTTCGAGCGCCATGTCTTCGCCGGCCGGCTCCCGGGCCTGCCGGCGCACGAGAGCGAGGCAACCCTCCGGCGCCACATCGGCGTCTGTTTCGACGCCTGTCACATGGCGGTCGAGTACGAGGAGCCGGCCGCCGCGCTCGGCGCCCTGGACGCCGCCGGGATCCGGGTCGCGAAGATCCAGATCAGCGCCGGGCTCGAGGTGGCGCTCTCCGGCGCCGACACGGAGGCCCTCGACGAGCTGCGCGCGTTCGCCGACGCCGTCTACCTCCACCAGGTCGTGGAGCGCGGCGCCACGGGTCTCACGCGCTACCTCGACCTCCCCGACGCCTTGGCCGCGGCCGCGGAGCGCGGGGCGCCCTGCGAGTGGCGCATCCATTTCCACGTGCCGATCTTTCTCGAGACGCTGGGGCGCTTCCGATCGACGCAGCGGTACCTGTGCGAGCTGCTCGACCTCGTCCGAGAGGCTCCGCGGGCCCGCCATCTGGAGGTCGAGACGTACACCTGGGACGTCCTGCCCGAGGAGCATCGGCAACAGAGCGTGTCTGCCGCCGTGGCGCGGGAGCTCCGTTTCGTCCTGGACCGGTTGGCGCGATGACGGCCAAGGGGCGTGTCTACCTGCGTCTGGGGCGCGTCTCGAACCTGCCTACCGTATGGACGAACGTCGTCGCCGGCGTCTTCTTGGCCGGCGCGACCCCGCGACCGGCGACGCTCGTCCCTCTTTGTGCGGCGGCCTCACTCTTCTACGTCGGCGGGATGTTCCTCAACGACGCCTTCGATCGCGAGATCGACGCCCGCGAGCGCCCGGAGCGACCCATTCCGGCCGGCCTCGTTTCGGCGCTCGAGGTCCGGGGAGTCGGCTTTGGCATGCTGGTGGCTGGCATCGGGATCGTGGCGCTGATCTCCCCTCGCTTCGGCCCGCTCGCCTCGGCGATCGGGCTGGCGGTCGCCATCGTGGTCTACGACGCGTGGCACAAGGGCAACCCGGCCAGCCCCGCCCTCATGGGCCTCTGCCGCGTCCTCGTCTACGTGACGGCGGCGCTCGCCGTCTCCGATCGCCTCGGCGCCGCCGTGACGGCCGGCGCGCTCTGCCTCTTTGCACACCTCATCGGCCTCAGCTACGTCGCCAAGCAGGAGAACCTCTCGGTCGTTCGTAACCTCTGGCCGCTGGGCTTCGTCGTCGTGCCGTTCGTCTACGGCGCGCCGATCGCGCTCGGGAGCCCCGTCGGCGCGGCCGTCTATGCGGCACTCCTCTTTTCCGTCACCCACGCCATCTCGCTCCTGCGGCGCCGCGGCCCCGGCCACATCCCACGTGCCGTGACGGGCCTCATCGCCGCGATCTCTCTCGTCGACGCCTTGCTCGTCGCCGGCACGGGGGCTGGGACGGCGGCACTGCTCGTTGCCCTGGGCTGGCCGCTCACGCGCGTCCTCCAGAGGTGGGTTCCGGGGACCTAGGAGCCCGTAGGGCATAGAAGCTGAGTCCGGCCGTCCTCGCTTCGCTGCGGGCGGCCGGACTTGAGATTCCGGCTCCGGATGCGGCTTCCGGATGCGGGTGCGGATGCGGGTGCGG
>Ga0247727_10003722_pt1 | contig 33355 bp, 20 predicted proteins | sample WisWelCaveWW1625_FD_202498 | JGI IMG/M metagenome (GOLD analysis project Ga0247727, IMG submission 202498) | Biofilm microbial communities from Wishing Well Cave, Virginia, United States - WW16-25 | ecosystem: Environmental > Aquatic > Deep subsurface > Groundwater > Cave microbial mat | place...
TAAAATGCCTTTGCCCAACACCGGACTCTCGCCGCTCTCGCCGGCAAATACGGTAATGAACAGGGTGGTCGTATCGGACCATTTATCAAACGCCGGATCGTTGTGAACCGCCTTGAAGCCTTCAAAATAATATATCTTGCCTTCGCTCGAAATCATTTTCATCCGGTAACGCATCAGCCGCGTGTCGACTTGCGTCGGGTCGACGGTAAACAAGTTGAATTCACCATCAGCAACCGTTAGCGGAGAAGCTGAGAGCGCCGGCGCGTTGACGGTTCCAATCATTTTGGCGCGATGATTTTCGTCCGTCAGCAGGTGTTCGAGATTGTCGGAAATTACCGTGAGGGTAAACTCGAACGTGGAATGATCCGCTTTGCCCTGTTGTGCCCCGCGCTCATAATCGTCCTTGATGCTGGTGGAAAAATGTCCGCGCATGGTTTCGGTAAACTGGAGACCGACCGGCGGCGGCTTGATTTCCTGCCGCGGCGGGATCGGCGAAAACTCGTAATTGATGTGCCAGCCGCGATCTTTCGCCAGCAGCGCGCAGCAGCGTTCGGCCAGCGCCGAAATCGTCAGCAGCGGATTGACGCCCAACGGCCGGGGAATAACGGCGCCGTCACAAACGTATAAGCCTTCGTGCACCGCGGCACCCTGATTTCCGGAAAACACCCGGCCCCTGTGATCGACCACGCCGCGCTCGGCGTCTTCCGCCATAATGCAGCCGCCGAGTGGATGCACGGTGACCAAATCATGCCGGGTTAGTTTGCTCCATACCGGATTCTTCACGAAAATACCGCCCAGCGGCCGCGTCGCTTTTTCCAAATTTTCAGAGACGCGCTTGAAAATAGGTTGGCCGCCGACACCCGGCCAGTCGAGGCGCAGGCGATCGTCCTCGAATCGCATGCGTCCGCTGCCGTCATCGTGAGTCATGCCCAGGTAGACCTGCGTGTTGCGCACGGCGCCGTGGTAAGCGCCGCCGATCAAACTTTCCAATTCGGCGGACTTCTCTTTCACAAAATCCGCCACACCGGCGTCGGTATCCTTGCCGATCAACTTGGCCGCTCCCGATAAAACAGCCGGGAAAAACGCGGCGAGCGCCCCCGGCGCCGCTCCCTCTTCGATCACCATGCCGTCATCCAAACGCGGCCGGTTGCGCATATCGATAATTCCAGCGATGCACGGCCCGACCGGTTCCAGCTCGCCAGGTTTGCGATGGCCAAAGCCGATACTGTTAATCGGATGATCGCTATTATAAGCGAAGCCGAGCACGTCACCGTTGCCGGTGAAATGATATCCCAATTGATTCGACACGGCCAATCCGGCAGCCTGGGAACGCAGAAGAATTTCGGTGCTGCCGAGCGTGCCGGCGGCGAGCACGACGGTATCGGCGCTCACGAACATTTCCGGCGCCAAATATTTTTCGCGATCGGCGCCGAGCACCTGATAATGCACCAGCCAGCGGCCGTCCTTGCGCTCGAGACGCCGCACCGATACTTGCGTGTAAATCTCCGCGCCGTGATTCCTCGCATCAGGCAGGTAATTCATCAGCACCGTATTTTTGGCGGCGTGATTGCAGCCCGAGACGCAATCGCCGCAAAGCTTGCAGGCCTGTTGTTGCACGCCCACATGATTGACGCCATCCTGAAACGTCACGTTGATCGGAGGCCGATAGAATTTTTCACTCAGATAAGCCGCGGACTTTTCCAACGCCTGCAGCTTTTTTAAAACCGGGGAATCGTTCGGGTAAGATATCGGTTTGAGCATTTCCTCGGCGTGACGATAGCCTTCTTCCAATAAAGTATCGCGATCGCGGCGCAGCGCCAGCGGCCAGCGCGGATCGTCAAAGACGCGCGACTCTGCCCGCAACGACACGTTGGCGTTGACCAGCGAAGTGCCGCCCAATCCGCAGCCGACAAAAATGTTGATGTCCTCGTTGACGCGAATATCGTACAGGCCGAGATTTGAACCAACATGACCTTGAGGCAAATCCATCTGCATCTCACGCAGCATTTCCGGCTCGGTATCCGGATATTCACCGGGTTGAAATTCTTTCCCGCGTTCCAGCACGCACACCTGTTGGCCGGCGCGCGCCAGACGCGAAGCGGCAATGCCGCCGCCGTAGCCCGAGCCTACCACCACAACCGTGTAGTGATTCTTGATCTTCTCGATGGGTGACGCTAAACGAGCCATAACTCTCCTCCTCCCGAAAATTCTGTTTAAACGCCAAAAATATATTATAACAATATCTCATGAAATTGGAATCAAATTAACCAAAATTGCCGTCAAGCGCAATGAAAAATTTACGACGCAACGTGATCTTGCACTTGACAAAGTTGTCCTGCCGTATGTATATTGAGCAATGAACGATCGTCCAAATTATAATGAGAAAATTTATGAGTCTAACGGTTGTGCTGCCTTACTCGCCGCAGGATGACTTCGCCGCCACTTTGCTTGAATTTTCCAACGCGGCGCCGGTTCAAAATATCTTTGTCGTCAATAATGGCGGATATTCAGCAACGCAGGCAAAATGCGAGTCGCTGTTAGCCAATTCGCTAACCGGCGGCGCGGTGATAAACCGGATTGTTGACAAAACGCCAACGGAGTTTTTATTATTCATCGATCAAGCGCAGAAAGTCACGCTCGGGCAATCGGCGTTGGAACGCTGCACCGACATCGCGCGCCAAACCGGCGCCGGACTCACGTATGCGGATTTTTACGAAGTGAAATCCGGCGTGCGAATCGAGCATCCATTGAACGATTATCAGCCCGGCAGCATCCGCGACAATTTCGATTTCGGCGGATTGATGCTTTTTTCAACCGCTGCGATTCGCGCTGCCGTCAAAAAATATGGCGCGTCTCCCGACGTGCAATGGGCGGGTTTGTACGATTTGCGGCTCAAAGTTTCGATTGACCATCCGGTGTTTCGCATTCAGGAATTTCTTTATGCCAAAACCGAAACCGATATTCGCCAAAGCGGCGAGAAACAATTCGATTATGTCGATCCGCGCCATCAGACTGTGCAAAAGGAAATGGAGCAGATTGCCACGCAACATTTGAAAAATATCGGCGCCTATCTCGAGCCGCGTTTCCCGTCGATTCCGTCATCGCCGGCGCGTTTTCCCGTCGAAGCCAGCGTGGTGATTCCCGTGCGCAACCGTGTGAAGACGGTTACGGAGGCCGCGCAAAGTGTGTTGCAACAGAAGACAAATTTTCCATTCAATCTCATCATCGTCGATAATCATTCGACGGATGGAACAACCGCAATGCTGTCGCAACTGGCGCAGCAAGACAATCGCGTAAAACACCTCGTCCCCGACCGGCACGATCTGGGCATCGGCGGCTGCTGGAATGTCGCGCTGCTTTCCGAGCATTGCGGCAAATACGCGGTTCAGCTTGATTCGGACGATATTTATTCCGATGAACATACTTTGCAAAAAGTGGTGGATGAATTTAATCGCGGCGATTATGCGATGGTCATCGGCTCGTATCGGCTGGTGAATTTCGATTTGCAGGAAATTCCGCCGGGCGTCATCGACCATCGCGAATGGACGCCGGACAACGGCCGCAACAACGCGTTGCGCATCAACGGCCTCGGCGCGCCGCGCGCTTTTCGCACCGAGCTGGCAAGAAAATTTTTGCTGCCGAACGTGAGTTATGGCGAAGATTACGCCATGGCTCTGCGTCTGTCGCGCGAATATCAAATCGGCCGGATTTATGAGCCAATTTATTTATGCCGGCGCTGGGAAGGCAACACCGACGCCGCTTTGCCCATCGAGAAAATCAATCGCAACGATCTTTATAAAGATCGCATTCGAACGATTGAAATCATGGCGCGACAGCGCCTGAATCGAGAAGGCAGATAATTGCTCTGTTTTTAGTTTGTCTGAGAGCAAAGAAAAAATTCTCCCAACGATAGATGAACCCAACTGTAAAGCGTTTTCCGTTGGTTTCATCTATCCGTTGGGCCTGAAAACTTTTCAGATTCTGTTACTGCTTTTGACGAAATTACCGATCTATGATCGCTCCCACAGAAAAAATTTTGGCTTCATACCCCTCTTCTGCTTCGACGTCATTACCGCAACTTTTGTGGCGTCTTTTGGAAAATCAAAAAAGCATTTGGCCGATGGTAAAGGCAAACTGTGCGGCGCTGGAATATGTCGAGCTTCGCGAAGTGCGATGCAGCACGTTTTCCGTATGGCTGCAGTTCAATCCGAAACGCCTCACCAGCACGGGAGCGAAAGTCGATCCGGAATCGATCACCGCGCGCCGGTGTTTTCTTTGTATCGAAAATCTTCCCGCGGAGCAAATCGGCGTTCTGTACGAAGACGAATTTCTCATCCTCTGCAATCCATTCCCGATCTTCGACGCGCACTTCACGATCTCGCATATTCAACATCGCCCGCAGCTCATCGATCCGTATTTTGAAATTCTGCTGCGATTGGCGCGCGATATGAGTCCGGATTTTACGGTGTTTTATAATGGCGCGCAATGCGGGGCTTCGGCGCCGGATCATTTTCATTTTCAGGCGGCGCCGGCCGGCAAAATTCCCGTCGAGCATGAAGCCGTGAAAACGTCGCGTCGAGAGCTCGTGCGAGAAATCAACGGCGTTGCCATAATTTTATTGAAAGATTCAGGACGCGCGGTTTTTGTATTTGAAGGAACGCGCCTCGAAAATCTCGTGAAGGTTTTGCGGCAGCAACTGGCGAAAATGCAAGCCGTGCTCAACACGAATGAAGAGCCGAAAGTCAACATTCTATGTCATTACTATCCACCGCAGTGGCGCGTGATCATTTTTCCTCGCCGCCGGCATCGCCCTGAAGTTTTTTTCAAAGCCGGAGAAGACAAAATCACGATCAGCCCCGCTTCAGTCGATATGGGCGGATTGATCGTCACGCCGATAGAAAAAGATTTCAAAACCGTCGATGCTAAAATGATCGAAGAAATATATCGCGAAGTGAGCTGGGATGAAGAAACGGTAAGGAGTTTGTTGCTTTAAAATGCATCATCACGTGAATCAAGTGAAATCCGACCTGGGCAACAGTTTCGAAAAATTTGGAGAGCCGGCGTGCCCAGGTCGGACTTCGCCCTATTTTATTTTGGCCCCAAATGCTTAATCACGAACCCACTATTTCCGTCGGAATCTACGAAGGCCGCACGCAAGCGCGAGTTGTATTGGCAGGACTTTTTTTAATTAATGACAGCGCGTCACTGCAAGGGGAAATTCGGGTTGAAGCTGCCTCCAATCAGCTCGTGTTGTTTGAGGCGAGCGGCAAAGAAATCGCGCGCGGTGGAGAAATCTCATGTGTCCCGATTTCAAACGACGCCTTCACGCTTCGTGATGTTACTATCGGTGTTAAATTTCATTGGGAAAGGAAGGAAGACCAAACCTTTGAAGGGCAGTTGCGTTTATTGCGGCGGGATGACGGAACGATCACGGCGATAAATGATATTTCGGTTGAACAATATTTGAAAAGCGTCATTTCCTCCGAAATGAGCGCGGCAGCGCCGATGGAATTGCTCAAAGCCCACGCCATCACTTCGCGTAGTTGGCTCGTTGCCATGTTGGAACGCCAGAAAAAATTCAAGAACATCGACACGCCTTCCCGCCGTTCACGCGAAACTGCCGATGAAATCATCCGCTGGTACGATCGTGAAGATCATCGCGACTTCGACGTTTGCGCCGATGATCATTGCCAGCGCTATCAAGGCGTTTCAAAAATTATTTCTCCGGCAGCGGCACAGGCTGTCGATGATACCCGCGGCGTGTTTTTAGTTTATAATAACGAAATCTGCGACGCGCGCTTTTCCAAATCCTGCGGCGGCATCAGCGAGGCATTTGAAAATGCGTGGGAAGATATTCATGTTCCTTATCTCCAGCCGATTTCCGATGCGCCCATCGAACATTCACAAATTACCAACGAGCCGCAAGCCGAACAATGGATATTCTCATCGCCCGCAGCGTATTGCAATACCACTGATGGAAATGTTTTGCGGCAAATTCTCCCTTCGTTCGATCAGGAAACCACGGAATTTTTCCGCTGGAAACTCGAATATCGGCGCGAGGAGCTTGAAGAAATCATTGCCGAAAAATCCGGAATGAATTTCGGCACGCTGCTCGATATGATACCGCTGCAGCGCGGCCATTCCGGCAGAATCATCAAACTCAAAATTGTCGGTTCGGAAAAGAGCGCGGTGGTTGGAAAAGAATTGGAGATTCGGCGCTGGCTATCGAAGAGCCATTTGTATTCTTCAGCTTTTGTGGTTCGAGCCGAACGAGATGAGAAGGGCGTGCCAACAAAATTTATCTTACACGGCGCCGGCTGGGGACACGGCGTAGGATTATGCCAAATCGGCGCGGCGATGATGGCGACGCAGGGGTTTAAAGCTGAGGAAATTGTGAAGCATTATTTTCGTTTTGCCGAGTTGAAACAACTATATTAAACCGTACAGCGACAGCCACATTCAAAATTTATCTGGACGGGCGAAACCTGGCGCGTCACGCCATCGCGACGCACGTGAAGAACTAAAAGCGTATAGGGGTCGAACACCACCACATCTTTCACGCCTTGCGAGAGATAAAAACGAGGGCCAATTTCAAGATCTTTCGCCTCGTATCCTTTGCTGACAACTTCAATCACCGCCTCCGGAACCAATGTAATCATCTCATCTTTTTCTTCCGGTTCTCGACAAAAGATGGCAATATCCGGCCGTTTCACGGAGCCGTCGGGAAAACTGACATACACATCGGCAATGTGAATGCACGCACAGCCACCGTCTGTTTGTGGCAGCTTTTCAATCGTGTCACGAATTTGGTCGACAGCCTTTTGATGCCTGTAAAGAGGAAAGCTTTCCCAAATCGGAAGGCCACTGACAATTTCAAGGCGGATGCCAAGTTCTTCTGCACGTAAAAAATGTGGGTTCATGATGATCAAGCCTTTTATTTGACAAAAAATGAAAATCTTGCAAAGACATTATAAAGATACGCTGATCTTACAAAAAAATCAAGCCGTGATCTATGTTTCATCCTTCCATCCTTCTATTGTCGTAAACAACGTATTCAATCCCTCCGCCAATGTCGGGTGCGCAAAAACTGCCTCGCGTAAAACCGGATATGGAACTTTCCCCAGCATCGCAATTTGCAGCATTGCCATCAGCTCGCCGCCTTCGATGCCGAGAATGGCGCAGCCGAGAATTTGTTTCGTATCGGCATCGACGATGGCTTTCATAAAACCGCGCGATTCATCCATCTCCAACGCGCGTGCCACGTAGTTCATCGGGATTTTGGCGACGCGAATGTTCAGGCCTTGCGTTCGCGCTTCCATTTCGGTCAATCCGACGCGGCCGAGTTGCGGGTCGATAAAAACCGTGTTCGGCACAAAACGATTCGCGATGGTGGTATTGCCTTTTTTGAGAAGATTGTCTCGAATGATGCGATAGTCGTCGTAAGAAATGTGTGTAAATGCCGGTCCGCCTTTCACATCGCCGAGGGCGTAAATGCCGGACACGTTGGTTTCTAATTTCTCGTTAACTTTTATAAATCCCTTTTTGTCGATTTCGACTCCGGCAGCGGTTAAATTGAGCCGATCGGTGTTGGGCACGCGGCCGGCGGCAACGAGCAGATGCGAGCCCAGCAACGTTTGTTCGCCACTCGAAGTACGCGCCGTTAATTTAATTTTGCCGTCGTTGGATTTTTCGATACGCAAAGCCGCAGTTTCTAACCTCACATTGATGCCGTCTTCGCGCATGATTTTGGCGACTTCTTCCGCTACGTCATCATCTTCGCGCGCCAATAATTTCTTGCCGCGCTGCACAATCGTCACCTCGCTGCCAAAGCGCCGAAACATTTGCCCGAACTCCAATCCGATGTAACCGCCGCCGAGCACGAGCAAATGTTCGGGGACGGCATCCAATTCCATAATCGAGGTGGAGTCGAGATACGGCACGCCATCTATTCCTTCAACAGTTGGTTTTTCCGGACGGCCGCCGGTGTTGATGAAAATTTTATCGGCAGTGAGATGGCGAAGGCCGCCGCTGTTTAATTTTACTTCAATAGTTATCGAATTCGTAAAACGCGCTTCACCGAATATCAGCGTCACATTATTTGTGTCTTCGAGACGAGATTGTCCGCCATTGCGAAAGCTTTCCACAATAGCTCGCTTGCGCTCCCGCACTTTCGCCATATCAACTTTTACCGGACCGGCTTGAACGCCGTAATCGGCGGCGCGGCGCGCCAAATATGCGACGCGGCCACTCGCGACCATCGTTTTCGTCGGCGTGCAACCGACATTCACGCACGTGCCGCCGACATGTTCTTTTTCGATAACGGCAGTTTTCCATCCGGCATTGCCGAGGTCGATAGCGAGCGGCTTTCCGGCCTGGCCGGTGCCGATGATGATGGCGTCAAATTTTTCAGGCGTTGGGGTTGGCATAAAAAACCTCCATAAAAACTCAGAGATCATGTAGCGCAAGCTTCCAGCTTGCCTTCGCTTGCAGACTGGATGTCGGCGCTACGGTTCTACTTTTCGAGCAAGCTCGCCGCTTTTTTATCCACCCACCAAATCACTTCACCGTTTTCCGGTTGTACGGCTTGCGCCGGAAATTTTTGCAGATCGCGCGGATTTTGGAGAGTTGAGCGTAATGCTTCCGCTTTTTCCGAGCCGGCCACATAAAAGTGAATTTGTGCGGCATGATTGATCACGGGCAACGTCAATGTTAATCGAATGGGCGGCGGTTTTGGGCTATCGGTCACTGCCGCGACGAGGCGCTTTTCTTCTTGAAGCAATGGTGAATGTGGAAACAATGAAACAATGTGCCCATCGGGGCCCATTCCTAACTGAATCAAATCGAAGCGCGGCAACGAGGCATTCCAGAAATTATACAACGTTTGTTCATAATTTTGCGCCGCGTCGTCGAGTTTCACAAATTCCGTCGGCATGCGCTGAATATTTTCGGCAGGAATGGGAACATGATCGAGCAATGACTCGCGTACCATGCGATAATTGCTATTCGGGTTATCTTCAGGAACATAGCGCTCGTCACCCCAAAAGAGATAAATTTGCGCCCACGGGATCCGTTCACGATAATCTGTCGCCAGCAATTGATAAATCCCTCGTGGCGTGTTGCCGCCGGTGAGGGCGACGGTGAATCGATTTTGTTTTTTTATTGCGTTGTTAGCCAGTTGCAAGAAGGCTTCCGCTGCGGCGTGGTTCAAAGCTTCCGGATCGGGAAAGATGCGAAGATCAGATTTCATATTTTTTGCAATCTCTTTGAAATTAACAGGTCGCTTCGGCAAAAACGCCTCGCGATGACGAAAAATTTATGCTCAACTCTCTTTACGTTCGACAATCATCTGTCTGGCAACCTCGACAAGCTTCGCCGGATCGTCCACGATCCAACGCGGCTCAAGTAATTTGCCGGCGTAAACGCCCTCGCGCGTGTATTCCGTCGTGACGGCGATGCACCACATGCCGGCGGCGAGCGCGGCTTTGATGCCGGAGGCGGAATCTTCGATAACGAGACATTGCGCCGGTGGAATGTCCAATTGCTTCGATTCCAAAAGATAAATTTCCGGGTCGGGCTTGCCGTGCTCGACGTCGTCGCGCGTGGCGATGAAATCAAATTTGTCTTTGATCTCTAAAATTTCCAAAACACGGCTGACTTGCTCACGGTACGACATCGTTGCCAGGCCGGTGCGATACTCGTTGCGTCTCGCCCAACGCAAGAGCGCCAGGTTGTACGGACAGCGATGCCGCCGCACGATCGCCGGATCGGCGAGCATGACGTTGTAGGTTTGCAAGCGCACTTGCACGAAAGCTTGCCACGGCGCGTTCACGTCAAACTCGGCCACTCTCTTCTGCGCGTTATCTTCCAGATCGAAGCGCTTGATCAATCCCTCCGCAACTTCCTGACGCGAGAGGCCGACGAACTCTTTGAAGGCTTCGATGATTTGCGCTTCGGTCAAGGGTTTTGGCGAGAGTTCGATGGCGGCGCGCGCATACGAGAGGGCTTTGAGCTTCTCCGTTTGCGCCAGCGTGCCGTCGAGGTCGAAGATGATGGCTCGGATCATGTTTGCATCTCTTTTTCATTGAACGCGGATGACGCGGATTTGACGGATTTTATTTTCTTGTTAAATTCATTTCAAAAATTATTTTTTAATCCGCGAAAATCCGTATTATCTGTGTCATCCGTGTTCAAAATGCTTTTACTCCCAATCCGCATGAAAAATTCCCGCCTTGTCGATGCGCTCGAACGTGTGCGCGCCGAAGAAGTCGCGTTGCGCTTGAATCAAATTCGCCGGCAAGTTGGCGCAGCGATAGGAATCGTAGTACGCCAGTGACGCACTCATGGCCGGCATGGGCACGCCGAGCTCGATGGCGGTCTTCAACGCAAAGCGCCAGGCGTCTTGTCGTTCATTGATGGCTTTTTGAAATTCCGTGTCGATCAGCAAGTTCGGCAGATTCGGATTGCGGCGATAGGCGTTGGTGACATCGTTGAGCAATTTGGCGCGGATGATACAACCGGCGCGCCAAATTTTGGCAATCTCAGCGAGATTGAGATTGTAGTTGTATTCTTCCGAAGCTTTTTTCAGCATGTGCATGCCCTGCGCATACGAGCAAACTTTAGAAGCATAAAGCGCGTCGCGCACGGCGTCGATGAGCTTTTGCGAGTTGACGGAATATTTAGCGGACGGGCCGCTAAGAATTTTGGCGGCTTGCGCGCGCTCATCTTTTTGCGACGAAAGAATGCGGCCGTCGACCGCGGCGGTGATGGTCGGAATGGCGGCGCCGAGATCGTGCGCATTTTGGCTCGTCCATTTGCCGGTGCCTTTTTGTCCGGCTTTATCGAGAATCAAATCCACCAATGGCTTGCCGGTTTCTTCATCAATTTTTTTGAAAACTTTGGAAGTGACTTCGATGAGAAAAGACGAAAGCTCACCTTCGTTCCAATCGCTGAACATTTGATGAAAAGCTTGCGCGGAAAGTCCGAGCGCGTGACGAAGCAGATCATACGCTTCGGCGATAAGCTGCATGTCGCCGTACTCGATGCCGTTGTGCACCATCTTGACGTAATGGCCGGCGCCGCCGGGGCCAAGATAAGTGACGCAGGGTTGGCCGTCTTCTTTCGCTTTCGCGGAAACGGCGATCATGATCGGTTCGACTTCTTTGTAGGCTTTGGCATCGCCGCCGGGCATGAGGCTCGGTCCCCACAGCGCGCCTTCTTCGCCGCCGGAAACGCCCATGCCAAAAAATTTGATGCCATGCGCTTCTAATTCTTTGGCGCGGCGCTCAGTATCGGCGAAATACGAATTGCCGCCGTCGATGATCAAATCATCGCTGTCCAATAAAGGAATGAGTGACTGAATCGTGGCATCCACCGGTGCGCCGGCTTTGACGAGCAACATGATACGGCGCGGCCTTTCGAGCGCTCCGACAAATTCGTTGATCGTATAAGTCGGTCGAATATTTTTTCCGGCCGCCGGGCCGGCAATATATTCTTTAGTTGCATCGGGCGTGCGATTGTAAACCGCGACGCTGAAACCGTTGCGCTCGACATTGAGGACGAAATTTTGCCCCATCACGCCGAGGCCGATCATGCCGAAATCTTGCTTCTTCATTGGCATTCCTTTCATGATTTGTTTATTCTTTTGGTGATATTAACCGCGGCTTTTATCGCAGCGCGCTGCACGCATACAAGCCGATGTTCTGCCCTTTGAAATTTAAGCGGAATGGTTCAACGGTAAAACCTTTGCGCGTTACGTAGTCCACAATATATTGGAGCCAGTGCATTCCAACCGGTGGATGCACCGGCTCGTCGATGATGCAACAGGGCAGGACGATAAAGCGACGGCCAAACTGTGCTGCAGCGTCAATGATCCGGATATTACAGCCGTGCGCATGCATGGCCACGAGTAAATCAAAATCCTCCGCCATGAGCGAATCGAAGGCGCGATCAAGACGCGGAACAGATTCAGTATCAGCAATGCGGACTTGCTTGCCCGTTTTCATGTCTTTATATTTGCCCGGCAACTCTTGCCGGAGAGGATCAATCACGGTCGTCTGCCAACCGCTGCTTCGCAAGAGATAGGCCAATAAGCCTTTGCCGCCGCCGATGTCCGCAACGCGACAGGGTTCGATATGTTCAAGCATCCACTGGTGCAACAGTTGGAAACGAAATTTTTTCATTTTGGGCAATTCCCGCAGTCGTTGCGATTTGGCGTCAAGCACGCGCGACAATTCTATGGAGGTTGCCAGAATTTCGTCGGAAATAGGAACGTCGCGGTGATCGATACCCGGGCTTTGTCTGGCATCAGCGCCATCGTTCGCCAACCGATCGTTTGCGGCAATGCGCGTGACACGGCCATACAATTCCATCGCTTGCTTTTTGTGTTTACGCTTGCTCAACGCCCTATCGTCTCAGCCAACTTCTGTAATTCACCGGCAACGTTTTTTCCGAAATGGAATCGAATGACGCGGCGGCCGGCATTCACCAAAGCTTGCCGATCACCCAGCGCCTGCGCCATTTTGAGCACACCGAACGTCATCGAAGATTTTGGCTCGCCGGCTTCGTCGGGAATATCGGCGTCCTGCCTCGGATCGGAAGTGAATTGAATAAAAAATCCGTTGCCGGCGTCGCCTTTGTGCAACTGGCCGGTCGAATGCAGAAAGCGCGGGCCGTAACCAACGGTTGTGGCGAGACGCAAACTCGTTTGAATCTTCGTCCGCAATTTTTGCAGCGCGGCATCGGTTTCTGAGGTTGGCTGCACATAAGCTTGCAATGCGACGTAGCTGCGCCCCGGTTGCGCTTGCGCCAAAAATTTGTTGAGCGCTTCATCTAAATTTTTTGCTGCGAGATCGGAATAAACGGCAACACCGTTGACTCGCAAGCTCGGCGTCAATTCCGGCAATTTGCCATCTTTTTGATACGCCGCGACCATTTGCCGCGCGAGCACTTTGGCGGATTCAACATTCGGTTGGTCAAATGGATTGATGCTGAGGCGCCGGCCGACGATGATCGTGGCCATTTCCCAGCGGAAAAATTCCGCGCCGAGGTCATACAAATCGCGCAGATTGAACTGCACCACCGGATGTCCCGCTTGCCGCAGCGTTTCGATTTTTGCGTCATACGTTGCGTCGCCTTCAAGACGAAGATAGGCAAACAGGCGATCATTCGCATAAACATTGGGCGCGCCGACTTCTTCACCGTCAACCGGCAAAACGCCAGCGTTTTCTTTGCCGGTGCTTTCGGCAATCAACTGCTCGGCCCACGCGCCGAAATATTTGATCGGCGGCGAAGCAATCAATGTAACTTTGTCGCGGCCGGCGGCCGCCATTTCTCCCATAATCGCGCCGAGCTTGCCGGAGGAATTATCGCCGCCCTGCGGACAATTGCAGCCTTCGCTGTTGCACGCCATCGTCTCGGCGCGTTCGAGCAGCGTTTTCAAATCCACGCCGATGAGCGCGGCTGGAACCAAACCAAAATAGGAGAGCGCCGAGTAACGTCCGCCGATATTCGGATCGTTGAGAAAAGTTTTGCGGAAATTGTATTTCTTCGCCGTGTCCGCAAGTCCGCTGCCGGGATCGGTGATGGCGATGAAATGCGCGCCGGTTTTTTGTTGGCCAATTTTTTTCGCCGTCCAATTATAAAAATATTTAAAAAATGAAAACGTTTCGACCGTACCGCCGGACTTGGTGGAAACAATGAACAGCGTTTTCGCGGGATCGAGGCGCTTCGCGTGAGCCAGCACGGCGTCCGCATCCGTGCTGTCGAGCACCGCGAGATCGAGATAGCCTGGCTTCACGCCAAACGTGAAACGAAAAACTTCCGGCGCCAGGCTGGAGCCACCCATGCCGAGCAACAGCGCCTGCGTATAACCTTCGGCGCGCACCGCCTCGACGAGGGCGGTAATTTCCGGAATCGCGTCCATCATCACTTCCGGACTGTGCAGCCAGGCGAGACGATTGGTGATTTCGGTTGGCTCGGGTTTCCAAACCGTGTGGTCATGCTTCCAAATGCGCGCCATGATCGTATGGTCGCGCAGATCGGTGAGCGCATTCTCAACTGCCGCTTGATAATTGCCGAGACTGAAACTGTAATTTTTTTGTCCGGCGAGCAGGCGGTCGCGCTTCTCGGCGATGCTGGCCATCAACGCTTCAAAAGGCTTGACAAAAGCGACGAGCCCTTCGTCTAAAAGTTTTTTCGTGACGGCGTTGAAATCAATGCCGAGCGTTTGCAATTGCGCCAGTTGCGCATTCGCTGCATCGATGTTGGTTTCGAGCGTTGGCGCAACTTTGCCGTGATCGAGAAATGCGGTGAGCGTTGCCGGCGGAACCGTATTGACGGTATGCGGGCCGATGAGCGTATCAACATAAAGCGTGTCGGGATATTGCGGATTTTTCACGCCGGTGCTCGCCCACAGCGGACGCTGCACTTGCGCTTTTTTCGCCGCGAGTTTTTCCCAACGAGCGCCGCTGAAAATTTGTTTGAAAGCAGCGTAGGCCAGCTTCGCGTTGGCAATGGCGATTTTTCCCTGCAGCGCGGCGTTGCCTCTCGCTTCCAGAAGCGGATCGACGGCGGCATCGATGCGGCTCACAAAAAATGAAGCGACCGACGCAACCTTGCTGAGATCGCCGCCGCTTGCCGCAAGTTTTTCCAATCCGGCAATGTAGGCCTCCGCAACCGTTTTATAAACCTCGTTGCTGAAAATGAGCGTGACATTGATATTGAGGCCTTGCGCGATCAAAGCCGTGATGGCAGGAATTCCTGCCGGCGTCGCGGGAACTTTGATCATGACATTGGGCTTGTTCAATATTTTGAACAAACGTTGCGCTTCCGCGATGGTGCCATTGGTGTCATGCGCCAGTTTCGGATTGACTTCGAGACTGACGTAGCCGTCGAGGGCGTTGGCGGCATCGTAAACCGGACGCAGCAAATCCGCGGCGCGCGTGATATCTTCCACAGCCAGCGTTTCGTAAATTTCATCCACTGATTTGTTTTCTTGAACCAGCCGCTGCAAGTCTTTGTCGTAATCCGAGCTGCCGGCGATGGCTTTTTCAAAAATGGAAGGATTCGAGGTAACACCACGCAATCCCTGTTCAACCAACGCGCCTAATTCTCGCGGGTTGAGAAAGGCGCGACGGATGTAATCGTACCAAATCGATTGGCCGAGTTTGCTGAGGTCGTGTAATTTAGACATATCAACTCCTATTTTATAGCTTGAACGCGGATGACACGGATAAAGCGGATTTTCACGGATTTTGTTTCCGGTCATTTGAAAAGATTTTTCTTAGCTTTTCTATTCTTGTTTTTCAATCGTCTCCTTCGCCATTTGCACAACGCCTTCGACCGTCAAGCCAAATTCCTTCAGCAAATCTTTAATCGGCGCCGATGCGCCGTACGTTCTCATTCCCAAAACATTCCCTTCGCCATGCCTTCCAACATAGCGCCGCCAGCCGAAGGTCGAACCAGCTTCGACGGCAACGCGCGCGCGAACGGAGCCTGGCAAAACTTCTTCCCAATATTTTGGGTCTTGCCGCTCGTAAAGGCTCCAGCACGGCATGCTAACGACGCGCGTTTGAATCCCTTCTTTCATTAATTGCTCGTGCGCGCCGAGACACAATTGCACTTCGGAGCCGGTGCCAATCAAAATGACTTGGGGTTGGCCGTTACAATCCGCGATGACATAAGCGCCTTTCAATGCGCCGCCCGCGGAAGCGTATTTGGTGCGATCAAAAGTCGGGAGCGCCTGGCGCGTGAGAATGAGCGCCACCGGACGATCTTTGAGCTGCATGATATGTTTCCACATCACGGCCAGCTCATTCGCATCAGCGGGACGAATCACTTCAAGATGGGGAATCGCGCGCAGCGAGGCGAGATGCTCGATGGGTTGATGCGTCGGGCCGTCTTCGCCGACGCCGATACTGTCGTGCGTAAAAATGTAAATCACCGGCTGCTCCATCAAGCTGGACAAACGAAAGGCCGGGCGCTGATAATCCGAGAAAATGAGAAACGTGGCGACATACGGCCGCAGCTTGCTCAACGCCATGCCGTTGGCAATCGACCCCATCGCATGCTCGCGAATGCCGAAGTGAAAATTCCTGCCGCTGTGATTGGCCTTTTGAAAATCGCCGCCGTCTTTGATCAACGTTTTGGTCGAAGGCGCCAGATCCGCGGCGCCGCCCATGAGCCACGGAATTTGCGCGGCAATGGCGTTTAAAATTTTATTGTTCGCCTCGCGGCCGGCAAGACCTTTGGCGTCCGCCGGAAAAGTTGGAATGCTCCGATCCCAGCCTACCGGCATCTCACGATTTTGCATCATTTGAAATTGTCGCGCCACATCGGGGAACGCTTCAGCATACGCGGTAAATTTTTTGTTCCACTCCTCTTCAAATTTTTTGCCCTTTGTAAGAGATTGCTCGCGATAATTTTTAACTTCGTCGGGAACGTAAAACTTTTTGTCGGGATCCCAGCCGTACACCATTTTGGTGGCACGAATTTCTTCTTCGCCGAGCGGCTCGCCGTGGGCTCCGTGCGTATCCTGCTTGGTCGGGCTGCCGTACGCAATGTGGCTGTCAACGATGATCAACGATGGACGCTCGGTTTCGTTGCGCGCATTTTGTATCGAGCTTTCCAATACCTCCAGATCGTTAGCATCACTGACGCGTTGCACGTTCCAATGATATGCCATGAAACGCGCGGCAACATCTTCACTAAACGCCAGTGCAGTGTTGCCTTCAATCGTAATATGATTGTTGTCGTAAATCCAAATCAAATTGCTCAAGCCGAGATGCCCGGCGAGCGAGGCGGCCTCGCTGGAAACGCCTTCCATCATGCAGCCGTCGCCGGCAATGGCGAAAATTTTATAATTGATAATTTCATGTTCGGGGCGATTGAAATAACTCGCCAGCCATTTTTCGGTGATCGCCATTCCGGCGCTGTTGGCAAGGCCTTGCCCGAGCGGGCCGGTCGTGGTTTCAACGCCGGGCGCCAAACCAAATTCCGGATGGCCGGCGCACTTGCTGTGAAGTTGCCGGAAATTCATGATGTCATCCAGCGTAATATCGTAACCCGTAATATGCAAAATGCTGTACAACAACATCGAAGCATGGCCGGCGGAAAGCACGAAACGGTCGCGATTCGGCCAATCCGGATTTTGCGGATTGTAATGCATGAAACGATCCCACAGCACGAACGCCACCGGCGCGAGCGCCATCGGCGTGCCGGGATGGCCGGAGTTGGCTTTCTGCACCGCGTCCATCGCCAGCGTGCGCATGGTGGTGATGCAGAGTTGATCGAGACGAGACTTTTCGATTGTCGAGTTGTGCATAGTTCCTCCTCAGCACAGGGTGAGTTTAAGCTTTCTAAATTGAATTCTTTTTCATTTGAAAGATACGTTGCGCCAGCACGCGCGGATTTGAGATTCGTCCCATTTACCGCGATATAATTCCGGCAATTTCTTATTCCATTTGCTCTCGTCGATCGGCGAAGTCCAACCTGGGCAGCAAGACTTTGCAAAATTTGTAAAAACGTCACGCCCAGGTCGGACTTCACTCCGTCATTCCTTTTTCTCCGCCATCGTAATTTTAGCAAGCTGCGTTGCTTTATATTTTCGGCGGTACTTTCATGACGATTTTATGGATTCGTAAATTCCCGGTCAATAATCTCAATCTGCCCCGGAGATTTGATGTCAAATCCGGCCACCGAAACCGTTGGAATCGCCGAGAGCGTGAGCCGCGAGGTGCTGCCTTTCTGTCCGGCAATCGCCAGCGCCAGATTCAGCAGACTATCGTAACCTTTATCGCTGAAAAATTTGTAGAGATCGAGCGACAATTGCAGCGGGATGATGGTGGATTGCCCGGTTCCGGGAACTTCAATTGGACCTGGAATATCGCCGGAAATCGTTTCGGTGCCGTCAATCTTCAATGTCCAAGCGAAAGTTTTAAGCAAAGCGGCCTTTTGCGGACTGCCGCCGGTGCCGTCGTTGGGATTTTTTGCGGCGACATGGAGCGTCGTATAAAGAGGAAAAGATTTTTTCTGAAACGCGGCGAGCAGCTTGAGGCCGTCGGCTATGGCCAACTCTTTGGGATTGCTCGCAGCGGCCAAATTCACTCCGGCCAAAGTTCCCGGCGCGACGCTGTCGAGCTTGAATTGCAAACGTTTGACATTGATGAGGGTATCCTGAATTTGCTGCAATGTCGCACAGCCGGTGAGAAGAATCAGAATAAATGAAAAGATCATCAGGCTTTTAAATGGGGGGGTCATTTTATCTCCGAAAATATTATTGTAACCAGTATGAGGCAGGTTGGCTAAGAAATTCTTCAACAGGAAGACCATCTTGCCCCACCAGCATCGTGCGGGAGTTAGGGAATTGTTGAGCGAAAGCCGCTAATCCAGAGTGTTTCCCTTTAAACAATCCGCTCTTGACTTCGATGGCGAGAAGCTTGTTCGCCTGTTTTAACACAAAATCAACTTCCACATTATTATCACGCCAATAGTAAACTTCAATGCCTGTTCCTAACGCGGTATTGATCAAATGCGCACCGGCAGCCGCTTCGACCAACCTTCCCCAACGCGTGGTGTCTTTCCGCCAGGCAGAAAATTTCAATCCTGCAATCGCCGTCATCAACGCCGTATTCAATACCAACCATTTAGGACTTGATGCCCTTCGCCGCAGAGCCTGGCCATGCCATTTGGGCAATCCCCAGATCAAACGCGCGCCCTCCAAAAGCTGCTGATAATGCGCCAGCGTGGTGGTATTGCCGGCATCCATCAGTTGGCCGACGAATTTTTGATAGGAAACAATTTGTGCGGCATTTTCGGCAGCCAGCATAAAAAGCTGGCGCAGCAATGCCGGTTTCTCAACCCGATTGAGCAGCAGAATATCTTTGCTCAACGTCGTTTCAATTAACGAATCACGAATGTATTGCGCCCAGCGATCTTCCGTCTCGATCAATGGCGCTGCCCCGGGATAACCGCCGAAATAAATATACTGCTCGAGATTCCAGCCAAAACACGCTTCACACTCTTTAAAAGTCCAATGCGTTGCATGGAGCAACTCGAATCTTCCCGCCAGACTTTCTGTGAGTCCGGCTTGAACCAGCAAAGCCGAAGAACCAAGAATGATCACACGAATATCTCTTCCCTCGCGGCTGTCTTCATCCCAATATCGTTTAAGCATTTCCGACCAACGACTCACCTTTTGAACTTCATCGAGAACGAGCACGATGGGTTGAATTTCTTGCAAGCGTAACCGCGCGGTTTCCCACAATTGCTCAATCCAGGCTGGCTGAGGCGGCGCCGGCAAATCTGCGCTGCCGTAAATAAATTTTCCCTGCCATTCTTCCAAAACTTGCTGGACAGCCGTGGTTTTTCCAACCTGACGAGGCCCGGTCACGACTTGAATAAAACGGCGCGGTTCGGCTAATCTTTGCTTTAATTGGTAGACGATATCTCTTTTAAATATGGAGTTTAACATTTATATTTCCCGTTTACTCAGTGCGTTGAGTAAAAATACTCAATGTTCTATTCAAAAGAAAGTGGTTTTTTCAAAGAACTAATGTTCGATCAACGCATCATCGATGGTGAGATTATATCGGCCTTTTCTTGATCCGTTCTCCAACTTCAACACGCCGCGCGGGCAAACCGCCGAGCAAATGCCGCAACCCACACATGAGGCCCGAATAATATTTTGCCCTCGCTCGGCATACCAGCGCACGTCGATTCCCATTTCACAATAAGTCGAACAGTTGCCGCAGGACATGCATTGCCCGCCATTGGTGGTGATGCGAAAGCGCGAAAAATATTTTTGCAGAATGCCGAGAATCGCGGCCAGCGGGCAGCCGAAACGACACCATACGCGCGCGCCCATGATCGGATAAAACCCAACGCCGATGACGCCGGAAAAAATCGCGCCGATGAGAAAGCCGTAAATTCTGCCGAGTGAATTTGAAATCGAACCGAGAATGTGGCCGCCGCTGGCGGAATTGATCCAAAGCAGCGCCGTCGTCACTGTGATGAAAACTAAAACCGCATGAATCATCCACCGTTCGATTTTCCACGCGCCCAGCGATTTATCAGAGAGATGGCGCCACGGATCGCCGAGTGTATTCGCCAGGCCGCCGCAGCCGCAAACCCACGAACAATACCAGCGCTTTCCGAAAAAATAAGTGAGAATCGGCGTCGCGATAAACGTCATCATCGCGCCCCAGAAAACCATGAAGACGCCCAATCGTCCGGGATGCGAGATCAGCGCGTGAACATCGTTCGGAAATAGATAATTATATTTCAGCGGCCAGAAATAGGAGAAATAAAAATCCGGTTGGTTCAGCCGCTTCAAAAGATATGGAATTAAAAACGCAAAGCCCAGTTGGAAGAACATTATCGAGAGCGTGCGAACGATATGATAATTGTTGTGCCGATATTTGACCAGAATCATGCGCATCCCCATCACCAAAATCGCCAGCGTATAAAACGTCCCGTACAAAAACCATTGATCCGCCGGTTGTCCGACAATCAAAAAGCTGAGGGGATCGACGAGCCGTATCCAATTCTCCAGCAAGCCCGGCGTCCAATAGAGAATGATGTAGAAACCGGTAATCAAGATTCCGGTCACCCACGCCATCGCGCCGCGTGAAGTCATGGCGTTGGTGAAGATATGATTATTCTTGATGCCGGCAGCGGCTTCTTTCGATTCGACGATGAAATAAGCCGCTGCGCCAACGACCATCAATCCCAAACTCAGCAGGAGAAATAAAACCGGGTTTGCTTTGGCCACACCGGTCGTACAGATCAAAAGCAGCAACAGGCCGATGCCGAAAGCTGCCAGCGAATTTTTTTTGGCCGCGCTCAAAGTTGTCTGGCCATGGCCGGTTTCATCATGGCCGAGCGCCGAGAGTGGCTGGATTTGTAGAAGCTCCATGAGCAAAACCTTTTGAAAAAATTTGTCCAAAAAAGTTGCGGCGAGGTTTGAGCTGCAATCTTTTATTGGGATTTTGCCGCTGATAGGCGGCGAGAATTTCCGGCTCAAAAGTCTTGAAAAATTCCGGATCGAAATTCGCCTCGCGCAGATTTTCCATCACCTCGTCGATCGTGCGCTTTTCGCGAATCCAATAATCGCAGACTTCATGGCGAAAACGTATCCCGAATAAATTGAAGCCGATGACGGCGCCGCTCTCTTCTTCGTAAACGATGCGTAAGCATTGTTGGCCTCGCGCCTGTTCCCAATAAAAAGATTTTTCGCCGGCGCGAGGTTCGTTGCTGACCACGCCGTAAGTTTGATATTCGATATCGAAAAATTTCGCCGAGTTGAACCACACGCCGCGCGCATATTTCGTGCGCTCGCCGCCAAGCGTTTTCGCCAGCGCCATTGCCTGCAAGCGGCCGGTATACCACAATTGCTCGATCCGATTTTTTTCTGCCGCCGAGGTTGCTGTGATTTCAGCGCAATCGCCCGCGGCATAAACCCCGGCAATATTGGTTTCGAGATATTCGTTAATCAGCACGCCTTTGCCGGAAGCAATTTTGGAATTTTTAACCACCTCGATATTGGGACGAACTCCGGCGGTCAAGCCGACGAATTGGCAGGCGATTTCTTCGCCGGTGTTCGTGACCACGGCACGCACGCGGCCATTCTCGCCCGGCAGAATTTCCTTCAACTCCGTCTGCAAACGCAAATCGACGCCATGCGAGCGAACATGACGCGACACCAATCTTGCTTCCGCCTCGGGCAGAATAGTATCCCAGTAAAATTTCCCGCGCACCAAAAACGTCACCGAAATTTTTCGCGAGCAGAGCATCTCCGCCATTTCAACGCCGATCAAGCCGCCGCCCACGATCACCGCGCGGTTGATGCCGATAGTGTCGCGTTGCATCAGTTCCAAATCCTGCATGCCGTACAAGCCTTGCACGCCCGGCAAGTCCTGCCCCGGCCAGCCGAATTTATTGCTTTGCGATCCGGTCGCGATGACGAGCTTATCGTAGGCGAGACTGCGGCCGGTTTCAAGCTGCACGGTTCTGGCGTCGGTATCAATCGCCGTGACGTAACTACGAATCAGATCGATGCGATTTTTTTGCCAGAACCAATCTTCGTACGGTTTAGTATCTTGATAGCGCATGTGGCCCATGTAAATATACATGAGCGCCGGCCGTGAATAGAAATGCTCGGTCTCGGCGGAGATAACGGTAATCTGCATCTCCGAACGCTTGCGCACGTGGCGCGCCGTCGTGATGCCGGTGACGCCGTTGCCGATGATAACTAAATGGGCCATGTTAAATTCCTCTTTGATTCAAATTATATAAACAAGGCGCCTATTTTTTAAATTCCGCCATATGATCGTCGTCACGCATCTTAAAAACAAAAAGGCCGAGAATCAAGTCTCGGCCTTTTTATTCTTTTCTCAAAAACTATATCTATTACTTGATCAACAAAAGCTTTCGCTGCGTGCTAAATTGATCGGCGGTGATCCGATAAAAATACGTTCCGCTGGAAAATTGGCGGCCGTCAAATTCAACCGCGTGATAACCGGCCGGCCGTTGCTGGTTTAACAATGTTGCAACGCGATGGCCGGCGAGATTATAAATTTCGAGCTGCACGTGACTTTCTTGCGGCAGGCCAAAGCGAATCAGCGTGGTTGGGTTGAAGGGGTTGGGATAATTTTGCTGCAGCACGAACTCGGTTGGCAGTGGCTCGCTGCTTTTGGCGAGACCGGCCGCCGGTCGAACGCGAACGACAATGGTATCCCGAGCGGCAACCTGCTTCCAATCTTTGACGGTCACATAAAGCGGATTGGCGCCAACGAAATCCGCCGCGCTCAATTTGAGTTTGCCGGTCTTTTGATCGAAATTGATGGCGAGCTCGTTTTGGCTCGCGGCAAATGTAAACTGCAGCAGCGAATCCGGCGTCTCGACATCGTGGGCAAATTCCCACAGGTTCAATTCCGTGGCAGCAGTATTGTGAAAGGAAAGCGAATCCGGCAAGCCCTGAAGCACCGGCGCGTCGTTGACGGATTTGACGTGGACGACCAGCCAGGTGCTGTCGGTGAGTTGGCGGCGGTCTTTGACGCGCACTTTGAGCTTCCTGATGCCATACCAATTGGGCGCCGCCGTGAACAGAAAACTTTTGTCGCGCCGAATCGCTTTGACTTCTTCGCTGGAGAAAATTCTGAAGAACAGGCCGCTGTCGGCATTTTCAACATCGCTCACATAATCGAACCAATTGCTGATCGGAAAGAGCAGCGAGTCGTCTTCGTTGAAGGTGATTTCCGGAATCTGGGACAAGATAGGAGGGTGATTGGGTGGCTCATGCCAGACGCCGAAATTTTTAGAATCTTTGCCGCCCACCTTTTCAATCGTTCCTGCCACAAAGACGTCATTCCCACGAGTAACGATCGACTTCACCCATCCATATACGCCGCTTCCCATTGCCGACCAAAGATTATTAACAGGATCCCATTTGGCCATACCAATTATTTTTTGACCATCCGCCAGATCAATATCGCCGCCGACATACACGAACTTTTTATTAGACCCAATTGCAAGCACCACTCTCTTCGAGCCATTACTTACCCCATTGCCGCCAAGAGCGGACCATCGATTATCGACGGGATTCCATTTAGCAATATATTGGGCTTGCACGTCTCCTGCTTCGGTAAAGCTGCCACCGACATAGATTTCTTTGCCAAAGCAGCTAATCGTTTTTACGATGTTATTCACTCCGCTTCCTAAAGCTGACCATTTGTGGCCATTCCATTTCGCAACGTTGTTCGCCGGAACGTCTCCTGCCGTTGAAAAACGCCCACCGATATAAATTTCTCCATTACAAACGGCAATCGCAGAGACCGTTCCGTTGATACCATCCCCTAATGGGAACCAACGGTTAGATAAACTATTCCATTTAACGATATTATTGGCAACTATCCCACCGGCATAAGTAAATTTCCCGCCCATATACAAATCATGACCGCGAACCGCCATTGCGCTAACTCCGCTACTAAGATAAACCCCTTGGTGACTATCAATACCAACAGTTGTATCATTCTTAAGCACTGCCCATTTTTGGGTGAGGCGATTCCACCTGGCAATACGATTAAAAACATCGGAGCCGATTTTGATGAAAGATCCACCCACATAGAGATCGTTTCCGATCACGGCTAATGCGTCAACAACCGGCCCTCCGGCTAAAGCCGACCAATGGTTTACGTTCCACCGTGCGAAATTACTTATCGCCGGAATAAAGCCGCCCAAGTATATTTCAGAATGGATCAAGGCAATCGCATGGCCTGATTGCTCCCATCGAGATTGCGGAAAACCCATTTGATTATCCCAGTTCTCGTCGCCGGGAACCGAGAGTAAGTTGTTGATACCGTCATGCGCCCGTGCAGGGGCAACGGCATTTTTTTCTTGCGAATAACCAGCCTGAGATATAAACACCGTCAAAATGCTGAGCAGCCCTTGCAGCAGATGATAAATTCGTGCCAAGAATATGAGATTATTCATAAGAATTCGCTTTATAACGGTTGTCATAACATGGGGAAGATTTTGCTCTCTTTGTTTTCAAAAAAAAGGCGGTATCACAACCATTGTTGCTTTTAAATATACCAGCAGAGCCTGGTTCAGCGGAAAACTCAAAACGTAATAGAAAAACTTATTGCAAGAATTTCATGAAATTCCTAAAAAACGCTTGCGTCTCAAACAAATTTGATTATATTTACCGTCATCTTTTATCCTGCGCTTCTCGCACTTCTCCCTTGCACTCCTTCACGCACTTCCAATCTAACAGGACTAAAGATATTGTCTTTTAGATGTCGGTGTGGCAGGGCGGTGAAGGAATTTTCCCGCCTGAATTTCAGTGGTTAAATTCAGCTACGTGTTAATCTAATCTTGCTGGCCGTGACACGATTTCTATTTCATGTTGAAGAGAAATTGTGGAAGGCGAGCTATTTTCAAAAACAATCCAAATCAGGAAGGGAAAAGACCATGAAAAAGTTTAGCGTGACTGTTATGCTGATTTTTGCACTCGTTTGCGGAAATTTAGCCTTGGCGCAAAATCATCCTTTTACCGATACTTTTGACGATGCTTCTTTGGCGCAATGGAACCGCGGCAGTAATTCCGGTGCGACTTATGTAAAAACCGTTTCAGTGAATGGCCAAAATGTCCTGGAATTGCAATCACAGCTCAACCAATCGGGATGGCTGATCTCAAAAAATAATTATCTTTTGCGTAATTCGACCGTAACCATGAAAATTGTCACCGCTAATAAAGACGGCGATCTCGGCATTTGCCCAACTAACCCTCCCCCAGGCAATTTGAAAGGCATTGATATAGAGCAAAACTGGTATCGGTTTTATGTCGGCCCTGACACCACTAATCAAGCCCCGCCTTATGGGTTGTATGTCACTAAAAAGAATGATGGAACTAAAGAGGACTTGAAAAAAGTGGGCAACTTAAGCGCTCCTTTCCACATACGAATGCGCTTTGATGATTATAAAATTTATTTTGAATATTCTACAAATAATCAAAGCACGTGGAATTTGCTACATGCGGAGTTTTTTGATCTTCCGGGCTACACGCTTGACGACCGTTTTTACTATGAAATCGCCGCGACGAATACCGCTTATCCCAACAATACCATTAACGGGAAATTACAAGTAGATGATTTCGCGACTGCCCCAATTAATTCCACCATCGAAAAAGAGATTTTGGTCGATTCATTAACCGACAGCATTTTTTCAAACGGCGCCAACGATCCTAATCAATCGCTAAAAATTGATCGAACGTATGTCGGATTGAATTCAAATTTTTCTGCCTCGGGATGGAAGCCGACAGCAGATGCGGATTTAGTGCGATATGATTTGGGCCGTTACTTGGAAAAAGGCTCCCTTGAAATTAAGGTCATTCAGTTCGCACCGAATGATAATCAAAATAAAGAGTACCGCCATCACGTTTTAGCCATGTTCCGTATGCCATGGGGAGGCCATCATGTGGTTGAAGACTTGGAGACGGATTGGGATTTACATACAGGCAGACAATATAGTAATTTTGATTATTCTGGCGTCAAATTGTACTCAGTAACCCACTTCTATAACCAAACTCAGTTTGATGACAAGCAATCAGTTACTCCACTTTTTAATCCAGATTATGCCTTACAACATGATTGGAGCAGAAGCACTCAATATACGATCAAACTCGTTTGGAGCGATAAAAGTGTCGCCTATTATCGCAATAAAGTTTTACAAAAAGCTGAGGATGCTGCTACAGGCATCATTTCCGAAATCATTCATTCTCACACAAAAGATTTTGAATTACGCTACGTTTATGTCGGTCGTGATCGCACGGTGAGTGGTGATTCAATCACGAACTATAATGGAGAATATGGATCAAATGGCAATCAATATCGCGCCATGTGGAGCAATGGCCAAAATAGCTCTCCGGTTGGGCCAATCTACTCCGAGATAAAAGTCAAAGAGATCGTTTCCTCTGCTGACGTGGCCTCCCCGACAATCAATATCTTATCGCCCACCACTTATGTTAATGGCGGCAGGCTGTCCTGGACGACAACTGAGTTAACCGTATGTTACGTGAATTACGGCACGACGGTGAGTTATGGATCGAAAACACCTGTGTTGGGTCCACCTTCAAGTTCTTACTCAACATTATTGTCAAATCTTGTTCCGAATCAAACTTACCATTATCAAATCGTGGCCGTCGATAATGCCGGCAATAGAACCGTGTCGGGAGATAAAACTTTTGCAACCCAACAAAGTGGCACTTATGTTTTTAAGCCGGTGGCGGATACGTATATTGAACAAAATAACAATGTCGCCGGTTATTCTCACTTATACGGGATTACCCGTGCTTTTGGCAATTATGGTTGGATGAACCTGATGACGGCGAAGGGCCGAATCTGTTATCTAAAATTCGACGTCACGGGAGTAACCGGAACGATCAACCAGGCCCTAGTGCAACTTTATGGCCGGCAAGGCGGAAGTAGTGGAGCAAAGCTGAAAACATTTACTCCGATAGCAGGCCATGAAAGCGATTGGGAATTTAATCTGACGTGGAACAATCGATCCACGTATATCCAAAGTTTGAATGCGCAAATTACTAGCCTCAACTCTGTCATTGCCGGGCAATGGCATCCCCTGAATGTCACGACTGTGGTTCAAGGGAATGGCAATTACTATTTTGCTTTGGAAGATTCAACCGGCGTCGACCCCGTCTCCTTCGATTCGCGCGAATCCACCAACAATCAACTGGAGCTAATTATTTCAACGACGCTTTTTACAGACGCCAACATTTCTTTGCCGGGCATACAGGATGGCGACGTGGCCTGGGGCGATTATGATAAAGACGGCGATTTGGATCTTGTCATCACCGGCCTGGGCGTTTCAGGCGCGGCCCTGTCGAAACTTTATCGCAATAATAATAACGGCGCCTCCTTTACCGAGGTCGATACTTTAGAGGCGCTGGGCTATAGCGCGGCCGATTGGGGCGATTTCGATATGGACAATGATTTGGATCTGTTGTTGGCCGGCGAACCAACTTCCGGCCAGGTGACCCAGGTTTACCGCAACAACAACAACAATTTTGTGGCGCACGCCGCGCCTTCTTTAATCGGCATTAAATTCGGCGATGTCGCCTGGGGAAATTATAACCACGATCGTTATCTGGATATTTTGCTCAGCGGCCAGGGTTCAAGCTCGGGTCACGCGACCAAAATTTATAAAAACGTCTTGAATGTTCCGAACAGCCAACCGTCGCCGCCGGATACTCTTTATCCGGCAGTTTATTCTCCTGCCGACAGCACGTATGAATTGAAGTGGAGCAAATCAACCGACACGGAAACACCACAAGCCTTGACTTACAATGTCATGATCGGCTCAACTCGGAATGGCTTCGAAATCGTCTCGCCAATCTCCTCAAAGATCAACGGCAAGCGCTGGATTCCAGCGCCGGGCAATGCCGGCACGAAAAATAGTTACATTCTCAATCGCAGCGGGCTTGGCACCGGCTGGCACTACTGGCGCGTGCAAGCCGTCGACAATATATTTCGCGGCTCGAACTTTTCTGTTATGGATTCTTTTAATGTAGCAAGTCCGGCAGCGCTGGCAAAAAACTCCGTGAATTTTTCCGATCATTTCAACGAAAAGAAACTGAGCGAGGCCTGGCTGGTGAAAAATAATTCCAGCCATCAAGCCCGCATCTTCAATCAACAACTGCGTCTTGCATCGGATAGCTCACAAGCGGATTGGATAATGACGCAAAAGCCGTTTGTGGCGCAGAATACCACCGTTGCCGTGAAAGTGGCGCAGCCCGATAAAGGTTTTCGTTTGGGCATGAGCGCGAGTTACGATTCAAGCGCCGGCATCAACAGCGCTGCGAATTTTTATCGCTTCGAGATGCAGCGCCAAAATTCTTCCGGCCCTTATTCGCTATATGCGCATTGGAAGAAAAACGGCGTCGACGGCGGGTTGGATATTACCGGCAAGCTTTCAATCGTGCAGGAAGTTTATCTGCGCCTGCGTTTTGAGGCGAGCAATATTTATTTCGAGGCGTCTTTGGATGGAAATAATTGGCAAACATCTTACAGCGAGCCATTCGATCTGCCGGATCACACGCTCGCCCATTCATTTCATTATGAGCTCGCCGCCGGTCAAACCCATAGCGCTAATCTCGTGGCGGTGGATGATTTTTCCATCACGAACAACGATGGCGCGGAAATTTCCGACAACGCGCCAACGGTGCCGCGGCGCTTTGCGCTGTCGCAAAATTATCCCAATCCCTTCAACATTGCCACGCGGGTGAATTTGGATCTGCCGGAAAACGGCCAGATGAAGGCGACGATTTACAATTTGCAAGGACAAGAGGTAATGCGGTTGCGCGATGACAAGATGGCGGCCGGCTACCATTTTCTGTATTGGGACGGCAAAAATGCCGGCGGTTCTGTTGTCAGCAGCGGCGTTTATATCGTCAAAATAATTTTTGACGGCGCCTCCGGCAAGCGCAAAGAAGCGACGCAGCGGGTGATGCTGATAAAATAGGACAACCACAGCATTGAAAAACTAAAAGGCCGAGAATCAAGTCTCGGCCTTTTTAAAATAGCGCCATTTGTTTGCACTGCAAGCAAGTGGCGTTTTATTTCGCATGGCGAAAATTGATCGACTCATTTTCAACCTTCAATTTACCATGAACATGTTATTATCATCGACCAATTTCGTAATTTAAAAATAACGGTGTCGATCAAAAGTGACTTAATTGATCTGTATTGGCTCATTATGCTGCATAACCGCATGAAAATGTGAGCTAATTTTAATCGGCTAACTCCTGTGTCTTCGGATGATTTGAACGAGAACCGATCACGGCAAGCCGGTAAAAGTGTAAATTGAAAATCCATTGCTCGTGGCACATCGCTTGCAGTTATGAGTTCCTTAACTTGAACATATTTATTACATCAACCTCTCAATAAGATTTGATTAACATGAATCGCAGAAATTTTCTTAAGAATTTTTCGCTGGTCGGGCTCGGCGTGACTGCAGTGCCGGAGCTTTGGACGGAGCGCGCAGTCCCACCCGAAGACTTCAGCTTGAATTTGATTACCAACGATTCCGAGCGGGCCATATCAATATTGGAAGCGCTGCTGGCGCGTTGCTTGCCGGCGTATAAAAATCTCAAATACTCGGAGCAACGACTCGCCGGTTCTCATATCGCCGATCTGGTACTCATAAAAAATCGCCGCGTGCTGGATTATAGAAATTCCGGCGATGAACTCGCCAGAGGGCTTTGCGAAGCGGCGAAAAATTTGGAATTGCCGAAAACCGTGGAAAATCCCGTCTTGATGAAATTCCATACGGAAGAACGCCGGCTGGCGCCGAAAATCATCACGATCTTCGACAACAATATTTTGATTAAACGGCTTTCACTGACGGCAGACGAGGGCACGCATCAAATTGAAAATGAGAAAGGCCGCGTGACGTTAAACATCCGCAACAAAAGCGCCAAAATTACGGCGGCAACTTGCCGGCACAAAACCTGCATAAACATGGGCGCGATCAATGCCGCCGGCCAAAGCTTGATTTGCATTCCCAATCACCTCCGAATTTCCATCGCAGGGCAAAATGAATTCAGTCTTGACGGCGTCACTTTCTAAAAAATTATTCGTGCTCGCGGCAATTTTCGTTTGCGGCCAAAGCCGGCTTCGGGCACAAACTGAAAATGAACGCTTATTTGAAATTTCGACCAGGGAATATTTGTCCGGAACTCACGTTGACATGGTCGCGCAGCATGAGAGCATCCAAATCTGCAAGCAGGCCTTCCGCGAAGCGTTTGGCGAAATGGAACGCCTCGAAAATCTTTTGAGCGCGCAAATCGCAACCAGCGAAATCAGCCGGATCAACCAGAACGCCGGAGGCGCGCCGGTCAAGGTGAGTTATGAAACGCTGGCGATTATCCAACGCGCCGTGGAATACGCGAAAAAATTCAACGGCTATTTCGATATTTCGACGGGGCCAATTGTGGAATTGTGGGGATTCAGCGGCGGCAAAGAAATCGTCGTGCCGGATCGCCACCGCACGAGCGCATTATTAACTTTGGTGGGCTACAAAAAAATCGTCATCAACGAGCAGGACACCACCATTGCGCTCGCGTTTGCCGGCATGAAGCTCGATCTCAGCGGCATCGCGAAAGGTTACGCGATCGACCGCGCCGCGATGGTTTTGCAACGGCATGGGATAAAAAATTTTCTCATCAATGCCGGCGGCGATATTTACGCTGCGGGCCGCAAAGATGACGATGAAAAATGGCTCGTCGGCATTCGACATCCGCGGAGTGAAAATGCTTTGATCGCGGGTTTTGCGCTGAGCGATTTTGCCGTGGCCACCAGCGGCGATTATGAGCGCTTCGTCGAGACGGAGGGCAAACGCTATCATCACATTTTAAACCCGCGCACCGGTTATCCGGCGCCCTTATGTCAAAGCGTCAGCGTGCTCGCCCCGACCGTCGAAGAGGCTGAAGCCTGGGCGACCTATCTTTTTATCATCGGCTTTGAAACCTACCGCAAAATTTCTTCGCTAAATACGCCAACCGCTTTGTTTGTCGATACCAACGGCAAAATTCATTGGGATTCTTCCTGGGAAAAAAACTATTTGTTGACGTTTTTGGATTAGCCATATTTGCGGGTTTGCCTTATGGCGCAATGGCGAGACCGCGCAAAACCAGGTTGCGACCCATGTCACCGATATAAGTTGCCGCGCCGGTCGGCAAATCGATGAAATACAAACTGCCAATATTCGGCTTGACGGTTAAAACGGCGAAAGCAGCGCCGTCGCGGCCCGAAATATCAAAACCAACCAGATCAGAAGTATTGACGCCGAGCGATCCGACGGTGAGCATTTGACCATTGTTGGGCGCCGGCAAGGTGACCAATACGTCAAGGTTCGAATCAATCGCGTACAGGGTTGTCAAAATGGCTCCGGCGATGCTGTTGGTGTAAGCCGTTCCCACGATGTTGGGATTCAAACCCGAATAGACATCACCGGCGGCGTAAGCCAGTGAAGAATCTCTGCCGGCCGTCACGCCGTTATCCGGATTCAACCGCAAATCCTGTTCGGTATTGCTGTGCAGGCGAAGTCGATCCGGCACCGGATTGACGTCAAATCCAAAAGAAGTTCCATTCATATTGGGAATAAATGAGGCAATGCCCTTTTGCAAAGCGTTGGCGTAAACGGTGTCAATCATATAAATCGTGCTAAAACTGCCCAGCGCATAGAGTTGACCGTCGGCCGGACGAAAATCGATGGCGAGAATCGTTTCGCCGTTTTGCAGACCGGAGATGGCATTGGTGTTGGTAATCGTTTGTGGATCCAAACTGCCAAACCGAATGAGATTGTTGTTGACGTCCACACCATAGAGCGGTCGGCCTTGCACGGCGGGAAGCTTGATCATTCTCGTCTCACAGGCAACCAGGGATAGCATCAACAAAAGCAGCGGCGATATCAATGCCAGCCGCAGCGACTTGAGTTGAAATGGGATGAGGTTTAAGAGGCGCATAGAATTTGAAAAGAATAAGTTTTGTAAGACAAAAGATTTGCAAATCGAATTTGCAAAATCGGAACCAAAAAAACGGCGCAAGATATCGGCAAGGTTAAATAGCGAGAAACGTTGCAGGTACAATCGGCGAGAATCGAACCAGCGTTCAATCGGCAGGATAGATGAAAACAATTTTGGGGTTAGCGGTACAATTTGGTAAGTGGAAATTAAAGCACTCAACAAGATTTTATTTTTTGCAAAAATAAACAACCCGACAGAGCTTTTGCCTCCGTCGGGTTGTTGCTGTTGAGAAAATTTTAATCACAACTCCGCCACTTCGCAAAACACTTTGATCGCGCCCTTCGCCGTCGTCAACTTATCAAGCAGCTCCTTATAATTCTCAAGTCCCTTGACGGGATGCGTGAGCAAGCGTTTCAGCCAGCCGCGATATTCTGCCTCGGCATGGGCCAGATCTTTCACGCCCATTTCAAAATATTCGCGATTGGCATTGACCGTGCCGACCGTTACTTTATTGCCGAGCACGTATTCAAGATTAATTTTATCTGCCGGCACTTCGATCATCTTGTTGCCGCCGGTCACGCTGGAAAGCACGAGCACGCCGTTTTTGCCGAGCGCCTGCATGCTTTCAAACACCACCGAGGAAGCGCCCGTTGCTTCGAAGATAATATCGAACGGTCCGTATGTCTTCGCGCCTTCGAGAAGCGGCAAACTCGCAGTAGATTCGTAGCGCGCGCCAATGGTTTCGATCAGTTCCGAATTGAGATACGGCTTCGGGCTGCGGCCAAAAGTGGTCACGTCGAGACCGCGCAAGCGCAACACGAGCGTCGCAAGCAAGCCGATGGTTCCGGCGCCCATGACAGCAGCTTTACGCGGACGCCACACTCTGAGCCGGCGCTGAATTTCATACGCCTGCGCCAGACCTTTTTCAACCACTGTTGTCGGCTCCAACAGCACGCCGACTTCTTTGAGGCCGCGCGGAAATTTCACAATGTATTCCGGATCATCGACATAATATTCGGCGAGAAAACCGTGGCGCAAATTAATGCCGCGCTCGTAATACAAGTCGTCCGTCGTCATATCGTAGGCGCCGATCTGATCGTAAATCGAATTGCCTGGCCGGCGCACCGTCGCAACAACATAATCGCCGGCTTTCAGCTCAGTGACATTCGCGCCAACTTCTTCAACGATGCCGAACGATTCGTGGCCGGTGATGAGATAATCATAACCCGGGGGCGCAGCGCCGTATTCGGCGGCATTGATTTCTTTATCCGTCCCATCCACGCCGACGCGCAGCACTTTTACCAACACGCCGCGACCGTT
>Ga0247727_10003723_pt1 | contig 33347 bp, 26 predicted proteins | sample WisWelCaveWW1625_FD_202498 | JGI IMG/M metagenome (GOLD analysis project Ga0247727, IMG submission 202498) | Biofilm microbial communities from Wishing Well Cave, Virginia, United States - WW16-25 | ecosystem: Environmental > Aquatic > Deep subsurface > Groundwater > Cave microbial mat | place...
CGGCAAAGGCAAAATTTTGTTATGGACATCGAGCCTCGATTTGCAGGGCGGCAATTTGCCGGTGCGAGGGATTTTTGTGCCGATGTTTTATCAATGGCTGAATTACGTCTGTCGCCCCGATCCGCCGCAAACCACCACGCATGTCGGCGAAACGCTTTTTTTAAATGAAATGATACAGCCGAATCAAGCCATCGCCATCACATTACCCGACGGCGAGCAGCGGACTTTGGAAAAACTATCCGTGCCGGTTTTAAAGGAAACTACGCAGACAGGATTTTATCGCGTGCAGCAAAAAGACCGCATGTTTTGGCATGCGGTGAATTTCGATGCGCATGAATCCGATCCGGCAAGCGCAACGGCTGAAAATTTTGCCGCGCGCCTCATTCGCTCGGATGAGCAAATGTTGGCGCAAAACAGCGTGACCGGCATTTTCGGAACCGCCGAGGCCTCCGAACGTGATGCGGAAAAACAACAAAAATTCTGGCGCCTCGGCTTGTGGGCTTTGCTCGTTTTATTAATTGGCGAAATGTGGTTGGCGAATCGAACGCCGAGATGAAATTGGATTGCTGGATTGATGGAGGGCTGGATTGATGGATTTATGGAGTGTTTGAAATTAACCGAAGGTAAATTTGAGGAGGTGGAGTATGGAAGAACACACAAAATTTCGAAACAAAAATTGTGGATATATGAAGCTTCGGGTTTGGCATAAAGCGATAGAATTGTACAAACTCGTTTGCCAAATCGTTTATAAAGATAATAAGATCGAGTTTAAATTAAGAGCGCAAATAGCGGATGCGGCGCAGTCGGTTTCGGCCAATATTTCCGAAGGATATAGCCGGCGATCAATCAACGAATATATTCAACACGTTTACATCGCGCTCGGCTCGCTATCAGAAACTCTGACGAGAGCGATAGCCTTCAAAGCCGCCGAGCAAATTTCTTTGGAACAATTCAAAGAGTTGGATACTTTACATTATGAAGTCGAGAATAATCTCTGGAAACTGTTGCTGCGATTGGAGGAAAAACGAGACGATGGCACGTGGGTTACTCGGGCTTCGGACAATATCGAAGCCCATCATCCAACGGAAACAGATATCCAGTAATCCAACAATCCATGAACACTCTTTACAAAAATCTTGAACTTGATCTCACGCTGGGATTGCAAGCGTGGCGCCGCAGCCGTTGGCAGCGAGGGTTGGCGATCTCGCTGTTGGGTTTGTTGTTTTTGTTCGGACTGGCATTTTTAGCGATGCCGGCATTGGCGACTTTTCCGGCGCTGTGGTGGATTTTACTCGGGGCGGCGGCGCTCGGTTGGGTATTTTTGACGATGCAATATTTAATTTTGCCGCTGCGGCATCGCCCGCACTTAACGCAAATTGCGCGCTATCTCGAAGAGCAAAATCCCGATCTTGAAGATCGTTTGGCGACCGCAGTGGAATTTGGCCGCGCGCCATTAAAAACCGACACGGAGAAAACCGAGTCAAATACCGACACGCTTCTGCAACGGCTTTTGCAGGATGCGATCAATCATACCACGAAAATTGATTTTCCGGAGCAACTGCAAATTCGTTTTGCGCGACAGTGGCGCGCGCTCGCCGGAGTTTCCGCCGTTCTCGCGCTCGTCGCTATTTTCGGTTGGAGCGGCGCGCTGCGACAAAAGTTCGATCAAATTTATACAACGGCGCAAAATGCGCCAAAAATTTTGCGCGGCCTCGAAGTCGCGCCCGGTGATGCCCGCGTGCGTCGCGGCGAAACGGTTGAAATCAGCGCGCAAACGCCGGAGGTCACTGCCACGAAAGCTTCCATTTATATTGCAACCGGCAAGCCAGCGAATCAACAACAGGAGGCGGCGTGGGTGTTGAATGAAATGGAGACAACAACGCAGCTTGGAAAATTTCTGTATCGATTTTTCGATGTGCGCGATACCGTGCATTATTACGTTCGCATTGGCGAAGAATTTTCGAAAATTTACAAGATCATTCCGTTGGAAGCGCCGGAGGTCAAAGAGGTTCGCTTGACGTATCATTTTCCAGAAGAGATCGGCTCGTCATCGCGCCGCGAAATTGGCAATGGCGATGTGTACGCGCCAGCCGGATCGCGAGTCGATTTGGAAGTTTTGGCTTCGCAAAAATTGGCGCGCGCGGAATGGCGGTTCGGAGAAAATTTGAAGAAGACTATGCAGGTTGTCGCCGACACGCTGGCGCGCGTTTCATTTGCAGTTGAGCAGGAAGGTTTTTATGTTGTGCAGTTGACGAACACGGAAAATTTGAGCAACACCTCCGTCGAATATTTTATTCACGTCATGCCGGATGAAGCGCCCCAGCTCACGATTGAGCGACCCGGCCGCGATGCGCGGCCAACCATGCTGGAAGAAGTGCCGATGGCGGTGCACGTGAGCGAAGATTATGGATTGAAGCAATTGGAATTGATTTACTCGATCAACGATCAACCGCCGGTGCGGGAAAATTTATTGCCGGCGACGAATCGCGAGCAAAATAATCCGAATGGCCGCGCGAGTTATCACAGCGCGAAAATGCTTTTTCTTGAAGATCTCGGCGTGCAGCCCGGCGATTTTATTTCCTATTATTTTGAAGCGGCGGATGCGAAACAAAAAGCCGGAACGGATTTATATTTTCTCGAAGTGCGGCCGTTCGATGAAGAATTTTATCGCGCGCTGAGCCAGGGCGGAGGCGGAGAAAATTCGCCTGAACTTGCGGTATCGCAAAAAGAAATTATCACAGCGACGTGGAAACTGGAGCGGGCGCGGCAAAAATTATCGGAAGGCGAATTGCAAAAAGGCGGCAAGGCTTTGGCCGAAACGCAAGCCGGTTTGCAGGAATCCATCATGCGTCTGATCGCAACGGCGCGCTCGCGCGGCGAATTTAATGAAGGGGGAAAGATGCTCGAATATTTGGAGCAGGCGGTTGAAATGATGAAAGCCGCGGTGCCGTTGTTGGAAGAGGCGAAACTTGCCGAAGCCCTCGATCCCGAGCGTCGCGCCTATCAATTTTTGCTCAAAGCCGACGCCGAAATGCGCCGCCGCGAATTGGCAATGAACAGCGGCAGCGCTTCGAGTTTCGGGCAATTGCAAAGCAGCGAAGAGTTTTCGCGGCTCTTTCAAGATGAGTTGAATAAAATTCAATCGAAATATGAAACGCTGCAAAATCAGCAGCAACGGCAGCAGGAAACGCAGCTCAACGAGGCGCTGCAAAAAGTGAAAGAGCTGGCGCAGCGGCAGGAGCGCTTGAATGAGCTGAATCGCATGATGCAGCGCGAGAATCAATTGCCGGAAGAGAAGAAGCGGCAGATCGAGCGTCTGCGCCGGCAGCAGGAAGAGCTTAATCGCGAGGCGCAGAATTTGTCCAAACAGATGCATCAACTCGGACAATCTTCCGGCGCGGATCAACAATCGTTGCAACAACTCGAGGAAAATTTGCGGCAGGCGGCGGATGACATGAAGCGCACGACGGATAATTTGCGCCGCGATAATTTGGCGAACGCCGGCGCCGAGGGCAATCGCGCGCTCGAGCGTTTGCGCCGGTTGGAAGAGCAGTTACAGCAGCGCAGCTCGGAATCGTTGCGCGAAAATCTCACGCAGCTTCGCGAGGAGTTGCAGCAATTGGCGGATTCGCAATCGCAGTTACGTGAAGAGATGGAGCGGCAGGGTGCGGCCTCCGGCGCGGAACAAAAGCAGAAGTGGCAGCAACGCCAGCAGGAATTGCAGCGCCGCTCGGAACGCGCGCGCGAAGATTTGCAAGACACGCAACAGGCGGCGTCAAGTTCAGCGGGCGACGAACAGCCGGAAAATGCGCGTGAAAAACGCGAACTGGCGCAGGATTTACGCAAGTTGACGCAGGAGTTTGATCAGCGCCGAATTTCCGAACGCATGGCCGAAGCCGGTGACGCGATTCAACAGGAACGCTTCGATGAGGCAAAGCGCGCGCAAAAAGAAGCGGCGCAGAATTTAAAACGACTCGAAAAAGAATTGGGCGAGAGTTTGTCGCAATTGGCCGAGGCGCCGGAGGAAAAATTGGATATGGCCTTGCAGGAAACGCAGCGGTTGCGCCGCGAGTTGGAAGAAAATTTGCGCGAGCGTTCCGAGCAACAGGCGGGCGGAAATCGCAGTGGCGAACAAAATCAGAATCCGCAGCTCAGCCCGAACGGCTCGCCTGCCGGTGTGATGCCCTCTGATGAAAAATTGCGTCCGGAAGAAAAGAATTGTTGGTCGGAGCGCGCGTGGCAGGGCATTCGCGATCTCGAGAAGATCAATCCATTTTTGCGCGCGGATACGGCGCTGGCCGATGATTATTCGCGTCTGCTGCAAAATTATCGCGGCGTGTTGCGCACATTTCGCGGCGGCGATCCGCTGCGCCGCGATCAAATCGAAAAACAATTGCTCGATCCCCTGCGCCGTTTCGAGGCGGAATTAGCGACGCGGCTCGCGGTGCTGCAGCATCAACAGCAAATCCTCACCGTGCGCGACGAGCCGGTGCCGGCGCAATATCGCGAGATGGTGGATAAGTATTTTGAAATGCTGTCGAAGAAAAAATAGTGTTGAGCGAAGTCGGACTTGGGCGCGGAGATTTTTCTTAATTAAAAACCTTGCCTGCCCAAGTCCGACTTCAATTTTTTGGAAAAAGCACCGAAAAATTTTATATTGGAACAAGCAAAAAAGAAAGGCTCACCGATGGAAGTACAAATTTCTGGAAAAGCGGCGAAGATTATTAGCGCAAAAGTTGCGGCTGGAATATACGCCGATACGGCGGAGTTTATTACGGATATTGTGCTGCGCGCGGATGAATTTGACCGAGTTAAACTTGAAAGACTCCGTCGAGAATTACAAGTTGGTATCGATCAACTCAATCGTGGAGAAGGTGTTCCACTTGATGCTAAGAAGATCAACCGTGCAATTGATCGAAAGCTTAAACACACACCATGATGCCAAAAGCAATTCTCTCGCCACAGGCCGAGGAAGATTTGAGCGACATTGGCGCCTATACGGAAAAACAATGGGGAAAACGTCAACGCAAAAAGTACATTGCCCAGTTGATAAACAAAATTAAGAAATTGGCAAAGAATCCAACTAATTATATCCCTATGAAAGGTCAAATAGGCTCTCTTTTAGCGACGAATAATTTGGCAATTCTGCTCGAAATCGTAATCATATTAGTTCCGGTTTACTTCGGGTACGCGCTGATAACTCACATCGGTGGCAACTCACTTCGTGCAGGAATCTTTATAGGAACACCAACGGTCGTTATTTCTATAATGCTTATTCATTTTAGTTTGTGGCTAAGGGGGGATAATTGGAGCGAGTTCGGTTTAAATATGCCCAATAGTTGGCTCAGAACAGGACTGTGGTCTCTGGGTGTGATTGTGACGGTTTCGCTCTCAGTTGTAGTCGTGCAAAATATTGCAACTCAAGTTTTTGAGACGAAGCCACTTGATACAAGTCGATTTGAAGCACTGCGAGGCAACTTACCTTTGCTCATTACTGCTGTGTTGTCCATATGGATATCTGCAGCTTTTGGTGAAGAAATATTAGTTCGTGGTTTTCTGTTAAACCGATTCGCCGAAATGCTTGGCGAGAGTAGATTGTCTTGGCTTTTTGCGGTTATTCTCAGCTCTGTTGTATTTGGGTTAGGGCATTTTTTTCAAGGCATGACAGGAGTCATTGTTACCAGCGGCGTTGGCATAGTCTACGCAATTATGTATTTGCTCACAGGAAAGAACCTGTGGGTTACAATCCTAGCACACGGTATTTTAGATACAATCGGGTTCGTATCCATTTATGCGGCTCAGCAAAAGTCTTAAGACGAAAGAGGAGGATGGAAGATGAGAAAAATGTTTGCTCGCATTATTATACTGCTATTGATTTCTACTTTGTTACTGGCACAGGATTTCGCCAAACAGGTTTGGAGAAATCGCCGCGGCATCAGGAATGGGTGGCGGTCAAACAGGGTGAGCGCGTCGTGCATAATTTCCTTGTGTTTCCTGAGGTCAAAGATAAAGTGACGGCGGTTGTCGTAATTCATGAAAATCGCGGCTTGACGGATTGGGTTCGCAGCGTGGCTGATCAATTGGCCGAAGCAGGTTACATCGCGATTGCGCCTGATCTGCTTTCGGGTATGGCGCCGAGCGATGGGAAGACGAGTGACTTTCCCGATGGCGATGCGGTGCGCGAAGCGATTTCTAAATTGCCGCAAGAACAGGTGACGGCTGATTTGAACGCGGTGGCGGATTATGTCGCGAAGCTGTCGGCGGCAAATGGCAAAGTTGCCGTCGCCGGATTTTGTTGGGGCGGACGGCAGTCATTTGCTTTTGCAACGAACCGAGCAAATTTGACGGCGGCTTTTGTGTTTTACGGCACCGGCGCCGACAGCAGCGATATCGCCAGAATCAAATGTCCTGTCTACGGTTTTTATGGCGGCAACGATGCGCGCGTCAATGCCACGCTACCCAAAACCACCGAGTTGATGAAACAAGCCAAGAAAAGTTTTGAACCGATAATTTACGAAGGCGCCGGCCACGGTTTCATGCGTGCCGGTGAAGAACCGAATGCTGATGCCGTGAATAAGAAGGCGCGGGAAGAAGCGTGGAAGCGTTGGAAGACTTTGTTAAAGCGTTAGCCGGTTTGCCAGTTGGCCGGTTAGCCGGTTTGAAAGAAAGCGTTAGCCAGTTAGTTGGTTGCCGGTTTTTTTAATCTCGAAGTGTTAGCTGAAATTCCACAGGTGGAGGATTTTATGACTATCAAACGGTTTGAAGAGATTGAGGGCTGGCAGGTGGCTCGCCAACTCACCAAAGAAATTTATCTAGAATCGCGCAAGCATCCGATGCGCCGCGATTGGCGGTTTTGCTCACAAATTCAAAGCGCTTCCGTTTCAATAATGAGCAATATTGCCGAAGGCTTTCATTCGCAATCCAACAAAGATTTTATTCGTTTTTTATCGTACTCCATTCGCTCTTCGGCTGAAGTACATTCTTTATTGTACGTTGCACTGGATAATACATATATCATGCAAGCCCGTTTTGATGAACTATTTGCTCTCACCAAATTGGCTGCCGCAAAGACAACTGGTTTTCAAAACTATCTGTTAGGCTTTGAACAAAACCTCAATAACTCAATTAAACCGGCAAACAGGCCAACCGGCTAACCGGCCAACGATTTTTAAAACATGTTTGACTTTCTTTTCAAATACAGCCCAGTCGTTTACGAAGAAGGCCAATGGGTTTTCCGCGCGATGCCGGCGTTGATCACATTGGTAATACTCGCAGCTATTGCAGTGATCATCACGCTTTTGCTCTATCGCCGAACGACGACGCCGGTGCGACCATTGTGGCATGTTCTCTTGATCATCTTGCGCGTGTTCGCTATCGCGGTAGTAATCTTTTGTTTATTGGAGCCGGTGCTATCTGTTTCCACGGTTGTGCCGCGAAAAAGCAGCGTGGTGGTTTTAGTTGATGATTCGGAAAGCATGTCAATCGCAGACGGCGCGTCGGGCAATCAGCGGGCAACGCGTTTGCAGCAGGTGACGAACTGGCTCGGCGACGCTGCGGGTGAAAATAGCGCGATGACGCGGTTGCAAAAAAATTTTCGCGTTGAGACATTTCGATTTAGTTCCGCCGTGGAGCCGCTGGCGGGAATCAAAGATTTGCGCGGGAAGGGACAGAGCACGAATCTCGCGGCGGCGTTGGAGTTTGCGGGAAAACAGGCGCGACAGGAGGCGCTCGCCGGCGTGATTTTGGTTACGGATGGCGTTGCTTCCGCTGGTGGTGATCCGTTGCAAGTGAGCCGCGATCTCATTGGTTTGCAAGTGCCCGTCTTCACTGTCGGCGCCGGCGCAAAAATCGCCAATGATCTGCAAGTGGCCAAAGTTGAGGCAACGCGTTCGGTTTTAGAAAAAGCAAGAGTCGAAGTAACGGCGATGTTGCAGGCGCGCGGTCACACCGGTGAAACGGTTGAGGTTGAATTGCGCGAAGGCGAGAAGGTCGTTCAGCGCCAGTCGGTGACGCTGGGTGAACGCGGCTCGCGCGTTTCGTTTCAATTCGCGCCGGCGCGGAAAGGTTTCATTAAATATACCGTCGCGGCGCCTGCGGTTCGCAACGAGGCGGTGACGGCGAACAATGAAATGGGATTTTTGATCGACAGCCGCGACCGCACGGCGCGTATTCTTTATGTTGAAGAGCTGCATCCGTGGGAATTTAAATTTATCAGCCGCGCGGTGGACGGCGATCCGGCGTTGCAATTAACCGCGTTGCTCAAAACTGGTCCGGAAAAATATTTGCGTCTCGGCTTGCGGAATGCAAGTGAATTGCGCGACGGTTTCCCAACTAAACGCGAGGAGTTGTTTGGCTATCAAGCCATCGTGATCGGCAGTATGCCGGCGTCATTTTTCTCCAAGACACAATTGGATTTGATTCGCGAGTTTGTTTCCGAGCGCGGCGGCGGATTTATGATGCTTGGCGGCATGAAGGCACTTTCGCAGGGCGGGTACAGCAACACCGTTGTCGATGAGCTTTTGCCCGTGCATTTGCCGCCGCTTCCCGAAGCGGATGGCCGCGCCTTTCCGCCGCAATTACAGGAAGAATTTCGTTTCACGCCGGCGCCGGAAGGTTTGTCATCGCCGCTGTTGCAACTCGATGCTGATCCGATTACCAACAACCAACGTTGGGAAAGTTTACCGCTGTTGCAGGGATACAATCCGCTCGGTCCGGCGAAACCCGGCGCCAGCATTCTCGCGGTTCATCCGATGCACCAAACCGGCGCGCCGCGGATTTTGCTCGCGACGCAGCGTTACGGCCGCGGCCGCACGGCGGTATTGGCGACGAGCACGACGTGGCGCTGGCAAATGCATCTCGATCATCGCGACATGACACACGAGCGTTTCTGGCGGCATCTGCTGCGCTGGTTGAGCTTGCAATCTCCCGATCCGGTGCGGATCACATTGGAGCGCGAAAGCTTCTCGCCGTCAGAATCCATGACGATGCAAGTCAATGTGATGGATAGCAGTTTTGCGACGCAGGAAAATGCCAACGTCGAGCTGCGCGTCATCGCGCCAAATGGCGAGCCGATCGCGTCGACGGCGAGTCCGGATTTGCGTCAGCCCGGCAATTATTTGACGAACTTCGAGCCATCGCAGGAAGGTTTGCACACCATCGAAGTTTTGGCGCACGATCAAACCGGACATTATCTCGGCAAAACGGAAAACGCTTTTTTTGTGGAACCCTCGCACGCCGAGTTGACGCACGCGGATTTGCAAGCGCCGCTGCTGCAGCGCCTCGCCGAAATCACCGGCGGCCGCTATTTTCATTTGAGCGAAGCTGAAAATTTGCCGGATGCCATCACCGTTTCTAAAAGCTCATATTCCAAATTAACCGAACAAGAAATTTGGGATGCGCCGATTTTTTTTCTCGCCATTACATTATTTCTCGCCGCCGAGTGGTTTATTCGCCGGTCAAAGGGGTTGTCGTAAAATTTTTCCACTGAAAATTTGAGTTTTTGAGTGCGAGAAAAAGTTGTTAAAAAGTATTTGCTTTTTTGCGTCAAGATGGTTATTTGTGTAACTGATCTTTAACAGAGTTTTTCACCGCAAAAATTAACACAAATACTTTTCAGCATTGTACGACGCAATTATTATTGGCAGCGGTTTCGGCGGTTCGATGGCGGCACACGTTCTGATCAACGCTGGATTAAAAGTTTTGATGCTGGAACGCGGCGATTGGGTGCGGCGCGGACCGCATAATTGGGCGCCGCATGCTTCAGTTGATTTAACGCCCGTCTATTCAATAGAAACGCCATATCGCATCCTTGCCGGCGGCAATCAGGACGTGATGGGAGCTCATCATTGTGTCGGCGGGCCTTCGGTTTTTTACGGCGGCGTTTCCTTTCGTTTTCGCGAAGCGGATTTTGAAGCTGATCCCAACATCGTTGGCGATTCCGCGGCTTGTTGGCCGTACCAGTATTTCGAGTTGGAGCCTTATTATACGCGCGCTGAACAAATTCTCAATGTTGCCGGCGAAGCGGGAAGTGATCCCACCGAGCCGTTTCGCAAAACGCCTTATCCGCAACAACTCAATTCGCTTTCAAACACTTCGCAAATGATTGCGCAAGCGGCGCGAAGTTTAGCCTTGCGGCCGTTTCGTCTGCCGCTGGCGATTAATTATTCTTCCAATCATCAGCGGACGCCGTGCATCGCTTGCACCAATTGCGACACTTTTGCCTGCGCCATTGAAGCGAAAAATGATTTAGCGACTTGTGTGTTGCCTCAACTTATTGCAAAAGGCCTCGATCTCAAAACAAATATTGTTGCGACGCGTTTGCTGGCCGAAGGAAATCGGGCGACGTCTGTAGAATGTTTTGATAAATCGACGAATCAAAAAATAAATCATCGCGCCCCAATATTTATTCTTGCCGCCGGCGCGCTGGGCTCGCCGCATTTGCTGCTCGCTTCGGATTTGCAAAAATTCAACCACGGCGGCCATACGATTGGTCGTTATTTGATGCGCCACTGCAATGCGATTGTTTTTGGAATTTTCCCGCGTTCGCCGAATCCGGCCAAACAATTTCACAAACAGCTTGGCATTCATGATTTTTATTTTGGGCATCCAACGATAAAAAGGCCTTCCGGCAAATTGGGGAGCATGCAACAATTGCAAACACCGCCGGTTGGACTTGTTCAAGCGCATTTGCCAAAATCGTTCGGGAAGATGCTCAGTCCGGCGGTCGAACATCTCACCGGCCTGCTCGTGATGGCCGAAGATCAACCGCAATACGACAATCACGTTGCTCTCGACCGCAGCCAAACGGATCGTTTTGGCCTGCCGCAACTCACCGTCACGCATCATTACACCGAGCGCGACATCGCCGCTTGCAACGCGCTGATCAAAAAAGCCCAACAGGTTTTACGCAAAGCCGGCGCGGTGTTTTGTTACGTGCATCAAATCAAAACCTTCTCGCACGCCGTCGGCACCGTGCGCATGGGCAAAGATCCAAACACTTCCGCGCTCGACGAGTTTTGCCAATTTCGCGGCGTCAATAATTTGTATGTCGTTGATGGCAGCTTTATGCCGACATCTGCCGGCTTGAATCCGAGCCTGACCATATCGGCAAATGCGCTGCGGGTCGGCGAACGCATTGTTTTAAAGGTTTGAAAATGCCAATCAATCTTGCTTTTTTAGGTTGCGGCCTTGCGACACGCTTGCATAGTAAAACGCTCAAAAATTTTAAACGGGAAGTGCGCTGTTTTTTTGCTAGCCGGGACCGGCAGAAGTCAAATGCTTTTAACAACGAATTTAATGGCGACGGATATTTTGATTCATACGAGGCGGCTATAAAAGATTCTCGCGTCGAAGTCGTTCTCGTTGCCACTCCGCCTGCCACTCATTTCGACTTGACGCTGCAAGCGCTGCGCGCCGGAAAGCACGTCATTGTCGAAAAGCCGCCTTTTTTGCGCTCAACGGATTTTGATAAGATTCGCCAGGCGCAAGCCGAAACCAACCGCCGCGTTTTTGTCGCCGAAAATTATTTTTATAAACCGCTCGCATTTAAGCTGCGCGAGCTTATCCGCTCTGATTTGATTGGTGAAATACTTTTTGTCCACGTCAACGCGCTCAAGATGCAAACCACCGGCAATTGGCGCGATGAGGCCGGCTTGTCCGGTGGCGGCGCTTTGTTTGAAGGCGGCATTCACTGGATTAATTTCGTCGCTAATTTGGGTTTGGCCGTGAAATCAGTGCGCGGCTTCCGCCCGGGTGCACGCGATGGCGTTGAAAAGAGCATGCTTGTCGCCGTTGAATATGAAAGCGGCGCGGTGGGAACATTAGCTTATTCGTGGGAAATTCCCGTTCTGTTGAAAGGGGTTCATCTCTCCAAAATTTACGGGCGAAAAGGCGTCATGACATTTGAGTCGAATGGAATTTTCATTTTCGTAAGTGGGGCCGGAAAAAAAATCGTGTTTCCCGGACTCGGCGACATCGCCGGCTACAAAGGGATGTTTCGGGATTTTTTTGAGGCATTGCGATCAAGCCGCGAGCCGCAAATGAGTTTGGAGTTGGCGCAAAAAGATCTTCAGCTTATCGAAGCGGTTTATCAATCCATTGGTTGAAAATGTTATTTTGGAAAAATCCTTTTGATATTTAAGAAAATCTCTGCAAATAAAAGGATTCCGGCAGGATGGCGGTATTTATTTATGTTTGCAAACCTCGATAATCAAACGAAGCGGAGGAAAACGAAACAATCATGAATTTGCTCATTGCACTCGTCATCGGGCTTGCAGCCGGCGCGCACGCCTCCACCTGGGGCATGTATAAAGATGCGATTTACGAAGGCTTCACGTATAGGAAATACTTTCGCAGCATCATTCTCAGTGGCATCATCGCCGTCGTGGCCGAGTTTATCACCAAGCTTGATGTCACACGCGCGGCTGGAATTCTCATTCTCTATGGCTTGACTTACGTCATCGAACGTGCCATGCTGGAATTTTACAAAACCTTTTTGCGCGAAGAGGATCAATCCAAATATTTCATTCCGATGCAGTTTCACGTGCAGGGCAAGATCGTTCAGAGCCGAATGAAGCGCTGGTTGCTGGGCGCGGCTTACGCGATTGGGGTGGCGCTCGTGGTAGCTGGGCTGCATTATTTGCAACAGGCCAATTTGCAAATTCCCGGCGTGGCGATGGTATGCATTATCGGCAGTTTCGGCGGATGGATTTCCGCGTTCGGCGGCGCGTGGAAAGATGCGCCGATCGAGGGTTTCGAAACGTTCAAATTTTTCCGCAGCCCGCTGATCGCGCTGACGTATGCGCTGTTGCTCGCGTGCTTCACCACCAATTATGTTTTCATTGCCATGGGCGCGCTGGGCTATACCGTCGGCACGATTGAAACCTATAAAACGTTTTTCTTTCCGAACAAGCCGCGCGGCAAATTTGCCGGCAAACACATTCAATTTCCGGAAATGCTCGAACGGCGCAAGAAATTCGTCCCGCTTTATGCCGCCATTTGGCTGGCGGTGATTACGGCGTTTGCCATCGCGTTTATGCAGCCGCGGGAAGGGTTGATTTAGATTTGCTTCGACGCAAAAAATTTTGCTTTAAATTCCACTGCGGAAGAAACCACGACTCGCGCGTGTTGAATGTAAGGACGCCAAAATTAGCGCGACGAATCATAAAAAGGGCCCATTCAATTTTATGGAGAAATGAAGAATGGCAGTTTGGAATCCGTTGACCCGAGTGGCGAATTTGCGAAAAGCCAAACCGACACGAAAAGCCGACGACGATCCCTTTGGCCGCATCCCGCCGGGACAATATTTGACCAATAAATTTCCGGTTCTCACGTACGGCGAAACCCCGATTGTTAATTTGGAAAACTGGCGCTTGAAGATTTGGGGATTGGTCGAGAATCTGCTTGAATTGAATTGGGAAGAATTTCGCGCTTTGCCGAGCAAAGAAATTATATGTGATTTGCATTGCGTCACGCGTTGGAGCCAGCTCGGCATGAAATGGGAAGGCGTGCCGTTCAGTGAAATTGCCAAACTCGCACAGCCGAAACCCGAAGCGAAATTTGTGATGCACCATTGCTACGGCGGCTACACCACGAACTTGCCGATTGATGAGATGTATGAAGATGATGTGCTCGTCGCGTTCAATTACGACGGCAAACCTTTGCCGACTGACCACGGCGGCCCGGTGCGGATGCTCGTTCCGAAATTGTATCTCTGGAAAAGCGCCAAATGGCTGAACGGCCTCGAATTCATGCCCAAAGACAAAGCCGGTTTTTGGGAAATGTACGGCTATCACAACCACGGCGACCCGTGGACGGAAGAGCGGTTTGGATGAAAATTCACAGCGCGACATGGCCGCAATCAAATTCAACCACGAAGGCACAAAGACACGAAGGCAATCAGGTTTTTTCTTGGTGTCTCCGTGTGTTAGTGGTTAAAAAATCTTCGCGGTCGTGATAGTTTTTTCGGAATAATATTATAGAAAACGCCCCTATGGATTTGTTAGAATCTGTTGGGGCGTTTGTATTTTCCCAATAACCGTTCGGACAGTGAACTTGTTTTTCTCCTTGCTTCTTCGGGAAAATTTTTTTTAAATAGCCTGTCAAGACAAGCTGAAAACCAAAACCCTTCGAGCAGCTTTTGAACACGGATGGCATGAATTAAACGGATGTTCGCGGATTTTTATTTTGCTCGCGTTGCTGATTCGCAAAATTTTCTTATTGATGGTTTTATCCGTGTAAATCCGTGTCATCAGCGTCATCCGTGTTCGGATCTTTAATCGGAAAGTTAGGAATGGCTATGCCAGCAGCCAATGATCATACGAACCAGAAACCGGTCATTTTCCTGGCATTCGCCAACGACCGCGAACGTTACCTGTACAATTTGAAACTCGAACACCGCGACATTCGCGAAGCTTTGCGGCGCGCCGAGGAAGCCGGTCTTTGTGAAGTGGTGTATGAGAACAACACCACCATCGGGGACATTCTGGATGTTTTTCAAAAGTACCGCGACCGCATCACCATTTTTCATTATGGCGGCCACGCTGATGACTACTTGCTGCTCCTGGAATCCGAGGCGGGCGAACGCGCTCCGGCGCATAGCGGCGGATTGGTTTCTTTTCTGGCGCGGCAAAAAAATTTGCAGTTGGTTTTCATCAACGGCTGCTGTTCCAAACGGCAAGCGCTGGATTTGATCAAAGCCGGCGTGCCGGCGGTGGTGGGAACCTCGCAGCCGATTGATGACGCGGTGGCCACCGAAATTTCACCACGCTTCTACAAAGGTTTGACCAGCGGCCTTGCTATTGATCGCGCGTGGAGAGATGCGGTCGATCAGATCAGAATTGAAGTGGGTGACGAAGAGTTTCAAGCGCTGAACCGGCAAGGCGAAACCACGGGGTCGGTTGTTTTTCCCTGGTACATTTACTATCGCGACGGCGCGGAAAAAGTCAAAGAATGGAATTCGTCCGCAGCGGCCAACAATCCCCTGTTCGGTTTGCCGGAGATTTCGCAAGAATATTATCGCAAGTTGCCTCCCAAGCCATTCATCGGGCTGCAATATTTCAAGAAAGAAGAGGCGGCCATCTTTTTCGGACGCGGCGCGCAGATACGGAAATTGTATAACTACATCAAAGGCATTCACCCAATCATCCTATTCTACGGCGAATCAGGGGTGGGAAAATCCTCACTGCTCGATGCCGGGCTGTTGCCGCGCCTCGAAAACGACTACACGATGCAATACATTTGCCGCGATGCCAAGAAGGGATTAATCAACTCGTTGCTTCAGGCTTTGCAAAACACCGGCGCCTTGCCGGGACAGCCTGATGCAAACAGCGCTGGCAACGCGGAAGCCAGCTCGATGCTGGAAACCTGGTGCCAAATCGAAGCCGCGACCGGTCATCCGTTGATCGTCATTCTTGACCAGGTGGAAGAGACCTTTACCCAGCCGCTAACCGGCAGCGAGGAATCACGTGATGAATTGGAAGTTTTTCTGGAAATCGTCAAGCGGGTTTTCGATCAGCCGGGCAAACGACCGCAAGGCAAACTCATTTTGAGCTACCGCAAGGAGTATCATCCCGAGATCAGAGATGGCTTCCAAAAGCTGTTGCTGCCTTATGCGGAGGTGTTTCTGCAACAGCTTGACCGCAATGGGATTATCGAAGCGGTTGAAGGCTTGACCAGGCACCCGGCCACGCGGGAAAAATACCGTCTGGAAATTGAACAGAGTGTCGACGGCAATTTGGCGGATATCATCGCTGACGATCTGCTGGCCGACAAGAAATCATCCATCGCACCGGTGTTGCAGCTTGTCTTGACCAAACTCTGGGATACCGCGGTGCAGGAGAACTCGGAGACCCCGCGTTTCACCGTGGCGCGCTACCAGCAGTTGCAAAGGGAAAGCCTTGCCATGGATGATTTTCTGAAACAGCAGATGGAGAAGTTGCGCCGATGGAAGCCGGAGTTGGTGCAGTCCGGCCTTGTCCTCGATTTGCTGTATTCCCACACCACGGCTCTCGGCACCGCCGGTATTCGCGTTTTGAATGATTTACGCGCCGGGACTATTTTCATTATCGGAATGTTCTGGACGCACTGATCGTCAAATGCAAAGTTCTTTACCTGTTAACTGAAATCCAGCAAAACCAGGAGACTTATACCCGTCTTGCTCACGACATTTTAGCGCCGGTCGTGCGCAGCGCGTATCAAAACTCCGAGAAGCCCGGTCAGCGAGCCGCGCGTATCTTGAGCAGAAAGATTACTGATTTTAAAGTCGACGAGAAAAACGTCTGGCTAGATAAAGCCGATCTCGCCGTGGTGGAAAAGGGCCAAAAGGGGATGCAGCAGATTACCGATTTGGAGCAAAAGCTGTTGGACCTCAGCCGGCGCCGCAAACGCATACGAGTTTACGCTCTTACCGCCGCCTTTCTTGTACTGGTCGGGTTCGGGTATTGGGCAGTAACTGAAACCACTAAACAAAAGGAGCTAAGAAGAATTGCTGAAGCTCAATATGAAAATACTCAATGGATCATTGAAGGCGGGTACTTTGATGTCAGAAGAAATCCCCAAGGTAAAGGCATAGATAATAAATTTGAGTTGCAAAAAAATGGCCTGATAGTTTACGATGGCGCCACCAGTCTCTACTGGCAACAATCAGGCTCACTACGTATGAACTACGCCAAAGCTCGGGAATACATTCGCCATTTGAACAATCAAAAATTCGTCGGCTACGACAACTGGCGTCTTCCGACCCTTAAAGAAGCTATGTCTCTAATGGAGCCTCAGGATTGGTACGGTGATTTTTACATCGATTACGTGTTTGATAGAGAACAAAACCCAATTTGGACTGCGAATGAGGTATCTGTAGGCATGGTATGGCTCGTCACTTTCACCGATGGCTATTGTGGCCGCGGCGATGTGAATCGCGAGGGCTGCGTTCGTGCGGTGCGCTGCGGGCAGTAGATCATTTGAATTATTTGACACGAGCGGTATCGAAAATTTTTTGAGAATCCGTTTCTATGATCGCCGCGCTTGCTTTTTGTCCATGCGCGCCTTATCTTGCTTTTGTGAATCAATCAAAACCACCTCAGCAAACCAAACGCGTTTTACTCGTTGCCTACTAATTCCCGCCGCTCGGCATGGGTGGAACTCAACGTGTCGCCAAGTGGGGCAAATATTTTTTTAAAAACCCGTGTCAATGCTTTTTTGAAATGAGCAAAACGCTTGATTTTTGATAGAATGCTGTGTATCTTTTATTGTTTACTTTTTCCAAATAAACTCGAGGAGCATAATAGCAATGAATTCAGTTACACTGCAACTACCTGAAAGCTCGTATAAGCGTGCTCAACGCGCCGCCATGCTTTTGAATCGTTCCATTGAGGATTTCTTACAATCCGTGCTCAACTCATCATTGCCGGTTTTGGATGACGCGCCATCTAACGACTTGGCGACGGAGATGGCGACATTGTCTACGCTTTCGGACGCCGATTTGTGGCGTGCCGCGCGTAGTCAGATGACTGCAACAGACGAAGAGCAATTTCAATATTTGCTGGATGCCCAAGCCGAGCGGCCGTTAACGGAAGAAGAAGAAACTCAATTAGATGCGCTTTATCATCAAGTCGGACGGCTTACCGTGATAAAATCGCAAGCTTATGCTCAGTTGCATCAGCGTGGCCATGCCGTGCCACAACCCTGACCCATGAGCCGACCATATTCCCCGCCTCTCTCCGTCGTATCATTGCTGAACAAGCTGGGCAACGATGTGGTTATTGTCAGACTGCGCAAGCTTATAGCGGTGGACAAATTCATATCGATCATATTATTCCTTTTGCTGCGGGCGGTCAAACCATTGAATCAAATCTCTGGTTGGCTTGCGGACTTTGTAATCGATATAAGGGGACAAAAACTCATGCACTTGATCCAGTAACGAATGAAATCGTCCCTTTATTTAATCCACGTCTTCAAGTTTGGTGGGAGTACTTTGCCTGGAGTGAGGATGGTTTGTACGTTATTGGTCAAACACCATCTGGTCGTGCGACTGTCGTTGCACTGAAACTAAACAACGATTACATCGTCCCGGCCCGAAAGAACTGGGTACGCGCTGGTTGGCACCCTCCAAAGAAGTAACTTCCTTATATTAAATTCATCATTGCAAGTGAACACTCCCCAGCAGCCCGAACCAGCACGACGCGTTATATTCATTTCCTACTATTTCCCGCCGCTCGGCATGGGTGGCACCCAACGAGTTGCCAAGTGGGCTAAATACCTTTTGCATCTCGGCTGGGAAGTCACCGTCCTCACCGTCAAGCCCATTGCATATTACGCATTCGATGATTCGTTGCTCGATGAATTGAAAAGTGCGCGCATTATTCGAACTGGTTCGCTGGATCCGGCGCGGTTGCTTTATTTATTTCGCCGAAAAAAGGAACGTGCCGCTGGTGGAAAAGAAGGGAGTACGAGTTGGTTGTATTGGTTTTTCATTCCGGATGCCAGAATTTTGTGGATTCCCATTGCCTTTTGGAAGGCTTGGCGCGAAGTGCGTCGGCAGAAAATTCCCTTTGTGGTGACGTCCGGCCCGCCCCATTCGTCGCATTTTATCGGCTGGCTTTTAGCAAAAATCGCGCGTATCAAATGGGTGAGCGATTTCCGCGACAGTTGGCTGCAGGGCAATCTTTTGCCGACGCCGACGGCTTTGCACCGCTGGCTGCATCGCGTGATGGAGAAACGCATTCTCACGGACGCGGATGCGGTGACGGCCACCTCACAACATCTCGCCGATATTTTAGCGCAAACCGGCAATCGCGCCGCCGACAGCACGCACTTTCTACCGAACGGCTATGACGCCGAAGATTTTGCGACACCTTTTTCTTTTACAGATAATTGCTTCGATGCTGCCTACATCGGTGCAATTTCCAGTTTCGCCGATCCGCGCACGCTGCTCGAAGGATTTCGCTTATTTATTGAAACCGCGCAACTCTCACCGGCGGAGACGCGATTGCATTTTATCGGCGCGGATGTCACGGGCCAGCTTGTCTCGTACGTGCATGAAAATAATCTCGGCGACTATGTGAACTGCAGTGGATACCTGCCGCATCGCGAAGCGATCGCTGAAATGCGCCGCGCCGATCTGCTAATTTATCTCGTGCGCCCAGGCAGCTTTCCAGCCTTGATTCCAGGAAAAACTTTTGAGTATATGGCCGCGGGCAAACCCGTGTTGGCAATTGGCGACCGCATTGAAGGCATGCAATTGCTCATGCAGCACGCCCCGGTGCGGCACTGTGCGTTCGATGCCATCGATGCCATCTGCTGCGCGCTGCTGGCATTCTATCAGGAATTTTGCCAAGGCGAGCTTTCCAAAGCCTCGCCGCCTCCGCCGGAGTTTTCGCGAGAATGGCAGGCAAAAAAGTTGGCGGGAATTTTTTCCAGCTTGCATTCATGAATAACGTTGCTTAAATTTTTTTATGGAGAAATTGTTCAACGGCAGAACGTTAAATTTTGCTCATCGCGGCGCCTCGGCGAGTGCGCCGGAAAATACACTCGTTGCATTTGAATTGGCCGCGCAACAAGGGGTTGACGGCGTCGAACTCGATATCAGATTGTGCCGCACGGGAGAATGGGTGGTTGTTCACGACAGCCGGGTCAACCGGACGACGAGTGGTCGCGGCTTCGTGCGATCCAAATCTCTTGATGATCTTCGCCGGCTCGACGCCGGCTCTTCCTTTCATCCGAAATTTGCCAATGCGCGCATTCCCTCTTTGGCGGAAGTTTTGGATTGGGCCAAAGGCCGCGTTTTGCTCAACATCGAAATAAAATCTTTGGCGCGCGCCGAAAAGCGCGCCGAATTGCAATTGCTCAATTTATTGCGGCGGCACGGCGTGCGCCGGCAGTGTCTCCTCTCATCCTTCAATCCCATCGTGCTGCGGCGGCTGGCGCGTTTGGATACGGGCATTCCTACCGGCCTGTTGTTGAATATGAAGTGGTTTCAGCGCAGCGCCGAAAAATCTCTGATCCGATTAATGAATATTCAAGCGCTTCACATCAGCCGGCGTCTGGCTCGCCCGCGTTATCTCGAACGCATTCGGCGCGCCGGCTTGCGGGTTTTAGTTTGGGACGCCAACGAGCCTGATGAACTCCGCAGGTTGGTCGATTATGGCGTAGATGGAATTATTACCGACGCTTCATGCTTGCTCAAAGAAATTTTAGGGAAAAATTAATGACGCTAAGAAGAAGTTTGGCCGGTTCGTTTTTGCTGATTTTAAATCTGACAGTTGCTGCGCAAGAGTATCTTTGGCCGACCGACGCCAGCCCGTACATGACCTCGGCGTTCGGTGAATCGCGCCCGCGGCGTTTGCACGCGGCCATCGATATCAAAACCTGGAATCAGGCCGGCTATAAAACTTTCGCCGTGCGATCCGGCTACGTCGAACGGATGGCGATTTCACCATTTGGTTATGGCCGCGCGCTTTATCTTCGGCTCGATACCGGTGAGATCGCCGTTTATGCTCATTTGGAAAAGTTCAATGAGAAATTGCAAACCCTCGCCGAGCAGGAGCAGGAACGCGATGGCCGTTATCGGATCGACAAATATTTTTCGCCCGGCGCCTTGCCGGTGCAAAAAGGCGAAGTGATTGGTTACACCGGCCAATCCGGCATCGGTGTGCCGCATCTGCACTTCGAGCTGCGCGATTCCCGCAACCGTCCGTTCAATCCTTTCCTGCGCGGCTATAAAATTGCCGACGCCGTGCCGCCAACGATTACCGATCTCGCCATTTCTCCGTTAACTGTTGGTTCGATGGTCAACGGCGATTTTGTTCCGGTTATTTTGCGGCCTTCTCGGCAAAACGGCAAATGGCGCATTGCTGAAACAATTCATATATCCGGAAAAGTCGGCGTTGCCGTCGATGCCCATGATCGCGCCGACGGGGTGGAGAATCGTTTCGCCATTTATCGCCTGCAACTTTTCGTCGACGACAGCCTGCAATTTCAAGCCCAGTTCGATCGTTTTGATTATTCACAAAACAAATTGATCGAATTGGATCGCGATTTTTTGCTGAAACGACGCGGCTTGGGCGATTTTCATCGGCTCTATCGTGTGACCGGCAATACTTTGGGATTTTATTCGCACTTGAATCAAGCCGATGGCGCGTTGATGTGTTGGCCGAATGAGGCTCATGATTCAATGGCGCCGAATTACGGCATCGATGAACGCGCTACTGGCTCTCGACAATATCAAGCGCTGCAAACACTGAGTTGGGGAGAGCATCGCTTGCGTGTGATGGTGTCGGATTTTTTCGGCAATCAATCGATCCTTGAAGCCGATCTCATGGTCGGGCCTTCGTTCACGATAATGCCGCAAATCGCTGATCGCCAACCAACGCGTTTATGGATTTCGTCAATTCAATTGCCGCCAACACGAAAAATACAAAAGCTCGAAGCCGCAACGGCAACTGTCAATGGCCGGACTATCGTATCACCCTGGCGTCCGATTGCGGCAAAATGGAAAACGACAAATACAATTTCAACCCATGCCGGTTTTATTGACCATTTCTCGCGCACGGATAGCCTGCCGAATAAAGCGGCGGGCAATTCAACAGTTGAAAACCAACTGCAGGTTTCGCAGAGAGACTCGATGTTGGAGTTGTCAACCAGCGGCGGGCAGCTCGTTCGGCTGGTCGCTGTGGATCAATACGGTTTGCGGTCTCATCCCGCGTACATTTTAAATTCGCCGGATAAAAAATCGGCGACGCCGTTGTTAATTGATGTGGAAAAGGATTTTTATCCCAATTATTTGCGCTTGTTGATTCGCGCGAATCAACCTTTGGCAAGCGCGCCGGCAATAAAATTTTCTGCCGGACGGAAAAGTTTTCATTCACGAGGCGTTCCGCAGCAGCCGCATCGTTATATCGCCGCCGTGCCGTTAACGGAAATTGCCGGCGATTCGGTTCAACTCGAAGTAGCGGCGGAAAGCATGTTCGGTCAATTGGATGTTTTGCAGGAATGGTTCGTGAATGCACCGGCGCAGCCCGGGCGGGGAAAAAGTTTATTCGCCGCTGATGCTCGCATGCGCGTGGCATTTTCTGATGACTCGGTTTACTGGCCGCTGTATGGCCGTGTGCTAATTGACACCGTGACACTCCTCGGAGATTCGCGTGTCATCGGCCCAATCTATCGCGTCGAGCCGCAGGATGTGGCGTTGAATGAAGGCGCGACGGTCACGATCAGCTATCCTGATACCATCTCGCAGCCGCAACAAATCGGCGTCTGCTATCGTGAGCGCAACGAGTGGGTGTTCATTGATAATAATGTAAGCCTCTCCAATCATACCGTGTCAGCGCGGGTTTTTAGTTTGGAAGATTTTGCCGTCATGCGCGACAGTGAGCCGCCGATTTTAAATATTCGTTCGCCGCGTCCGGGCGTGGTGACGCAAGATCGCCGCCCGCCTTTCATTGTTGATGTCAACGACAGCACTTCCGGATTCGAATCGGAGCAATCCATCGAGCTGCGCCTGGATGGGCAATTGCTGATTGCCGAATACGATCCGGAACGCGAAGTGATGCAATATAAACCCAAGAAAGATCTCTTGCCCGGCGTTCATAAATTAACTGCCCGCGCCGAAGATCGTTGCGGCAATGTGGCCAGACGGGAGGTGGAATTTACGGTGAGATGAGATCAGTGCCGCCGTTTTTCGCGGTGTAGCTGTGTTTTATCTAACACCTTTTTAACAAAGTCTGGCAGCGGCGTTTTTTCACGCTTGGCGAGGGTTTTAATTTTTTCATAACTTTCGATTTCGTAGCCCTCCCAATGAATATCCAGCCGGCGGATAGATTTGAGAGCAATGTGCATATAATTTTCGGGGCTTCCCCAATAGCATTGTTTGCAAATGGCTGGCTCTTTTTCTACTTTCCAATTGATACAGTGTTCGCATGACCATGATTTTGCCCGATTGCAAGAGCCACAGAGCAACATAAAGTCATCAAGGTTTTTTTGAATTGATGCCTCGGCACCTGAAATCTCATACGGAATCCCATGATCAATTTGTAAGTAACGAGAGTCAAAGTTGCCGGAACAAATGGAGCATTTCCCGTTGTGCAACTCGTAAAGGCCCTTTTTAAATTCCTTCGAAAGGACTGATCTACCGCTCAACTTATTCTTCTGAACCTTGCTGAGATCGCCAAACTTATAAGCTGCAATTGATCGACCCGCTTTGTCTTTTACTCTGAATGTTTCTAAAGGGATGCCCGCTTCTCTAACATCTCTGGCAGCTCTTGGTGGATGATTATAACCGTATTTCTTTTCTAAATCCGCTGTTGTGATAAACCCCTTTTACAAGACATGATCAATCACCACTCTGGCGCGTTTATTCGTTATGGATTGCAGAAGCTTGCGAACCTTCGGCGGCAAGTTTGTATTTTTCATATTTCTTCGCATTCAAATAAACTGATTTGGCTTTTTGCACTTTGGGCAAAATTTTTTTCAATATTCAAGTTTAGCTTTTGAATCAGCGCCTCCGATAAATAAACTGATTCGTATGTGATATGGTTTTTCCCTAAAAGAGTTGCCTACGATGATCTTCCGGCGGCAACTTCAATTCTTGCAAGCTTCAAACGGGAAGGCAAGAACTCTCCAAAGGTTTTGTTGCCTGTTCTGCCTTCGTAACTTAGTATAAAGGGAATATTTTTTGCGCCAAGCGTTTTTAATGAATCAATGAAATCCTCTAATTCTATGTCGTCGTAATATCGGAAACCACCGCTGGCGAAGGTGCCTTGATAAGGCGGATCCATATAAAGGAGATCATCTTTCGTAGCCAGCTTTAATACCTGTTTGTAATCCATGCTTGTAAGTGTGCATTTTCTTTTAAAAATAACCGAAATCGCATGAATATCGTTTTTCATCATTGCGGGATGCCGCCCCAACCTTCTATTATCCGGGCTCTGGTTAAACTCCCCGTTAAAATTGTACCGTATAGCCGCCTTAACACATCTTGCCAACAGATATAGCATGAAATCCGGCCTTGAAGTTCGATTAAATTTTTCGCGAATTTGATCGTAAAACTCTCTTTCATGGCCAATTTGCGCATGCCAGAGTTTGGCGTATTGTTCTGAAATCTGCTCGGGCCTATTTATGATCGAGTCCCACAGCGCGATTAAAGGCGCGTTAATATCATTCAGGTGAAAATGTTTGCTCCTTTTTCTAAACGCGGCAGCAATTGATATGGCGGCGGAGCCGGCAAAAGGCTCAAACAGAGTCATTGTATTCGCCGGGAAAAATGATAAAATCTTTTGCGCGAGATTTCTCTTGCTGCCCTGGTAAGGTATGGGATGAGGAATTTTCATAATGCCGAATGGTACAAAAAAAACGCGCCATTGTCAAGAAAATTCACCTGCGCTTTTCAAAAACCTCACATGGCTGGCGCGAAAATTTGCGACGAATCAAATCGTGCTGCACTCGTTTGCCCACCTCCCCAGCAGCAAAGCTAAGCCGATTTCCGCTGAACAAATATTGCAACAAATGGCCGAACGCCTCCGCAGCGTAGGCTTCACTGTGACCACGACGTCATTTGGCTACTTCAACGAATTTCGCGTCCATGTCGCCGAGCCGAGCCTCGCGAAGGTGTTCGTTGAGATTTAGCAGAAGGCATTGCCAGCGCTCATGAATTTGCTATCCCATTCGGCCAACAACAAGCACATCCAGCAACGAGCAACCAGCCTACTCCACCGTCAAACCCGCCACGCGATAATTGAACTCGTACGACAGGCTGCTGCTCCAATCCTGATCGAGAATCGTTTTGTAGCGCGTGCCGTCGCTCGGACCAACCGGTTTGCCGTAGGAATAAAACCAATTCACCACCGGCGTGCCGCTGAAGCCGAGCGCGATCCAGTAACGCCCCGGCGCTAATTTGAGCGCGGCTTTGGAGAAATCAAAATCCTGCCAGCGATAGCCCGGAGTCGAGCTGAGTTCATTTAACGAAATCAAGCCGCTGCTCGCCAATCGCTCTCCCGGCACCATTTGTCCCGACGGCGCTTTTTCATCTTTCAAAATCTCCACCCACAGAAAACCGTCGCCGCCAAATTTTTGCAGCGCCAAGCCGATTTTTTGCAATTGCAACGGTTTGTCCAACACGACGATCTGCGCATACTGCGACGAGCGCGTGACGTATTCCGCCGTTTCAACTAAAAAATTTTTGCGCAACTCTTGTGCGCCTCCGGCGCCGGTCGCCAGCTCGCGCGCGAAAGCGAAATTCACGCCTTCGGGAAATTCGAGATTGCCGAGCGTGACCAGCTTATTCAATTCGTCCTTTTTAGCCGCTTCTCTGGTGGCAACGCTGCCGACGGCAGGTTTTGGCGCCGGCGTCGATGGTGGCGGCGTTGGCGGCGCGGCGGCCAAATAAGGCTCAAAGGTCGCGCGCACTTCCGGCGTCAACAGAATGCTTTTGGGCCCGTATTTTTGGCGGCTCGCGACAATATTCACTTGATCTTCATGGAAATTCGAGTCAATGATCTCCTCAAATTCCGGTTGGCTGGTCGAACCTTGCGCCGCAATCCACCGCACCAATCCATCTTGCGACGTTTCATTGTTATCGAGTCCGGCTTCGATGCGAATGTAACGATTGCTGGTGAAAAGCTGGCTCTGCTGTGGATCGAACGGCACCCAGCCGAGATCGGGAAAATACACGTCGATCCAGGAGTGGCGGCCTTGCGCCATGCCGAACGTGAGTTTGCCATATTCGGTTTTGGCGTCGTAGCTGCGTTTCAACGTCACGCCGTTGACGATGCGCACGGGAATACCGACCGCGCGCATCAACGCCGCGGCAAGATGCGAATAATTTTGGCAATTGCCTTTGCCGGTTTCGAACGTGTACATCGCGTCATATTTCGGCGGCGTCAACACGTACGTCGTGTGATCGATCACCCACGCGAGAATGCGCTGCACCGCGTCAAACTCGGTTTTCACGCCGCTCGTCAACGCTTTGGCTTTCGCTCGGATGCGCGGATCATCGGCAGGCACCTGCGCGGTGGAGAGCAGATAATCTTGCACCGTGGGATCGACGCTTCCCAACGGAAACGGCATTGAAGTCGCGAGCGGATTGAGCAGCACATAGTTTTTTGCCGTCAACGAAACGGTGGCGTTGATCGTGCCGGTGGGATTGGCCCACGTCACCACGATGACTTTGTTGCCGCGTTTGTCAAGCTTCTCTTCGCGTTTCGACGGCGTCGGCAAAAAGCTGAGGTTGAGATTCTCGATTTCCTGATTGTACGTCGGCGACTGAAACGTGCTCGGCACCACCGTGCTGATGATCAATGACTTCGTGCCGGGAATCGGAACGATACGCTGCGTCAAACTGTAATTGATGCGCGAGGTTTGATTTCCTTTGAGCAGAAAATTTTCTCCGCGCAAAATGGTTGGCTGGAAACTCAAGATCGTGATGAGTATCAAAAAACGGATTAGAATAAACTTTTGCATGAAATTATGCCTCCACTTATGACGTCAACAACAGCCGCAATGATTGTATGCTCTTTCTCACACATGCCAAGATAACGCAAAAAGGCCAAAAATACAACTCGAAATTGCGCCGGCGGCCGCGTGGTAAATTTTATTTGAGCCGGATTGAGGTTTATGCCAAATTTGCTACTCTTTCTTTGATTCGCGCGTCATATTATATGAAACCGATAATTCCGGAACAATTGCCTTGAGTTTTTCGCTGGCATTTTGTATTTTGCTGTAGCCAATTTAAAATAGGAGAATGCTTGCCTTATGCGCCAACCTCTGCCGGAAAATTCAGCGACGCCGCCCGGAATGAAAATTTTGATTGTCTGCCTGGTCATCTTCTCATGCGTTCAATCCGGTTTGTCGAACGCCGCCGATATAATCCCCGAAAAGCAGCATCCTTTGGTTGCCAGAATTCTTTCGACGCTGCTTTCACAATATCATTATAATCATCCCGCCTTGAATGATTCCGCTTCCAGCGAGTTGTTGAGCGGATATATGCAAACGCTCGATCCGAATCGCATGTACTTTTTGGCCGCGGATATCAAAGCCTTCGAGAAATATCGTTACGTGCTCGATGATAGCATCGCCAATGGCAAAGTCGGCCCGGCTTTTTTCATTTTTAATATTTTCAAACAACGCACGGCCGCGCGCCTGGCTTATTTGAGTAAACTTTTGGAGAACGAATTCGACTTTGGCGTCAACGAATCTTTTCAGCCTGATCGCGAGAACGCGCCCTGGGCCGCGCGTTCGGAAGAGTTGGACGAGCTCTGGCGCAAACGGTTGAAGAGCGAGGCGCTGGATCTCAAGTTCGCCGGCAAAAACTGGGTGGAAATCGTCTCGACGCTTAATAAACGTTACGATAATTTTCGGCGGCGCATCGAGCATTTGGACGCCGAAGACGTTTTTCAATATTTCATGAACGCGTTGTCCGAGTCTTACGATCCGCACTCGAATTATTTTTCCCCGATCAGCTCGCAGGATTTCAATATCAACGTGAGCAATTCACTGGAAGGCATCGGCGCGCGGTTGAGCGACGACGGCGAGTACACGATCGTGGTGGATATTATCGCCGGCGGTCCGGCCGATCGCAGCAAGCAGGTGAGCATCAATGACAAAATTATCGGCGTGGCGCAGGGCGACACCGGCAAAATGGTCGACGCCATCGGCATGGGCGTTGACAACGTGGTGCAGTTGATTCGCGGCAAGCGTGAAACCGTGGTGCGATTGCAAACGATTCCAACCGGCAGCTCGGCCGGCAGTCCGCCGAAACTCGTCCGGCTCGTCCGGGACAAGATCGTGATTCGAGAACGCGCCGCGAAAAGCGACACCGTCGAGTTGGTGCACGACGGGCTTAAGTACAAAATCGGCGTGATCACGATTCCGACTTTCTATTCGGATTTGGAAGCGCGACAAAAAGGCGAAGACGATTTCAACAGCACGACGCGCGACGTGCGGCGTTTGCTCGCCGAATTGAAAAGCGCCGGCGTCGATGGCATTCTTATCGACTTGCGGCGCAATGGCGGCGGCTCTTTGCAAGAGGCGATTGAATTGACCGGCTTGTTTATCAAAGACGGCCCGGTGGTGCAAGTGCGAAATTCCAACGGCAGCGTCGAGCAGCAACGCGATCCCGATCCGGGCATCGTTTATGATGGGCCGCTGGGCGTGCTGGTGGATCGCATCAGCGCTTCGGCCTCGGAAATTTTTGCCGCGGCGATTCAAGATTATAAACGCGGCGTGGTGCTCGGCGGACAAACTTACGGCAAAGGCACGGTGCAAAATTTAGTGGATCTGAGTCGCGTCATTCGCACCAATGATGACGCCAAGTACGGCCAACTCAAAGTCACCATGGCCAAATTCTATCGCGTCAATGGCGGCACCACGCAGCATCGCGGCGTGATGCCGGACATCACTTTCCCTTCGATTTACGATCAAGCGGATTTTGGCGAGAGCAATGAAAAACACGCGCTGTCGTGGGATCAGATCAATTCCGCGCGGTTTACGCCGGAAGATCGCGTCTCGAAATATTTGACGACTTTGCGCCAGAAATCGCAAAAGCGCGTTGCCGCGAATGCTGAGTTTCGTTATCTCGCCGCCGACATTGCGCGCCTCAAGTTGGAACAAACTGCCAACTCGGCCTCTTTGCAAGAAACGCAGCGGAAAAACGAGCGCGAGCAATTGGAAGCGCAGCGCCTCGGTCGGGTCAATGAACGGCGCAAAACGAAAGACTTGCCGCCGCTTAAAAAAGGCGACGCCATCCCGCGCGACGACAACACTCCGGATGTTTTGCGCGAAGAAAGCGCCCAAGTGTTGACGGATTTGATCGCGCTGTCAAAGAAAGATTACTTGGTCAAAACCGAGCAAAACAAAAGCGATCAGAATTAATCGCCTAAGGCGCTCAAACGCAGGGAAAAATTATAAAGTTTTTATTTCTTTCGGCGACATTCGGTGACTTCGGTAAATTTCGGCGGAAGCGGAATAAGTTTTCCTCGCTGAATCACACCGAGATCAGCGTTTGTATAAGCCGGAGCACTGGTTCAGTCCGGAATAGGCCGCGTTACCTGAAGAATGTGAAGTGGCAGAAACGCTGCGGTTTCAAACCAAACTGGTCGAAAGCCCAAAATCCGCATTACGACACTCGCCAGCCGAACGCAGAAGAGCGCCAGACGCAAAAATTGGCAGCGATTTTTCAGATGACCTATCTCGGCGCGCCGATGATTTATTATGGCGATGAAGCCGGCATAGGGGGCGCGAACGATCCTTGCTGCCGCAAGCCCATGGTGTGGGAGGACACGGAAAATAAAAAAGAAAAAAGCCAAACGGGCTAAATGACGAAGCCGTTTTTGACCGCGACATATTCGAACATTATTGCAAGCTGATTCATATTCGCAATTCACATCCGGCATTGCAGTTGGGGGATTATAAAACTTTGCTGGCGGATAATCTCTTCGCGTTTTCCCGAACCCACGAAAATCAAACCGTCATTGTGATCATCAACAATTTCGCGCAGACTCGTTCGATCAAGCTCGATTTTTTCGGCGCCGGAAAATTCGTCGACCGGCTCGAGGATAATCGTATTTTCGTTGCAAACGATGGCCGGCTCAATCTCGAACTCCAAGCCCAATCGGGCCGTATTTTGGTGCGGATTGCGGCTGGCTGAATTTTGCTGTGCGGATCGTCATTACAACTTCATATCAAAAGAGAAGTTTCACGCAATCTTATTTCAAAACCGCCTGGCGCGTTTGCGAAAATCTGCCGGCGGTGAGTTTATAGAAATAAATTCCGCCGGCCACATCGCGCGGCGCAAATGCCACAACATGATTTCCCGCCTCAAGATCGCCATCCACCAGCGTCGCCACTTCGCGGCCAGTCACATCAAAAACTTTCAGCCTCACGTGCTCGCGCTGCGGCAGTGAGAAACGAATCGTCGTCGAAGGATTTCCCTCAAAGCGGGATGTCGCTCCGCTCAACAGCATCGCCGTCACTTGGCCGCGATGACAAGATGAATGGTTGAAGAGATGTTGCAGCAAGTTGCTTTTTCGGGAAATTTTTGCTACAATTTATTTATGAACGACAACTGCACACCACACGGGCTTTATTCCGACCTCGCGCCACAATTACGCGGCTTCATCTTAAAGCGGGTCGGCGATAAAGCGCTCGCCGAAGACTTGACGCAAGAGACGTTCTTGAAAGTCGTGGCGTATTGCAATAAAGGAAAAGATTGCAGCTATCCCAAGGCGTTCTTATATCAAAGCGCCTCCAATTTAGTGGCCGATTATTTTCGCCGAAACGAGAAAATCGAAATCGCGCCGGCAGAAGAAATCGAGAACGAAGAACCGCAAAACGATTTGAATGCGCAAGTGATTGCATGCTTGCTGCCTTTGATCGAGCGCCTGCCTTCGCCCTACAAAGAAGCCGTGAAGCTGGCAGATCTTGACGGCCTGCCGCAACAGCAGATCGCGAACAGGATGAAGATTTCACTCTCCGGCGCCAAGTCCAGAGTGCAGCGCGGCAGAGCCAAGCTGAAAGAATTGTTGCTCAGCTCTTGCAGCATCACCAACGACTGTTACGGCAATATCCTCTCCTGCGACTCCCAATAAAATTTTTTCCAAAAAATTCTTTCCAGTTTTTGCGTCTTTTTTTCTTTTCACCGTCATAGAGATAAAACCGATGGCTTAAACTTTTATGTCTATGACCAGGCAAATTCATCAAACCGTCAAAGACGCTTATGCAAAGATAGCCCAAACCAAAGGCAGTGGTGGCTGCAATTCTTGCGAAGCGGACGCCGAAAATCTCGCTTACGCTTCGGGCTATACGGACAAAGAAATGGAGCAAGCCCCGTCGGAAGCCAATTGGGGCCTGAGTTGTGGAAATCCAACCGCCATTGCCAGCTTGCGGCAAGGCGAGACCGTGCTGGATTTGGGTTCGGGCGCCGGCTTCGATTGCTTTTTAGCCGCGGCGCAAGTCGGAGAGGCCGGAAAAGTAATCGGCGTGGATATGACACCCGAAATGATTTACAAAGCCCGCCACATCGCCCAACTGCGAAAAGTCGGGAATGTCGAGTTTCTTCTGGGCGAGATTGAAAACCTGCCTGTGCCTGATCAAACGATCGACGTCGTTATCAGCAATTGCGTCATCAATCTCGTTCCAGACAAGCTTCGCGTTTTCCAGGAGGCCTATCGCGTGCTCAAGCGCGGCGGCCGCCTGGCCGTTTCCGACACCGCCTTGCAAAAAGCCCTGCCGAAAGAAATCAAGCAAAGCGCCGATGCCTATGTGGCTTGCATTGCCGGAGCCATTCCGATTGCAAGCTACAAGCCCATCTTGGCGAAAGCCGGATTTCATGACATCCGGATTACGGTCAAAACCGCTTCGAGTTGTATCTCTCCCGACACTGCTGATCCGATCGGGCAAGCCATCGTGAAAAAATACGGCGACGGCGTTTCGTGGAATAATTACGTCGCCAGCATTTACATTGAGGCCGTCAAGAACGAATAACCGGAAAACTGAAAGGATTATGCCAATGAAAAAAACTTTATTGGGAAGCGCCACAGGCTTCGCGGGGAGCGGACTAAACTTTTTTGCCGCAACCTGCGGCACGGCCTGCGCCGCAACTTGCGGAACCATCTGCCTGCCGGCAGCGAGCACATTTTTAGGAATAACCAGCTCGGGCCTCGGACTATGGCTGCAAGAATGGAAACCCGCCTTGATCGCCGCGAGCTGCCTGGCCTTTGGATACGCTTTTTACGATTTGTATCGAAGGGAAAAAGATAAACCTTCGTGCCAAAGCGATTGCCATTGCGAAACCCCACGCCACTTGAAGCTGCAAAAAGGAGGGCTTTGGCTGAGTCTCGTCGTGAGTGTTTCGTTTTTTGTTTATCCCGTCATTGCCGGCAAATATTCGAGCCAAGACGATCATCAAAATGGTATTCACTCTGCCGCGATATTGCCGGAGGGTCGCGCTACGTCTTCATGCGATACAACACAAACCTCCCGCTCAAATTGCGTGACGGCGACCTCCTGCAATTCTTCCCCAGGAAAGCAAGCCTATTATGCGCCCGGTGAGAGTCGATGAGCAAACATCGTAAGACTGTTGGGCGAAGTCAGACTTGGACAGAAAAATTTTCTAAAATTTGAGAATCGCCGCGCCCAAGTCCGACTTCACTTGATCAAAATCGCCTTGCGCGTTTGCGAAAATTTTCCCGCGGTGAGTTGGTAGAAATAAAGCCCGCCAGCCAAATCGCGCGGCGCAAACGTCATGTGATGTTCGCCCGCCGCCATTTCACCATCCACCAACGTCACTACTGCGCGGCCAATCATGTCAAACACTTTGAGCGTCACTTGCTCGCGCTGCGGCAGCGAGAAGCGAATTGTCATGGAAGGATTGCCGAAGGTTCCGTTCGCGGAAAACGGGTTCGGATAATTCTGCTCCAGGGTGAAACCGCGCGGAGAAAAATCTCGAGTCGCTTCAATCGAAGTCGGCGGATTTTTGAGGAACCATGAGTTGGCGGTGGACTCCGTTTTGAAAAATGTCAACAAGAGCCTCGCAACTTTCGCGCGCCCGGCCAGCGAAGGATGCGTGCCGTCGTTTTGAAAATCGCTGCACGCCCAAATCAGGCTGTCTTGGCGAGGCGTCGTGCCATCGGCCCACAAATACGGCGCCCAAGCCAGCCACGGCGCTTTGGAATTAGCGCCGGAAAAGGCCAGCGTGGTGTCGCCGTTGATTTGTTTCTCGATCAGCCACTTCACGGCGAAGCCGGTTTCATACGGATACGGCTCGCTCTTGCTATAATCGCCGTATGACCGGCTGGAAAAGTAGGCGAGTTTGATCTTGGGAAATTTTCCCTTCAAATTTCTGGCAATCATCGCGAGGTCGCCGCTTAGTTTTGTCTGGTCCGCGGGAAACCCCGCGGTGTGTACCGCATTGACGGACTTGACCCACGCGACTTGAACCTGTTGCGAGGTCACATTCGCAGTGCTCAGGCGTTGCGCGATCACGTTCCAAACATTGTCGGTGGTATCGGCAAATTGCTCAGCAGACTGGCCGCTTTGCGCGCCATCGACGAGCACGAGTTTGGAATTTATCGTGACATCCTGGTTGGCGATGAGTTGGAACGCTGAAAACTCCATGGTGGCGAAGGAGGGCCCAATCGAAATCAGCACGACCTTGCCATTGGCAAGATCAACGCCGCCCGCTTGATTCAACGGCCGAATCAGAGCCGCAGCAGCAAGCCCGGCAGTTTTATGCGCGATGGGCAAGCTGTTGCTGCCGCCAGGATAAAGGCCGCCTTGATAATTTTGATAAGCGCCCATGCCCAAATCGTTCAGCGGCGCTTGTCCGATGGAAGTTCTCGCGCAATCCTTCTGGCCGTAGACGT
>Ga0247727_10003724_pt1 | contig 33340 bp, 30 predicted proteins | sample WisWelCaveWW1625_FD_202498 | JGI IMG/M metagenome (GOLD analysis project Ga0247727, IMG submission 202498) | Biofilm microbial communities from Wishing Well Cave, Virginia, United States - WW16-25 | ecosystem: Environmental > Aquatic > Deep subsurface > Groundwater > Cave microbial mat | place...
AAAAAAATCTAACTTAGCTCTTGCGCTTTTGCCCACGACCCCTTAAATTAGCAAACGCTCCCTACTGAAAAAAGTGGGGAATAATGCTGACCCCGCAGTGGGGAATAATCCTGACCCCCGACAATACCGTTCATGCCATTTTCTCAAGAAGGTGGCAATTTTGCGGTTTTAGACGATTTTCTTCAAACGAATGTCTCATGGTTGGGAAGAGGAGGACAAGGTTCACCGCTTAACACGTGGTATCGAAAAAAGTTTAGCAAACATCGGCCATGGTTTCACAGATGGGTCAAAAATTTATTTCGATGAAAATACTTTATCTTTTTGCCGCTTTATTCTCGATCCTATTTATCACTTCTGTTAAAGCACAAACAGTGTCTGATAACAGACATAAATGGTATGATCATATTATACCAATCGTCACCCCAGAACTTAATCATTACGACTTTGATAGATTTGGTGTAAGATGGCCAACTAATTTGGAGTTTAATAAATTCGGCGATGGATATCGCGATACTGGAGCAGGAATAACTTGGGGGCTCTTTTATCATCGCATCGGAATCTTTAATTATACAGACTTCTCGGTAAACAAGAGAAGTAATAATGCAGAAACTGAGTTGCTTGAGGAAAAGATTGTCGGTAATATTGATTCTCTGAAATTGTCTAAGGGGAATTATTATCAACAAAATGGCAACACTACACTCTCTTACACTTTTATTTTTAAGGATTTTTTAAAAGTTACGCCGATTCTGGGTTGGCAAAGGTGGAAAATGCTTTCCGAAGTTGAACTTACACGATCCACTACCAATGAAATTTTACAATACTTTTTTGAGGAAAGACGGATTACCAATGTCACCTTCGAGCTAAAGCTGATGCCTTATCTCCTATTAGGGAAAAGGAAAGAGATAAATTTTGAAAATAAAAAATATTATACTCGGAAAGGGCTCACTTTTGAGCCCTCTTGTAAATTCTTTTTAGAGAGAAATCTGAGTCTTTTGGGCATGGAAGTAGGTTATGGTGAATTTTTAAATAAGCCATTTAATAGTACTATTATACCTATGATATTTTTCGGGATCGGTCGCTACCAAGGCGAAATCAATTCAACTCTTTATCGAATCGGCGGAAATGCAAGATATGATTTTTTTTATTTAATAAGCGGGAAATGAACAGCAATACTCGAAAAACAGCGACGGCACTTTTGTCGGAACGACGCTAGCGAGCGGGCTGCTGGTCGGTGAGCAGTATTTTCTCGAGAAGACGATCAGTCCGGATAGCAAATATTCCTATACGTTAACCGACCAAGCCAGCAAACTCATCGCGGAAAAGATCGACTCCAATGGCGGCATTGATCCCACCACGAGCCATGAATACGATGATTTTGGCCGCCTCATCCGCACGCGATTGCCGAATTATTACAATCCGCCCGCCGGCGGCGGAACCTGGACGATGAGTTATCTCTACGATTTCTTTGGCCGCCTCATGCAGAAAACCACGCCGGACGCGCTCACCCCTTACTTTTACATTTACGACAAAGCCGGCCGCTTGCGCTTTATGATGGACGCCAACGGCTGGGTGCAAAATCCGGATCATATTCAATATTGGAAATACGACGCGCTGGGCCGCGCCATTGAATGCGGTTATGTCGCGCAAGATTGGAATACCATCGTGTTGCAAAGCTACGCCGACACCGACCCAACCTGGCCGAGTGCACCCGCGACTTGGCGCAAGAAATACACGTATGATTACAGCGGCACAACGCCGTATCTTAAAGGCCGCTTGTTCAAAGTTGAAACCAACAATGATGGCGACACCACCGCCGAAGTTGAAGAGACTTTTGTTTACGACATTTATGGCAATGTGGTAAATAAAACCGCAAAGGTGTTTGATTACAACGCTTCGAGCTATGGTATCTCGTATGAATATGATCATGGCGGCAATGTCACGCGGATGACGTACATTCCAGACCACCTGGTTTTGCAGAATGAGACCGTGACGGGAACCGTCAGCTACAGCGCGGCCAATTCGATCACTGCCGGGCCAAGTTACACCGTGGCTGCCGGCGCGAGCGCCGTGTTGCAAGCCGGCAATAAAGTTACTTTGCTCCCCGGCTTCACTGCGGCGCAAGGCAGTTACTTCAATGCGAAAATCGATGCGACATTGACGCAAGACGCCACGGTGGTAACTTATGCTTATGATGCGCTTGGTCGTTTGACGAGTGTTGGTACGCTGAGCGATGCGGATTTCTACGCCGCTTATACTTATCTTGCGGATAGCAGACTTTACTCCGAAACGCTGGCAAACGCCGCGGAAACCCGCAATCATTTTTACAATTCTCCCGGCTGGCTTTTGCGCATTGACGGCGACCGTTTCACCGAAGACATCACTCATGTCACCGGCTGGAGCGGCCCCGGTTACTATGATGGCCGCATTAAAACCACGAGCTTTACTTACAACTGGACGGGCAAGCCGGATGATTATTCGGTGCAGTACACCTACGATGATCTCGGCCAGCTTACGGTTGCCGAAAACAACTTCAATACCGCCTGGAATATTGGCGTTGGCAATCCGATCAACTACGACGCCAACGGCAATATTCTTGACCTCATGCGTGGCAGTACGACCAAATATTACGCCTATTGAGAAAATGAAAGCGGCTTGCACAATTATCGGACGAGGTTGTATGATAGCGATCTCGGAAAATTCTATGACCGATCCGGCAGGCGGACTTCGCCCATTCAATTGCGAGAAATTTCCGGCAAGAAACAGACGTGCAACGATTCTGCGGCTGGATGAGAATAAAGATAAGCGCCGCGCGACTCGTCAAAACTCCAGCGCTCCAGCGGCAACTGCCGGGGCTGGCGCGCGAAATGAATAATCCCCGGTTTAGCCCACCCGCGTTGTATCCCGCCCGCGACCAAAGATTGCTGCGCAAAAATTAGCGACCAGCGCAGGCGCAACACCAGCCACGATATCATCAACACCGCCCGGCTTTTTTGTTTCATAAAACAGCAGTTGCATTCTTCAAAATTTTTGTTATATTCCGAACTGAACATACGGAAAGGCTGAGAAAAATCATGCGAAAAGTATTGGCGCTCGTGTTGCCGGCAGTGGCGTTCGTTTTGTTTGTCGCCTGTTGTCGGTCCACGGCTAAAAAAGATAATCAATCTCCTCAAACTATGCAAGCTCAGAAAATCGCACGCTTCGATTGCCTGCCGGAAAATATCCGGTTGGGACAAGTCGTTTCCTATGGCAACCGCAACGTTACCGTCGAAGAAACCCTTGACGCGATGAACGCCACGTGTGAAAGCGGCAAGCTGGTGGATCAAAGCAAAAAAGAAATTCGCTTTTTCCGCATCTCCTGTTTTGGCAACCCGCCGTATAATTACGACGAAATTCGCCAGCGGGAACGGGAAGAGATCGCGCGCCTGCAAGAAAGCTACAGCGTCATTGTTATTGAATGCGATCCGATGATTCAGTGATATGCCCGAACTCCCGGACCTCATCTACCTCGAGAAGCGTTTATCGCCGCTGGTGACGGGGCAGCGTATCGTCGCCGTCGAGATCAAAGAGCCGATTGTGTTGCGCCTGTTGTTGCCCGGCGATTTCGCGAGTACAGTGAGCGGCGCCGAATTTACCGGTGTACGGCGGCACGGCCCTTTTCTCGTTTTTACGCTTTCCGGAGAACGTGAAATGGTGATTCACCCGATGTTGGCCGGGCGGTTACAATGGGCGCCGCCGCAAGCAAAAGTTGCCGCGGCCTGTGCGCTCTCGCTTGAATGCGCCGGACCCGATCAGGCCAAACACCTCCTGCATTATCTCGACGACAAAAAAATGGGCAAGGTTTATCTCACCGGTAGCGGCCAATACCAATCAATTCCAAAGTTTAATGAGCAAGGTCCGGATTTGCTTTCCATTGAGTTCTCACTGGAATATTTTAGACAGAAAATTAAAAAATCGCGGCAGCAAGTGCGCGTGCTGATTATGGAGCAAGCCGTGGTGAGTTGCATCGGCAATGCGTATGCCGATGAAATTTTGTTCAGCGCCGGCCTGCATCCGAAAACATTTTGTTATCAACTTGATGATGACGCTATTGCGAAATTGCATCATTGCATCATCGAGGTGATGCGCTGGGGCATCGCCGCAGTGGAAGAAGCAAACCAGCCGCTGGAAGTGAAAGCGCGCGCTCATCTGCGGGTGCGCCATCGCAAAGATCAACCGTGTCCCCATTGTGGCACGAAAATTCGGCGCGCCGGCGTGCGCGGCTTTGACACGTTTTTTTGCCCCGCCTGCCAACCATTAACCCGCGCGCAGTTTATTGATTGGCGGAAACTTGATTCCTCGCCCCATGCCTAATCGCCCGGACCTCGCAACGTTACAAACCATTTGGCGGCAATCGCGGCGGTTTATCGTTTTTGCGATTGCCGGTTTGGTTTATTGGCTGATCGCGCGCTTACCCGCGCCGCCGGACCTCCAGCCGCAAGCGATGAAAGCCGTGGCGATTTTCACGGTTTGTATTTTTTTCTACATTACCAACGTCATTCCGTTGATGATCACCAGTTTGCTGGCGGTGATCTTGTTTCCGCTCGCCGGCGTGTTGGATACTAAAACAACTTTTGCGCTGTTCGGTAACGAGGCGGTTTTTTTTATCCTCGGGGCGTTTATTCTAGCCTCGCCCTTTATGCGTTGCGGTTTATCGCGGCGTATGGCGTTAGCCGCTTTGCAGCGTTTTGGCGAGTCCCCGCGCATGCTGCTGTTCGGAGTGCAGGCGCTGGCGGCTTTGTTTTCCTGTTGGATGTCCGAGCATGCCGTCGCGGCGATGATGTTCCCCATTGTTCTGGAAATTGCGGATTGTCTGGGGCTGTCGCCACAGACCAGTCGTTATGGCAAAGCGCTTTTTCTGTCGTTGGCTGCCGGTTGTATTATTGGCGGAATTACAACTTTTTTAGGTGGGGCGCGCGCCCCGCTGGCCGTCGGCATATTGCATGAAACGACCGGGCAAACGATTGGATTCATGCCATGGGCCTTGGCCGCTTTGCCCACCACTCTAATTATGCTGGGTTTTGCGTTTGGGTTATATCTATTGTTTTATCCGCCCGAAGTGATCAATATCGAAAAAGTGCGCACCATGTTGCAGCAGCGCCGGCAGGAGTTGGGAAAAATCAGCGCGCGCGAAACCCGCGTAAGCATTTTGACGCTGGGCACCATCATCGCCTGGGTTATGCTCGGCGAACAATTCGGCCTCGCCCAGATTGCCCTGATTGCCGTTATTATTGCGTTTGTGTTCAAACTCACCGATTGGCAGGAAGTCGAAGAAGACGTCAACTGGGGCATTTTTCTCATGTATGGCGGCGCGATTTGCCTCGGCTATGCGATGGAGAAAACCGGCGGCGCGGCATGGTTGGCGCGCCATTCTTTAGGCGCCTTTGTCGATTCGCCCACGATGTTGATTGCCGCCATTTCCTTTCTTTCCATCGCGTTGACCGAGCTTTTGAGCAATTCTGCCGTCGTCGCGTTGCTCATGCCCGTGGCTTTGAGCATGGGAAAAGATCTCGGCATTGATCCGCGGGTGATGACCATGGTCGTTACCATCCCCAGTGGCTTGGGTTTCATGTTCCCGATGGGAACGCCCGCGACGGCCATCGCTTTTTCTTCCGGCTATTTGTCTATGCGCGATACCGTCAGAACCGGCTGGATATTATTTCTGGTCGGCTGGTTGGTTTTTAATTTATCGATACATTTTATTTGGCCGCTGATTGGATTTTAACCGATGCCTGCAAAGAAGAATTTACCAAAAAGTAATTCCCCGCCGCCCCGAATCATGTTGCTGCTTTCCTTTCTGCGGCGCTCGCCCCAATGTATTGAATTGGCCTTGCAAATGGCCGCCGAGCGCCAAGCGGAGCTGATCGTGTTGTTTGTGTTAAATGAAGACGTGATGACGAAAGTAACGAAAAAACTTACCGAAGACGGTTGGATTGGCGGCAAACCTTCCGAGCAATTTCTGGCCGCGCTGCGCCAGGAATATCGCGAGCAGGCGCAAACGAAAATTCGAGAGGTTGAACAAGCCGCGCGAATCAAAGGCATTGCGCTGCGCTCTTTTTCGCGTGAAGGGGATTTGGTGCAGGAGGCGCTGGCATTGCTGGAACAGGAGAAAATCGATCTCGTGATCGTGACCCGCCGCAAACGCTCGCGGTTGTCGCGCTTTCTCTTTGGCTCGGCAGTGGCGGATTTGATGATGCAGGCGCCCTGCCCGGTCAAAGTGATCGATGAAGAATAAAATATAGCGGCAAAATTCGCTTTTGCGGACACGGCTGGAGAGAATTTTACCAAATAAATCCGTTGCTTTTTTAGCGGCGGGTTCGTATCTTTTACCCCATGTTTTCATCTTAAAGGTTGTGACGCAACCAATAATCTCCCTTTTTTTGCTTGAACGGTTTCAGACAAGGAGCCGTTCCACTGTTTGGCAGGGAAGCTTCGCCGTTATGTTTTTATTATACATTGCGCAGAAGGAGCCTGTTATGTCTGGCCGTTTCAATGACAGCCGCGAAAATTTCACCATCAACCGCGCCGCCATTGCCGCAACCACCGCGGCGCAGTTGCAAAGTCTGACCGTGCTGATTCCGCCGCTGCAGCGCCAACAATTTTCAAAAAAGCTTTTTGGCGGGGATGCGGCCGCTTTTGAAAAGATGCTCGCGCAACTGGAAACCGTGCCCAATTGGCGCATGGCCCATCGCGTGCTGGAGCATTATTTTTACCAGCGGCAGATCAGCCCATACACCCATGAGGCCACCCGTTTTTCCGATCTGGTTTATAAACGCTATTTCCCGCTGGACTAAACCGGGCACGACAAATTCGCTTCAACTTTTTATCGACGGGAGTTGCGGTTACACGCAACTCCCGTTTTATTTTGTGATTGCTTTTCGCCGGATAATTTTTATCTTTTTTATTTCCTTGTTTTGAAATGAAAATAGTGAAATCCGGAGTGCGAAGCTTTAGCTTCGCAACGGCGAAAGGTCGAATATGTTGCGAAAATTATGCGCCGACTTTGATTCAAAAACAATGCGGCAGAATTTAAAGAAACTGCGCGGGCATGCTCTTCTCTGCTTAATGGCCGTTTTGACGGCTTCGGATGCGGTTGCTCTCACGACGCGATTTGATGATAACTTTTCCCCGGCTGTGGCTCAAGCTGCGTCTTCCGCGCCAAGCGAACATGGCGACTTGGGCCGAACGTTGCCGCTGTGGAGCGGGCTTCCCTTTGCCGGCATTTTGCTTTCGATTGCGCTGTTGCCGTTGCTCGCGCCGCAATTCTGGCATCATCATTTCGGCAAAGTGATTGCCGCGTGGGCGCTCCTCTTTGCAATTCCGTTTATCTTCACCTTTCACGGCACAGCGACGCATGAGATTTTGCATATTTTTTTAAAAGACTATATTCCTTTTATTGTTTTGTTGTGGGCTTTGTATACCGTTGCGGGCGGCATTTTGCTTGAAGGCGCGCCGATTGGCACGCCGGTCACCAACACCATCATGCTCGCGCTTGCCACTGTTTTGGCTTCCTTTGTCGGCACCACCGGCGCCTCGATGTTGATGATTCGTCCGATGCTGCGCATGAACCAAAATCGTCAGCGCAAAATTCATGTTGTCATTTTTTTTATTTTTTTGGTGAGCAATATCGGCGGCGCGCTCACGCCGCTCGGCGATCCGCCGCTGTTTCTCGGCTTTTTGCACGGCGTGCCGTTTTTTTGGACGCTACAGCTTCTGCCGGAAATGCTCACGGTTTTTGCCATTGTGCTCGGCTTGTTTTTTGTGTTTGATACCGTCATGCAAGGCCGTGAAAAAAGCGCTGGCATTAAACCGGCACGTGCAGGCGCAACGAAAATTCGCCTGCACGGTCTGCATAATCTGATTTTTCTCGCCGGCATCATCGGCGGCGTGTTGTTTAGTGGTCTGGTTAAATTGGGCGAGTTTAATTTTTTTGGTGTGCATTTGGCGTGGCAAGATGAAATTCGAGATCTGCTGCTCATCGTCATGGGCCTGCTCAGCTTGAAATTTACCGCAAAGGAAACTCGTGACGGCAACGGTTTTACGTGGGGGCCGATCAAAGAAGTGGCAATTCTTTTTGCGGGCATTTTTATGACGATTATTCCGATGCTGGCGATGTTGAAAGCCGGCACGGACGGCGCGCTCGCTTTTATCATCGGCGCGGTGCGCGAGCCGTGGCACTATTTCTGGGCCAGCGGCAGCTTGTCGAGTTTCCTCGATAACGCGCCGACCTACCTGACGTTCTTGAACACGGCGCTCGGTCGCTTTTCTCCCGGCCAACCGGAATTGGCAGCGGTGCACGCGCTGATTGCGCAAAACGAAATTTATCTCAAAGCCATTTCCTGCGGCGCAGTGTTTATGGGCGCCAACACGTACATTGGCAACGCCCCCAATTTTATGGTTAAATCCATCGCCGAAGAAAACGGGATTAAAATGCCGAGCTTTTTTGGATACATGATTTATTCATTGTTGATTTTGATTCCGAGTTTTATTCTGGTGACGTTTATCTTTTTTTGAGGAGTTTTATGCTAAAGACCCGCATTAAATTATTCGGGCTAATCGCCGTTGGCCTCATCAGTTGCGCGAAACCCGAAAAATCACAACCGCGAATTTTAGTCAGTCCTAAAGGGTTGGTGCATAATTTTTGGGTGACGGTAAAATCCGGCGCCGACTCAGCAGGGAAAGAATTGGGTGCAGAGATTATTTGGAAAGGCCCGACGCAGGAAACTGACATTGCGGGTCAGATGGCTATTGTGGAAGATTACATCAACAAAAAAGTCGACGCGATCGTGTTGGCGGCGTGTGATACCAAAGCGCTCAATGGGCTTATTGGCCGCGCCATGGACAACGGCATTCCCGTCGTGACGATTGATTCCGGCGTTGATGATGAGCGGCCCCTTTCATTCATCGCCACGGATAACCTCAAAGCCGCCGAGTTGGCTGCGGACGAACTCGCGCGCCTGATTAACCATAAAGGCGAAGTGGCGTTGATGCCGCACGTTCCCGGCGCGGCGACGACGATCATGCGGGAAGAAGGTTTTAAGAAAAGCATTGCGAAATATTCGGACATTAACCTCGTTTCGGTGCAATACTCCAACAGCGACGTCGCCACCGCAATGAGCGTGATGGAAAATATTTTGTCGGCGCATCCGCATCTCGCCGGCATTTTTCTCACGAATGAAGCCGGCGTGCTGGGCGCGGTGCAGGCGTTAACGGCGCGCGGAAAAATCGGCCAAATCAAAGTCGTCGGTTTTGACGCAGCGGATGATGAAATCAAAGCCCTGGAGAATGGCGGCGTCCAAGCGCTGATCGTGCAGGATCCTTTTAAAATGGGTTATCTCGGCGTCAAAGCCGCGCTCGCGGCGATTGCGAAAGAACCAATTGAAAAACGGATCGACACCGGTGTGTACGTGATCACGAAAGAAAATATGGCAACGCTGGAGATGCAGAAAATCTTGTACCCGCCGGCAAAAAATGAATAACCTAGAATTTCGGTTTGATGGGCGCGCTCTCGGCAATTTTTTCAAGGCAGTTCGTCAAATCTTGCAGGAGAACATCAACGGAAGTGTGGGGGGGCAAAGCGGAAAAGGCTTCCCCGGCCTTTTCAATCATGTGATACAGAAAAGCCATCTTCTCGGTTAACGAGCTGGCGTCGCCCTTATAATAATAATCGCCTTCGTCAATCACTTCCAATTCGGCGAAGTATTTTTTCTCCAATTCGGATGAACCTGCACGGCAAGGCCGCGCAGCGTGACGGAGATGCTCTCGAAAATCTCGCGGGGCTCGGCCTCGACGAAAAGACAGCGCCGCTTTGCTTCATTGGCCAACGCGCTGACTTCTGAAATGAGCGGCTCGATCAGCGCCGGTGACTTGAGCTTGCCGCAATAATGAAGGGTGACGCCCATGAGGGTCTCCGCGATAGTATGTGCTCCCGAGAGGCGCTAAAATTTTTTCCCTGGCAGAAAATATTGCAAAAGGATTCAAAAAGAAGTTTTTTGTTCCCACGTTGAAGATCTATTCACGAGCGCCAGGTTATGCCGCCAGGCGGTGAACGCTTGCGGCGAACCCGGTTCTCAAATAGCCAAAACGTTTTAAAAAAATGGATTTGACCTCCGGTTGAGGCAATGTTGTCTTTTCATCAAACTCTGCAAGTCGTTCGATAACAAGATGAGTCAAAAACAAACCGGCTTCGGACTTGAAATCAGGCTCGTTTTCCAATATCAACTCCATTATTGCATTCAACATGAAAGCGCCGCACGTTGGCACTTGCTGTAGAATTAAATACATTGCTTGCTTTGGGTTCACTTCGAATAACACCTCCAGCGCTCTCGCCTGCAGATGATAATCGCCACGGTCTTGGCATAGAATTTCCCGTGCAACGGAAGCGGCGCAAGGACTGTTGCGTATTGACAATTCCGTAAGCGCGGAAGTGGCAATAAATAATTCCTCGCTCAAAGCCAGTTGTTCGAGCATGTTTTCCGAAAGGCTCGGATAATCTATTTGATCGTCGGTCAGTATCAGCAATTCATTGACGTTAATCATGCGGTCTCCATTTTGGGGATGATGTTGATCGATGATAAATATCTCATGCCATCCGGCAAAACAGCCCAAGTGCTTAACACTTTCAAGGTGCCAAGTAATCCGTCTAGTTTACTCGGATGCCTAACCGGACTTTGAACATCAACCTCTTTTCCAACGGCAAACAGGTGTCTAATAATGACAATAATGTCGTTAACCGAATCTCCCAAACCGATTTTGTTAATGGATGCGAACATTTCCTGCGACCGTTCATAGCTATGCTTCAGGTTTTTAATTTCTTTAAGCCGGCGCGCATTCCCCGCATTTGCTTCAAAGTTTTTACGATCCGTCTGTTTCAGTTCTTGCAACTCTTTTAATTCTTCTACGGGATATTTTTTGACTTTGCCCATGACGTATATGGCTACTTTATCAATGGGCACAAGGACTAAGCCTTCTTTAGCGCATAAAACAATTTTACCATTTGGCGCCAGAACGTCTACAATTTCCAATCCTTGAAGCTGTAATTTTGTTCCCAATTCTGTGGGATTAATTTTCGCTTCCATATAACGGACTGTTCTCGCCTATAACAATATCTTTCAACAAACTCACAAAGTCAACAAATTTTTCCTACAAATAAGCGAAGTCCGGCTGGCGCGTGACGATTTTAAATTTCGCAAGCTTCTGCTGCGCAAGCCGGACTTCACACATCATTTTATTTATTTCTTCTTCCGCGTATCCACCACGATGCGCGGCGTGTTGCCGATGCGCTCCGGTTTCGGCTTTTCGAATTTGCGATCGCGTTGATCGCGCGGGCGTTTGTCATCGCGCGACGGGCGACGATCCCCTTGTGGCGGGCGTTCCGCTTTCGGCTCCGGCTTGGGGCGGTCGCCTTCCAACAACATGCTCAAGCCGATGCGGCCTTTCTCCGCGTCGACTTTAAGAATGCGCACGTCGACGACGTCGCCGACCGCCGCCACTTCCAGCGGTGTTTTCACATATTTGTACGACATCTGCGAAAGGTGCACGAGGCCATCCTGCTTCACGCCGATATCGACGAACGCGCCGAAATCAACGACGTTGCGCACCGTGCCTTTGAGAATCATGCCTTCTTTCAAATCTTCCATCTTCAAAATATCCTGCCGGAAAATCGGCTTCGGCATCTCGTCGCGCGGATCGCGGTCGGGCTTCTCAATCGCGGCAATAATATCTTCCAGCGTCGGCACGCCGACACTGCATTCTTGCGCCAATTCCGTGAGCGGTTTTTTCAACGACTGCAAACGCTCGCGCAAGAGTTTGCTATTGCCGCGTACTTCCTGCGGCTTCATCGTTGTGATCGTCAGAAACCGTTCGGCGGCCTGATAAGATTCCGGATGGATGGCGGTCGAGTCGAAGAACACGTCGGAATCCGGAATGCGCAAGAACCCGGCGGATTGCGTGAACGCTTTCGGGCCCATGCCCTTCACTTCATGCAATTCCTCGCGCGAGGTAAAACGCCCGTGCTCGTCGCGATAGCGCACGATGTTATCGGCCACGGAACGCGTCACGCCGGCCACATGCCGCAACAACGCCGCCGAAGCCGTATTCAAATTCACGCCAACATTGTTGACGCACGATTCCACCACGCGGTCGAGCATTTCACCGAGCCGGGTTTGATTCACGTCGTGCTGATACAAGCCGACGCCGATGGCTTTTGGATCGATCTTCACCAGTTCCGCGAGCGGATCGAGCAAGCGCCGCGCAATCGAAATATTGCCGCGCTGCGACGCTTCGAGATTGGGAAATTCTTCACCGGCCAATTTCGAAGCGGAGTAAACCGAGGCGCCGGCTTCGCTCACAATCGCATATTTCAAATCGAACGCCGCGCCGTTCTGTTGCGCCTCCGCTTCCATTTGCTGAATCAATTCCGCCGCCAGTTGCTCCGTCTCGCGGCTCGCGGTGCCGTTGCCGATGGCGATGACGTTGACTTTGTATTTTTGAATGAGCGTCTTGAGCTGCTCTTTGGAAAAATCCCAGCGTTTCTTCGGCTCGTGCGGATAAATCGTGTCGCCTTCGAGATATTTGCCGGTCTCATCGATCACCGCCACTTTGCAGCCCGTGCGCAGGCCCGGATCGATGCCCATGATAATGTGACCCTTCGTCGGCGGCTGCAAGAGCAGGTTGCGCAGATTCGTCGCGAAAATATTGATCGCATGCTCGTCCGCGACTTCCGTGAGCTGATTGCGCAATTCGCGCTCAATCGCCGGCGACACCAGCCGCTCGTAGCTGTCTTTTATTGCAAGCTGCAATTGCTCGCGATAAATGGATTTGGGATTCGTAATAAATTTGTGCTCCAGATCCGCCAGCAACTCCGGAATCGGCGCTTCAACGAGAACTTTCAGAAAGCTTTCGGTTTCGCCGCGATTGACTGCCAGCGTGCGATGCGGCACAATCTTCTTCAGCGGCTCGCGAAAATCTTTGTACATTTCAAACACGTCGACATTTTTTTCGTCTTTCGCTTCGGAGCGCAATGTGCCGGCGTCCCACGTGCGCTCGCGCACGAGTTTGCGCACTTCGGCATCATCACTCACCCACTCGGCGATGATATCGCGAGCTCCGGCGAGCGCTTCTTGTGCAGTGTTCACGCCTTTTTCCGCATCAATAAAAGCCGCGGCGATTTCTTCGAGGTTGCCGGAATTTTCCTGCTGCGCCCACATCTGCTGCGCCAGCGGCTCGAGGCCTTTTTCTTTCGCAATCGTCGCGCGCGTGCGTTTCTTCGGCTTGTACGGCAAGTACAAATCTTCCACTTCCTGCAGCTTCGCCGCCGCGGTGATTTGCGCGCGCAGCTCGTCGGTGAGCTTGCCCTGCTCCTCGATGGATTTCAGCACCATCTGCTTGCGCTCTTCCAATTGACGCAGATAACGCACGCGATCCTGAATCGCGATGATTTGGTTTTCATCCAAGCCTCCCGTCACCTCTTTGCGATAACGCGTGATAAACGGCACGGTGTTCTCGTCGTCGAGCAGCGCAATCGTCGCCTGCACCTGTTCGACGCGTATTTTTTCCTCGCCGGAAATTAATTTGAAAAAATCCTGTTCGGTCACGGCTTACCTCGTTAAATTTTGTAGTAGCCCCTTCAGGGGCAAAGCGTAGACGCCTGAAGGCGTAACTACGAAAGTTTCTAAAAGGGAATTTTATTTTGGGAAGGAAATGCCAGCGGGCAACTTAATTGCCGGTAAAAAGAAGTAAATTTTCACGATACATGTTCACAGTATTATTTCTACAACTCGCGCCAATATAAAATTTCGCTTTCACTCCAGGCGAAAATATAATACGAACTTTTTGGATGACAGGCAAGAACTATTTGGGAATTTTTGTAAGCGCCGTCTTCAAAAAAAGCCTTTGCCTTTAATGGCCGAAGCGCTATATTTAAAAGTACCAATCATTAGCGGAGCGTTTGTATGAATAATGGAGTGATGATCAAAGCGCCAAGTTGGGTGGGTGAAATGGAGTTGCTTGGTTTGTTGCGCCAGGATCTCCAGCTCAAATTGGCTTATTATGAAAGCCAGTGCCGCGTTTTTGAGCGAAAATACCGAAAAACATTGGCGGAATTTGACGCGGAGTTGCCTGCCGATAAGCCAGAGGACTTTCAAAAATGGGAGGACTTCATGGATTGGGAAACTGCCGATAGCGCCCGCGAGGAAATCGAACGACGCCTGCAAGAACTTGTCGAATGGAAAATCTGATCGCCCTTTTTTCAGAGTATCCGTTCGTTACCGGTTATCAGGTGCTTAAATTCGAACGGACGCAGACGACCCGACGTTTAAAGCTGGCCGTCGAAATTGCCGGTGGTTCACGGTTAATGATTAGCGAAGCAACCAATCCGCGCGGATTTCGTTATGCCTATCACTGGCAAGATGCCGAAGGCCGCTTGCTGGTCCGATGGGATAATGCGCCGCATCATCACGCCCTACCTACTTTTCCCGATCATTTTCACAACGGCCCAACCGTTGAAGCAGCGACTCAGCCGACCATTCGTAACGTCCTCGAATATATAGCTCACCGATTGAGCAGCCAAAGCCAAACGACGGGGGATTGATGTCCAGTTCAACCACGTCGTCTCGTCAACCGCGTCGTCGATGGTTGGCTCCTATCATCTCTGCCGTCGCCGCGCTGGTCGTGGGCGTGTTTGGCAATTTATTGGCAAATGATCTCGAAAAACTGTTTGGCCCAAAATATCGCTGGGTCGTCTGGGGCGTCTTTTCGATTGCGGCGATTGCAACAATTGTCACGACGATTATCGAAACCCGGCGAAATAATGAGTCCTCGATTAGCGACGACCGTGTCCATGTGCAGGGCAATTTATCCGTGGACGGAGGTTTTGTTGGACGAGATAAGACAGTTGACAAATCCATCAACGTTGGTGACATTCGCCAAACAAGTGGAATCGCAATTGGTCAGGGGGCCAGCGTAACGGTTATTAACCAATCTCACGCTGCGACTTTCAATGCGCTCCACCAACTCGAGTCTCCACCACGCGATTTTACCGGCCGCACCGTTGAGCTTGCCGAGTTGATGGCCGTGCTTGAAAAAGGCGGGGTGACGATCTCCGGCTTGCAGGGCATGGGCGGCATCGGCAAAACCGCGCTGGCGCTGAAACTGGCCGAGCAGCTCACGCCGCGTTATCCGGACGCCCAGTTCTTTCTTGATTTGAAGGGAGCGAGCGACAAGCCACTTTTTCCTGCTGAGGCGATGGCGCATGTGATTCGCGCCTATCATCCGACCGCCAAGCTTCCTGAGAGCGAAGCCGAGCTTAAGCCGCTGTATCAGTCCGTGTTGCACGGCCAGCGGGCGCTGCTGTTTATGGACAATGCACGTGACAGCCAGCAAGTGCTACCGCTGTTGCCGCCTGCCACTTGCCTTTTACTCGTCACTTCGCGCCAGCTTTTCACTTTGCCCGGATTATATCCGAAAGATTTGAATACCCTGCCGCCGAAAGATGCCTGCCAATTGCTGCTCACCATCGCGCCCCGCATTGGCGCGGCTGCGGAAGCCATGGCGAAACTGTGCGGCTATCTTCCGCATGCCTTGCGTTTGGCTGCCAGTGCGCTGGCCGAACAAATCGATCTCAGCCCGGCGGATTATTTAGCCCGGTTGGAAAATGCCCAAACCAGACTCGGCTTGGTGGAAGCCTCGTCGAGCCTGAGTTACGATCTGCTCGCAGCCGAAATGCAAAAATGGTGGCGCCTGCTATCGGTTTTTCCGGATACGTTCGCTCAACCCGCCTCCGCTGCCGTGTGGGAAATGGAGGTTGAACCGGCGCAAAAAACCTTGAGTGTGCTGGTCAAATACAGTTTAGTGGAATGGCAGCCGGCCATCCGTCGTTATCGCCTGCATGATCTGGCACGCCTGTTTGCAGCGAAACATTGCACCGAGGCGGAGTGTACCACCGGCCAGCAACACCATGCGGAATATTATGTAACTGTGCTGAGCAGCGCCAATGACCTTTATTTAGAAGGTGGCGATGCCATCCAACGCGGGTTAGCGTTATTTGATTTGGAATGGGGAAATATTCAAGCCGGACAGGCGTCGGCGCAAGCGCATGCTGGAAAAAACAAAGTAGCGGCGCAGTTATGTAGTGATTATCCGGACGCCGGAACGTACTGTCTTGAACTGCGCCAGCATCCACGCGAGCGCATTCGTTGGCGGGAAGCCGCACTAATTGCCACTCGAAGTTTGCAAAATCGCGCTGGAGAATGCGTTCATCTTAGCAACCTCAGCCTTGCTTATCATCACTTGGGCGAACCCCGCCGCGCCATCGAGTTCTATGAACAAGCTTTGGTGATTAATCGCGAGATCGGCGACCGCCGTGGCGAAGGCATTGTGCTTGGCAACCTCGGCATTGCTTATTATCACTTGGGCGAACCCCGCCGCGCTATCGAGTTTCATGAACAAGCTTTGGTGATTAATCGCGAGATTGGTAACCACCGTGGCGAAGGCGCTGCACTTGGTAACCTCGGCCTTGCTTATTTTAACTTGAGCGAACCCCGCCGCGCTATCGAGTTTCATGAACAAAACTTGGTTATCACCCGCGAGATCGGCGACCGCCGTGATGAAGGCAATGCGCTTGGCAATCTCGGCATTGCCTACGCGGACTTGGGCGAACCCCGCCGCGCCATTGAGTTTTATGAGCAACAGTTGAAAATCGCCCGCGAGATCGGTGACCGCCGTGGCGAAGGCACTGCGCTTTGCAACTGCGGCCTTGCTTATTATAGCTTGGGCGAACCCCGCCGCGCTATCGAGTTTTATGAACAAACTTTGGAGATCACTCGCGCGATCGGCGACCGCCATGGCGAAGGCTATGCGCTTGGCAACCTCGGCCCTGCCTACGTGGCCGTGGGCGAACCCCGCCGCGCCATTGATTTCTATGAACAACGCTTGGTTATCGCCCGCGAGAGCGGTGACCGTCGCGGTGAAGGCAATGCACTTGGCAACCTCGGCGTTGCTTACAAAAACTTGGGCGAACCCCGCCGCGCCATCGAGTTTTATGAACAAGTTTTGGTGATCACCCGCGAGATTGGTGACCGCCGTGGCGAAGGCAATGCGCTCTGGAACATGAGCCTCGCGCAAGACAAACTTGGCGAGCGCGAACAAGCGATCGCCAACGCTGAGGCCGCGCTAAAGATTTATGAGCAGATCGAAGACCCCAACGCCGCTCAGGTTCGCCGGCAATTGGAGGAATGGCGCGGGCAGAAAAGCGGTAAGCAGTAATCAGTTCATGTCATTACAGCGGTTTCAATATGAATGAATAGGTAAAATAGTGATTTTATCCAATGTTTATAAGACTTTTAATAAATTTATACCTATTCACGCAAATAGAAACCGCTATAAGTTAAGGACGATTGCCCAAACCCGTTAGGGTTGAAATGTTTATAGAATTGCATTTCTCTAATCGTTTGAACTCCGGAGGAGTGGAATGTGCCGGTATGAAAAATCTATTTGTCTGCATCACGGAAAACATGCCACTCCTCCGGAGTTTCTACGAATTAATTGAGACTTGACTATAAACATAACACGCTTACGGCGTTTGAGATTTTGATGAATCGCTAACTTAATGACATGGAGTAATCAGTGAACAGATCATTATCAATGTTATTCGGCAGATTATTTTGATGGATTGTAAAAATCATTGCAATAATATGCCATTTGTGGCATATTATAGATATGGAATTGAGCAATCTGATCAAAATTGCCGGTGATGAGCCGGCCTTTGAAACCGGCCTGCTGTTGGCGGGCGAGGTTGATCCGGCCGATGTGCGGCGGCAGTTCTCGCGCTGGACCAAGGCCGGGCGGCTCTACCAGTTGCGGCGGGGATTATGTGCGCTGGCGCCGCCGTTTCAGAAAATCAAGCCGCATCCTTTTCTCGTTGCCAATTTTATGCTGCACCCTTTTACAGAATCGGTATCGGTTTAGCTATGGGAAGTCGGAGTGCAAAACTTTAGTTTTGCGAAGCTAAAGCTTCGCACTCCGCTTCAAACCGCTAAATTTTTATAAAAATCGCCGCGCGAAAGTCCGACTTCGCCTGCTCCGCTCACGCTTCCGCGCGCAGCACTTCCAGCGGCGGGCGGTCGATAATGCCGCGGCTGTTCATCAGGCCGATCAGCATCGTCAAGCCCATGACCAGAATTAAAATAATCAACAGGGGCAACGTCGCCGGCGCGAAGCTCGTTTCGAACACGAACACGGCCAGCGCCCAGCTCGCGGCGGTCGCGAGCAGCAAGCCGGTGAGCGCGGCGAAACCGCCGAGGAAGAAATATTCCACCGCCATGATGCGGAGCACTTGCCGGCGGTTGGCGCCGAGCGTGCGCAACAGCACGCTTTCCTGAATGCGTTGATAGCGGCTCGTAATCACCGCACCGGCGAGAACCAGCAGGCCGGTCATGATGCTGAACAGGGCCATAAAACGAATCACGAAAGACACTTTATTCAACACCGCGTCAACCGTGTTGAGAATCAGCGCGAGATCGATGCCGGAAACATTCGGAAAGCGCTGCACCATCGCCCGCTGCAAGCGCGCCGACTGCTCGTTCGACGCCGCGCGCGTCACCAGCACATGAAATTGCGGCGCGGCTTCCAGCACGCCCTGCGGAAAGAGCACGAAAAAGCTCGGCATCATGCGTTGCCAGTTGACTTCGCGCAAACTGCCGATTCTCGTCGTCATCGGCACGCCTTGCACATCGAACACCAATTCATCTCCGACTTTGACTTTTAATTCTTCCGCGATATCTTTTTCTAATGAAACATAGATCGTGTCATTTGACTGCTCACTGCGCTTTAGAATTTTTCCGGCAATGATCGTTTCATTGTCATTCAGACTGTCGCGATAAGAGGAGCGGTATTCGCGGCGCAAAGCCCATCCGGGAATCCCTGCCGTTGAATCTTTCTGCAACTCGCGGACGTTTTTGCCGTTGATCTGCTCCAAACGCATGGTCACAATCGGAACTTGTTGCAGCACCGGCAGGCCTTCCGCGCGGATGAGCGCCGCCACCTCGGCCTGTTGATCCGGTTGAATATCAAAAAAAACGAGATTGGGTTGTTGATCCGCGCCGGTCAATGAAACCTGCCGCAGCAGCGTGTGTTGCGTGAGATAAAGCGTGGCGATCAGGAAAGCGCCGAAGCCGATGGCGAGCATCATCATCAGCGTTTGGTTGTGCGGGCGAAACAGATTGGCCAATCCCTGCCGCCACGTGTAGCTCCAGGTTTCCGGGAAAAATTTGCGTGTAAAAATCGTCAACAATTTCGCTGCGGCGCTGAGCAATCCGAATGCGGCGCCGACCGCCAACGCGAAGATGATTCCCTGCAGCCAGTCGTGCATTTGCCGCATCGCGAACCCGCTGATCGCCGCGGCGATTAACGCATACAAAACCCACCGCCATGAATCTTGATGAATGGCCGCGGCCTCGTAATCCGAACGCAACGTCAGCAACGGTGAAATATTGCGAATGGAAATCAATGGCAACAGCGCGAAGAGCAACGCCATGATCAAGCCGACGAGCATGCCTTCACCGATCGCCAACCATGAAATGGCCGCTTCGAGTTTGACGGGTAAAAAATCACTGAGCACTTCAGGCAACACGGTTTGGATATAAACGCCGATCAGCGCGCCTAAAATCGAACCGATCACGCCAAGCGCCAATGCTTGTATCAAGAAGATGTTGAAGGTCTGTCGCGTCGCCGCGCCCAGGCAGCGCAGGACGGCAATCGCGCTCAATTTTTGTTTGATGTAAACATGCACCGCGCTCGCCACGCCGACGCCGCCGAGCAGCAACGCAATGAAGCCGACGAGATTGAGAAAATTCGTCAGGTTCTGCATCGCTTTGCCCAGCGCTTCTTTTCGGCTCTCGACCGTTTCATTGCCCAGACGATACTGATCGAGATGCGGCTTAATCGTTTCGACTAATTTTTTAGTGTCGAGGTCGCGATTAAATTTAAAATAGACGCCGTAAGAGATTTGGCTGCCGCGCTGCACCAACTGCGTTTGCTCGAGATAGCTCAGGGGAAAATAAACGCGCGGCCCGATAAAAGCGTTCGCGGCGGATTCACCGGGCATTTTTTTAAGGCAGCCAACGATGCGAAACTGCAAAGCCCCGACTTTGATCGAGTCGCCGACTGCCGCGCCGTATTGCAGCATCAGCGCCTCCTCGACCAGCGCGTTTTGCCCGTTGCGAAACAATTGGGCCGCTTCTTTCGGCGCCGTTTCGAAGTCACCGTAAAATGGGAAACCGCCGGCCAGCGCGCGGATGCGGGCCAGTCTCGTGCCGTTGCTTTTGGGAAAGTAAGCCATTGAGGCAAAGCCCACCTCCCGCGATTGCTCGCCGCCGAGTGAGTCAATCAACGCTTCCGTTTCCGCGGCAAAAGGCTGACGGCTGCGAATGAATAAATCCGCGCCCAAAAGCGACTTCGCCTGTTCGTTGATCGCCTCTTCGAGGTTTTTACCGAGCGAGCTGATGGCGACTAACGCGGCAATTCCCAAAGCGATGGACGACATGAACAACAACAATCGGCGGCGATGATTCCGGCAGTCGCGCGCCGCCATCCGCCAAATCCAGGGGTCGAAAAAGGAAAGTTTGAGTGCCATAGCCTCTTTAAAGTTTAATCGTTGCAAAAAAAGCAAAGATTTTTCCAACGGATTGAAAAACCCAACCGCTGAAGTTTCTTGCCGGTGGAGGTTTTTTAAGCTTGTTTGGTTGTGGTGGTGGCGTTTCGTTGGCAAATGGATAAGCCGAATAATTTTGTTGTCACGGCATATCCCAAATAATTTTTTATTGTTGCCAATTCTTAACTCACCGGCTTTATCCTCTTTCTTGAAGCTTGATCCCAAAACCGGCTTTGGGTGGGTCTCGAGGTCGGTTATGTTGGATACGTTTGCTCTCGCCGCTTGATTCGAGTTTACCCGAAACTTTTTCAAGCGGCGTCGAAAACATCAACGCCGGTCCCGCGATTGAGACCGGCGCGATTAGCATTTCTACTCATGACGTTTTCTTCCCGCCATTCTTGCCGCGAATATACAAATCAAACCAATCCAGCAAACGATTGCCGATATCGAGAATGAACTTCGGCTCCTGCGGGCCGTGCGGCGTGCGCGGATAAACCACCATCTGCACGGGGCAATTCTGCTGCTTGAGCGCGTTATAAAATTCCTGCCCCTGCGAGAGCGGCACGCGCAAATCTTTTTCGCCGTGCAGGATCAGCGTCGGGGTGGACACGCCTTTCACGTTGAACATGGCGGAATGTTTTTGATACGCCGCGAGATTGTCCCACGGCTGGCCAAGAAAATAATCCGGCAGAAAACCGGGAATGTCCGCGGTGCCGGTGAAGCTCATCAGATTCGTCACGCCCGCGCCGACGGAAGCGGCCTTAAAACGTTTCGTGCGCGTGACGATGAACGACGTCATGAAACCGCCATAACTCCAGCCGCAAACGCCGAGGCTGTCGGGATGCGCGATGCCTTTTTCAATCAGCAAATCCACCCCGCCCATGTCGTCATCATAATCGCCGAAGCCCCAATCGTTGATATTCGCACGACGGAACTCCACGCCGTAACCGCTGCTGCCGCGCGGGTTCGGACGCAGCACCACATAATTTGCCGCGGCGAACGCCTGCAACGGATAAATCGATGAAGCGCCGGTATAATTCTCGGTGAAAACACCGGCCGGCCCGCCGTGAATGTTGAGCACGAGCGGATACTTGCGCGTCGTGACATAATTCACCGGATACGTCACTAGACCTTCAATCTCTTTTCCATCTTTGGATTTCCATTTGAGCACTTCGGTGCGGCCCATCGCCAACGCTGGAAAATCGCGATTGACGTTGGTGATTTTCACCGGCGTAAATTTGAGCGTCGGCGAAACGAAAACTTGCGGCAGTTGCTCGGGTGTTTGATGAACGACCGCCATCATTTTCGTATCATAACTGAATGACGCGCCGCCGAAAATGCCGCTGCCGGTTGTGAGCGTGCGCGGCTTGCCGCCGCTAACGGAGATCGCAAATACGCGCGGCGAGGTGCGCTCGGTTTCGCCGTAAAAGATTTCTTTGCTATCCAGTGACCAGCCGAGAATGTTCGCCTGATTGTCCAAGGTTTCACCGACTTTGCGAGGTTGACCGCCGTTGCTCGACATCACATAAATATCGGTTCGTCCGGCCCAACGCGTGTCGCCGGCATCGTGACCAAACGCGACCCATTGCCCGGCGGGCGAAAAATTGGGATTGTTGGCGACCGCTTTGCTAACCAACGGTTTCACCGCGCCGCTGTCGGCAGGAACCAGCGAGATCATCGCCGTCGGCCAATCATTGGCGCGCGGCGTGGCTTGATGATCAAAGACGAGCCAGTTGTTGTCCGGCGACCAATCGAAACTGCCGACGTGAAAATTTCCGCTCGTCAACCGTTTGGCCTTGCGTTCGCCTTTTTCGTTTTTCTCAATCGGCGTGACGTAGAGATGCGCGAATTTGAAATTTTCATCGACAACGATTTCATCGCGCTTCTCCTTATTGTCTTTTTCCTCCTGCTCGCTTAAAGGCTCGTTCAGCGTGTAAGCAATGCGTTCGCCGTCCGGCGACCACGCGAAGCCATTGACGCCGCTTTTCGCGTCCGTGAGTTTTTCCGCCTCGCCGCCAAACGGGCGAATCAGCCAAACATTGCTTTTGTCGCCGCCGCGCGCGGACGTAAACGCCAGCCATTTGCCGTCCGGCGACCACTGCGGGTTCGTGCAGGATTTATCGCCCTGGGTAAATTGAAAATCCGCTTTGCCGTCGGTGCGCGCTAAAAAAATGTGCGAGCGATACTCGCTTTTCTCGCCGTCCAGCAGCGGCTCGGAAACCGTATAAGCCACCCACTTGCCATCCGGCGAAATCGCCGTGCCGAGCAGCCGTTTGTATTTGATCATCGCCTCCGGCGTCCACCTGGTGTTTTGTGCGAGCGCAGCATTGCAGCAGAACGCCAGCAAGAGAATGGTTTGCGTTCTCAACAAAATCTTGTTCATCGAACTTCTCCTTTCCTTAAATTATGCTGAAGTCGGACCCTGGCCTGCCGCAGGGCCGGCTTGGTTTCAAAGATTTTCAAATTTAGGAAACTTCTCGGACCAAGTCCGACTTCTCGCTTTGCTTGGGCAAAAATAATATTTTGCGCGACAATGTCAAGCGGTTTCATTACAAAAATTTTTTCTCGCCGCGGATAAACTCAAAGGCCAGTGCTTTCACAAAGTTTTTCCGCCGCCGCTGGCCGACCGCTTTCTCGCCGCCGTGCATGAGACGATCACGACCGGCCAATCGCAACTTTTGGAATGCGATCTGAATCTTCCTGCCGGACATCGCTGGTTTGAAGCGCGCACCGCGCCTTTGTCGTTAAAAATCGACGGCAAAAATTGCACGGTGTTTATTGCGCGCGATATTACCGATCGCAAACGCGCCGACGAGTTGCAAAATCAAAACCTGTATTTGCAGGAAGAATTGCGCAGCGAGATGCGCTACGGCGAAAGGCTCGGCGTTTCCGCGGCGATGCAAAAAGTTTTTCACAGCCCAGAAAAAGTGGCGGCCACTGATTCCACGGTTTTGCTGCTCGGCGGGCTTGGTGGAAAGCGAATTGTTTGGCCACGAGAAAGGCGCATTCACCGGGGCCACGGAACGGCGCAAGGGCCGCTTCGAGCTGGCGGACAATGGCACGATTTTCCTCGACGAGGTTGGCGAACTGCCGCCGGAAACGCAAGTGAAACTGCTGCGCGTTTTGCAAGAGCAGCAATTTGAGCGCGTCGGCGGCGACGAAACGTTGCAGGTGAATGTGCGGGTGATTGCCGCGACCAATCGCAATTTAGAAAAAGAAGTGCGCAATGGCGCTTTCCGTGCCGACTTGTTTTACCGGTTGAATATTTTCCCCATTGCCGTTCCGGCGCTGCGTGAGCGCCGCGAAGACATTCCATAAAGATTTTTATCTTGATTATTAGATTCCGCAAGCTTATTTTTGGACATAGCCGCAGGACTCGCTTTAAATCGATTGTGGAGAATATCCTTATTCAGCCCGGTTCGTGACGGTCGATTCACACTATAAAATTTTTGATCAGAGCTTGATCAAGCGCATGATTTCCCAATCCGGGCTTGCGCGAGAAGAATTTTACTTCGCTACCCAAAAAACGGCAAAGAATTTTTTTTGATCACGAATGGCGATAATTCTATTTAAAAATCCTTTGCTGGTGACGATGAATCCTCGGCGCGAGGTTTTTCGCGGCGATTTGCTGGTGCAAGAAGATCGTATTGTTGAAATAAATCGAACCGGCCAATCTAAATCCACTAAAAAAATTGACCGCACGATTGACGCGAGCCGCTGGCTGATGCTGCCGGGTTTTATTCAAACGCACATTCATCTCTGCCAAACGTTGTTTCGCAATCAAGCGGAGGATTTGCCGCTGCTCGATTGGCTGCGCCGGAGAATCTGGCCATTTGAAGCGGCACACCATGCCGAGTCGATGCGAGCCTCGGCACGGCTCGGCATCGCCGAACTTTTGGCGGGCGGCACGACGACGATTCTCGATATGGGCAGCGTGCATCATTATGACGTGGTGTTTGAGGAATTGGAAAAATGGGGCCTGCGCGCCGCGGGCGGCAAGTGCATGATCGATACCGGCGCCGGCGTTCCGCCAGGATTACTGGAAAAAACCGCCGGCTCGTTGCAAGAGAGTCAACGGCTTTATCAAATCTGGCATGGCGCGGCGAATGGGCGGCTGCGTTATGCGTTCGCGCCGCGCTTCTCACTTTCGTGCACCGAACCGTTGTTGCGCGAAGTGGGAACTATGGCACGCGATCTCGGCTGCATGATTCACACGCACGCGGCGGAAACGGCGGCCGAAGAAGAGGGTTTGTTGCAGGAAAAAAAATATCGCAGCATTGATTTTTTTCGCGAGATGGGAATTGCCGGAGAGCATTGCTGCTTCGCGCACGGCGTGCAGGTGAATGCGCGCGAGATTGCTGCGCTGGCGCAGGATCGAACGGGAATCACGCATTGCCCAAGCTCGAATGCCAAATTAGCCAGCGGCATGGCGCCGATTCTCCAATTGCGGCAAGCCGGCGTGCGGCTCGGCCTCGGCGCAGATGGTGCGGCTTGCAACAATCGGCTCGATATTTTTGCCGAAATGCGACTGGCGGGATTTCTGCAAAAATTGCAACACGGCGTCACGGCCCTCCCGGCGCAGGCCATTGTGGAAATGGCCACGATCGACGGCGCGCGTTGTTTGAACTGGGAGGCGGAAATCGGCAGTTTGGAAATCGGCAAGAAAGCGGATTTGGCGGCGATCAATTTGGACGCGCCGCATGCGTATCCGCTGAATCGGGAAAATATTTATGCGCAAATCGTTTATGCGGCCAAAAGCAGCGACGTCTGTTTGACGATGATCGACGGGCGAATTTTTTATGAAAGCGGCGAAGTCGGCAATATGGATGTCAAGGCGACGCTGGCGGCCGCGGAAATGGAATGGAAGAAACTTTTGCATCGTGCACAAATAACGGGGTAAAAAATGGCTAACGAAATCGTGAAGGTTGCGATCGGGACTTTGCGCCCGCCGAAAGTTGAAGCGGTGCGCACGGTGATGAACAAAGTCATGGGATTGCTTGGCCACCGTCCGGAGTCGGTCAGTTACATTGCCCGTGAAGTGGAGAGCGGCGTTGCGGCGATGCCGCTGTCGGTGCAGGAAATTCGCCGCGGCGCCTGCAATCGCGCGCTGGAAGCGCGGCGGCTGATCGAGGCGGAGTCGGGCCCGGTTGATTTCGCCATTGGCCTCGAGGGTGGATTCTTTATTTTGAGCGCCGAAGCCAAAGAGCACATTCATCTGCAAAGTTGGGCGTTCGTGCATCACCACGGCATCGGGCATTACGGCAGCTCGATGAGCATGCCGGTGCCAATGGCGGTCGCGCGCGAAATCTTCGACCACAAAAAAGAGCTGGGCGAAGTGATCGACGATTTTGCGAAACGTAAAGACGTGCGCAATCGGGACGGCGCGTTCGGCGTCTTCAGCCTCGGCCTGCTGACGCGACAGCAGGCGTTTGAATTGGCGCTGCTCGGCGCGCTCGCGCCGTTCTATCACCCCAAACTCTATCAATCCCAATGACGTTTTGGCGTTGGAAAGCGCCGGTGTACTCGTTTGCCCGCCGCCTGCCTTTGTTTTGCCATCTGCTCGAGGCGGAAAAAAACAATCTCGCCAAACTCGTGCGGCAGTTGCCTTCGTTGCCCGGCGTTCATCTCGATCTCGGCAGCGGCACGGGTGATCATCTTTCCATTCTGCCGGTCGCGCCAAAACGCCTCCTCGTGGATTTTGATTTTGATATGTTAAAACGCAATGCGAATGCGCATCGCGCGATTGCGCGTGCGGAACAGTTGCCCTTTTGCAATCAAAGTTTTTCTTTCGTTTCGGCAATCGGGCTGCTCGAATATCTCAACGGCGGTGATTTTTTTTTAAACGAGGTGCGGCGAGTTTTGCAGCCGGAGGGTTATTTTCTTTTTACGTCATCGCCGCCGAATTGGGCGAATTGGATGCGTTTTATGTGGGGAGAGAAATTATACTTTTATTCCGAACAAAGATTGCGCGATATTTTAACGACGGCTGGCTGGCGCGTGATTGGGCATGAACGAAGCTGGCTGCAGGAGCAGTGGCTGGTCAGTCGTGAAGCTCAGGAGTTTATTCGGCTGATTCCGCAAAAACTTTTTCTTCCAGCGCAGCCACGCGCTGTTTCAAATCGTTGATGGCCGCGCCGTTGGATTTATTGCTGGTTTCAAGATTGCGCTCCAATTGATCGTAAAGCACGCCCAAAGTCCCTTGCTCGATTTCAAGATTTTGCGCCATTCCGGCTTGACCATCCAGCATCGTGATAACTTTGCGGATTTCCTTGACCACCGTTTCGTCGGTGTATTGTTTGGCCAGATCGAAACGGTTTTCGACCGTGCCGCGGAGTTGATGAAATTGATTCGCCGTCTCGGCGCGAAATTCTTGTTGTTTCTTCTCCGCGCGGCGGAAACGTTTGATCATATCGTCTTTCGAAACGGCAAAGCGGCGATCCATTTCTGCGGTGAACTTGGTTTCTGTTGCTGCCGCCGTTTCTTTTATTAAAACGGTCAACTGCGCCATCATGTTCTGGAGGTCTTCTTTGGTCGCAACGTTGTTGTCCGCCATAAAATCCTCGCTTTGCTAAAAATCACGAGATCGGGTTGTTTGATTATTTCCACTTATTCCCGTTTTTAAATTGAACGCCTGAAAGTTAACAAATTTTTCATTCACCCGCAACACAAATTTTGAGTAAAAATAACCGCTTCGGCACGAAATTTTGCGGACGTTTCGCTTGACATTTAATAAATTTTAAATTATATTCATACCATTTCATTTGACCCGCAAAGCGGGTCATTCCTGCACAAAGGTTTGGTCAATTTAAAAGTCTCTAACTAACCCACGGGAGCAGCGATGCAGGCTGTTATTGAAAAGCTGAAAGCAAGCGTGCTAAAGACGCAAGTCTGGAAGTCGATGTTTCGGCACGATTATGAGGATTCGCAGCGCAACCGATTGCTGCAAGTTTTGGATAATATCTGGTTGCATTTGCATCCCACCAAATTGCCGCGCCACGGCGCGTATCTCCGTTTTACCTGGTGTATGGGCGGTATCACGTTCCTCCTCTTTCTGGTCACGGCCGTCACCGGCGTGTTGCTGATGTTCTACTATCGCCCGACCGCGGAATATGCGTTTGCGGATATGAAGTATCTGCAATTCGACGTGCCCTTTGGCATGTTCCTGCGCAACATGCATCGCTGGGCGGCGCACGGCATGGTCATCGCCGTGTGGTTGCACATGTTCCGCGTTTTCCTCACCGGCTCCTACAAACCGCCGCGCGAATTTAACTGGGTCGTCGGCGTCATTTTGTTGACCACGACGCTCCTGCTCTCCTTCACCGGTTATTTGTTGCCGTGGGACCAGCTTTCGATCTGGGCCGTGACGGTCGGCACGAATATGGCGCGCGCGACACCGCTGCTCGGCCACGAAGGCCCGTTTGGCCCCGAACTCGGCATGAAGCCCGACAACGACGTGCGCTTCATGTTGCTCGGCGGCACGCAAGTCGGCCCACCGACATTATTGCGCTTCTATGTTTTGCATTGCATTTTCTTGCCTTTATTTTTAGCCATTTTCATCGCGGTGCATTTTTGGCGCGTTCGCAAGGACGGCGGCATCTCCGGACCTTTGTGAAAAGCAAAAGGCAAAAAACAAACGGCAAACGGCAATTTGCAACTGGCCCTTCGCACCGAGGAGAAAAGGAATAAATGGAAAATTTAAAAAATATTTTGAGCAACTCTGACAATATTCCCATTGTTGGGTTGCTCTTCATCATGATATTTTTCGTCTGGCTGTGGTGGCGCGAGGCCAGCCGCATGGACAAGCGTCTCGACGCGGGTGAATGGGATAAAATCCGCGCCGAAGGGCAGGACAAAATTCACGTCTGGCCGTATCTCGCTCGCAATGAATTTCTTTGCTCGCTCGCGATCATGATCGTGTTGACGGTGTGGTCGATCGTGCTCGATGCGCCGCTGGAAGAACCGGCGAATCCGAGCCGCACGCCCAACCCCTCCAAAGCCCCGTGGTATTTTCTCGGCCTGCAGGAAATGCTGGTGTATTTCGATCCGTGGATTGCCGGCGTGGTGCTGCCGACGATCATCATTGTCGGTTTGATGGCGATTCCTTATATCGACAAAAATCCCAAAGGCAACGGCTACTACACGTACAAAGAGCGCAAGCTGGCGGTGTGGATTTTTATGGTCGGCTTTATCGTGCTGTGGCTGTCGCTCATTATCCTCGGCACGTTTTTGCGCGGCCCCGGCTGGAACTTTTTCGCGCCGTGGGAATTGTGGGATGCCCACAAAGTGGTCTCGATGGTGAATGTGGATTTGCATGAATGGTTCGGCATTCGCTCGAAGCTCGGCGCCAACATTTTCGGCGCCATTCTGGTCGGCGCTTATTTTAGCCTGGGCTTCGTCTACTATTTTTGGAAGAAAGACGGCGGGCTGATCAAGCAGCTCGGCGCCGCGCGCTACGGCGTGTTTGCCTTTTTGTTTTTAACGATGGCGGCGCTGCCGATTAAAATGCTGTTGCGCATCGTTTTCAATATTAAATACATCTGGGTTACACCGTGGTTTAATGTGTAGTTGCAGTCCCCGCCCTTGTTGTCCTGCCTTTCATTATAATATTAAAGGACGGCGGGGCTTGTGGGCGGCTATTTAGTCCAGCAACTTTTTTCAAAATCGCCCCATAAGGGGCGGGACTACGCGCAAGGAGATGAGACAAAAATGCCGAAACGATCCGACATTCCTTTAGAGCAACGCAATTACAGCCATATTTATTTTTTCCTCAGCGCGCTGCTGGCCCTGACGACGTTCTGGGCGGTGTTCGACATGATTCGCGTGCGCGCCCCGTGGCAGGAAGAGCAGCGCGAGTTCAATAAGATGGAAAGCGCCGATCTGCAAACCAAGCTGGCTACGGCGGAGGAAAAATTCAATACCGAAAACGCAGAAACTTACAAGCAGCTCGAGGCGCAGCTCACGCAGGCGAAGGCGCAGTTGAGCGGCGAAGAATATCGCAAAGCGCAGGATGATTCCGCCAAAGCCGATCTGGCCTCGGCAAAGGCGCGCCAGCAATATCGCTTCATTAAAAGCGAAGCCGATGCCGAATACTATCTTTTTAAAGAGGCCGAGTATCACGGCGGCAAAGAAACCGGCGAATACAAAGAGCGCGGCAAAAAAGTCGAAGCGTTGAACGCGAAAGGCGCGGAATGGAAAAAGCAATGGGATCATGCCGATTCATTAAAAGCGGCAGTGGTGAAGCAGCTTGCTGGCCTGCGCCAATCGGTGACCGACACGCAAAATCAGATGAAAGAGATGCGGGCGGAAATCGAGAGCATCAAAGCCCTGATGACGCGCGTCGATGATCGCCCCATCAAAATCAAGCAAGTGGTGATGGCGGATTTCGTGCGCGGCAATTTTCGCAATTTTACCAACAACGTCGATCGTTGCGAAAGCTGCCATTCGGCGGCGACGCGCAAAGGGTTTGAAAGCGTCGAGAAGAAAAGCTTTCGCACGCATCCGTCGTTGGATACGCTGCTGGCGATTCATCCGGTCGAGCGCTTCGGCTGCTCGCCGTGTCATGAAGGGCAAGGCTCGGCATTGCAGAGCGTGCAGTTTGCGCACGGTTTCGTGAAACACTGGGAAGATCCTCTGCACGAAGGCAAGTTTGTCACGGCCGGCTGCAACAAATGCCACGCCCGCGAATTACTCCTCGATCATGCCGACGAGCTGAATAAAGGCAAGCGTATGGTCTATGAGATGGGCTGTTTCGGCTGCCATGAAATTCGCGGCTACGAAAGCGCCGAGCGCATCGGCCCGAATTTGAATCGCCTCACGCACAAGCTGCAGCCGAATTTTGTTTACGGCTGGCTGCGCAACAACAAAGAATTTCGCCCGCACACGCGCATGCCGAATCCGATGTATACCGAACGCGAGGCGCTGGCCGCCACGGCCTATTTGTATTCGGTGCAAGATCAATCGTGGCAACCCGCCAAGAAAACTTTGGCCGGCAATAGCGCGCGCGGACAGGCGCTGGTTGAATCGGCGGGCTGCAACGCCTGCCATGTCGCGACCGATGAAGAGCGCGCGCGTCGGCAAGACGGACGCGCGTATGACATCGGGCCGGATTTGGCCACCGTCGGTTTGAAAACCTCCGAAGCATGGATTTATGATTGGGTGAAAGATCCGAAGCATTTTGCGCCCGAAACGCAGATGCCGAACTTGCGTTTGAGCGATCAGGAAGCCGCGGATATTGCGGCGTATATCAAAAACTTGAGCCTCGACAAGAGTTTGCCGGCGGATTATACGAAGACGTTGTCGGATTTGAACGACGCGGCGTTGATCAGCGAAGGCAAGGCGTTGATTCGTAACTTCGGCTGTCATGGCTGCCACACGATTCAAGGCATGGAAAAAGAGGGCCGCGTGTCCGTGTCGTTGAATGAGTTTGGCGCGAAAACGGTGGAAGAGCTTTTCTACGGCGACGCGTTGGCAAATAAACAAGCGGTGAAAACGTGGGAAAGCTGGACGACGGGCAAGCTGAAAAACTCGCGGTTGTATGCGACCGAAGCCGTCGTGCAGCGCATGCCCAATTTTCAACTGTCCGAGGAAGACGCCACCACGCTGGCCGTGCTCTTGCGCGCGTGGGACGGTCGGGTGATCGGTGAAAAATATTTAAAGCCGTGGCGCGGCCGCGAAGAGAATATTCACAAGGGCCGCCTGCTCGTTTACAAATATAATTGCCAGGGTTGCCACACCATGGAAAATCGCGGCGGCGATATTCGCGCGCACATCGCGGCGCAGTTGGAGAAACGCGGCGAAAGCCCCGAAACTGCGGTCGCGTTCGCGCCGCCCAATCTCATCGGCGAAGGCATGAAAGCGCAGAGCGAGTGGCTGTTTGGTTTCTTGAAAAAACCCGTGACCGGCCAGATTCGCCCGTGGCTGCAAGTGCGCATGCCGACGTTCGAATTGAGCGATCAGGAAGCGAACGAACTGGTTTCTTATTTCAAGGCGCTGGATGGCAATGTCACCGGCTTCTCGTATTTGCAAGAGTATCAATTAACGCCGGAGCAAAACGCCGCCGCGCAGAAATTGTTCTCGAAAGATTACTGGAACTGCTTGTCGTGTCATCAACAGGGCAGCAAAAAACCCGAAGGCCCCGTTGAAGGCTGGGCGCCGGATTTGGCGCTGGCGCGCCAACGCTTGAATCCCGAATGGGTTTCCAAATGGCTGATCGACGCCAGCAAATTGATGCCAAATACGAAGATGCCGTCGTTCTATCCCACGCCCGATCCCGACGGCCCGACGGATATTCTCGGCGGCGATGATGAGAAGCAAATCACGGCGATTCGGAATTATATTATGAGTCTGGGACGTGGCGCGGCGGCGACCAATGGAACGGATTGAAGTTTTTAAATGGCACACGGATGAAAAGCTGCACACGGATTTTTATCTGTGTGCCGTTTTTCATCCGTGTGAAAAAGTTAGTTTGATTTTAACATGTTCGATTATGTCATTCTGTAAGAATCTTTTTTGAAACCAGCACAGTGCTTGATATAAAATGATTCCTACGAATGACAACCTCTTTTTCCATATTTGAATCGCGACATTTGCATTTGTGAATTTTTTTTGAAATATCTCTAACGGAGGTTCCTCGTGTCCGAAGAAACGAAACCATCTCCCGCGCCCGAAGAGGCACAAGCGCCTGCACCGGCGGCTGAACAAGCTGCGCCGAAAGTGGCTGCTGCTCCTGCGGCTGAGAAACCTGCGCCCAAAGCGGCTGCTGCTTCTGTGGCTGCAACTGGCGAAGCCGCAGCGCCGCCGAAGCCGACCGTGGCAAAACCCGGCAGCAAACAAACGCTCACGAAACCGATCGCAGAAACCGGCAATCTCTGGATGACCCGCCGCAATTTTCTCTCGCGCGCGGGATGGGTGGCGTTCTTTAGCTTCGTCGGCACGATGTTGCTCGGCTCGTTGCGTTTTATGTTCCCGCGCGTGCTCTTCGAGCCTTCGACGGTTTTCAAAGCCGGCTTCCCCGGTGATTATCCCGCCGGCGCGGTGAGCACGAAATGGGTGAAAGATTATCGCACGTGGATTGTGCGCACCGACATAGGTTTTTACGCGATTTTTGCGCAATGCACGCATCTCGGCTGCACCCCGCGCTGGCTCGAGGCCGAGAGCAAATTCAAATGCCCGTGCCACGGCAGCGGCTTCACCATGGAAGCCGTGAACTTCGAAGGCCCGGCGCCGCGCCCGCTGGAGCGCGTGCAAATCGCGCTGGCCGAAGACGGCCAGATTCTCGTCGACACCAGCGTGCGCTTCCGCGAAGAACTCGGCCAATGGAGCAACGCCAGCGCCTTTTTGAATTACGCGTAATGTAACCGGAGTGCGAAGCTTTAGCTTTGCAACCTATTTCGTCTTGTCTTTTGAATCGCCTCAACAGGCAGGAATTGTGTTGGAAGGACTCCCATCTTGAAAGACCCGTTGACCGGTTCTGCGGCAGGATGGGAGTTTTTTGTTAATAAACGTAGTGCACAACCCTGTAGCGTTTAAGGACATTGTAAATTTTAAATTGAAAATTTACAATGTAACAGTTGCTATAATTTAAATTGGATTATCTCCCTGAATCGCACGCTTTGGTTGGTTGGCAAAATTATTCAGGCCATCGGCCTGTTCGAAATT
>Ga0247727_10003725_pt1 | contig 33340 bp, 39 predicted proteins | sample WisWelCaveWW1625_FD_202498 | JGI IMG/M metagenome (GOLD analysis project Ga0247727, IMG submission 202498) | Biofilm microbial communities from Wishing Well Cave, Virginia, United States - WW16-25 | ecosystem: Environmental > Aquatic > Deep subsurface > Groundwater > Cave microbial mat | place...
CCTCCACGACCAGTAAGTCCGCCCGCAAGCGCCGGAGACTAACGTGACCGCGCTCGGGCCGGAGTTTACGCCTCCGCATGGCATGACGCCTAGCTCTGCGAGAGGGTTGCCGCCGCCTGTCTCTGCGGTCGGACGCTGGGTGATCCTACGCCCCGTCCTGCCGCCGGACTACCCGGTGCTCTACACCTGGGCCGCTGACCTGCGGCAGCTCTACCTCTGGTCGTACGACCGGCGCGTGCCGCCGTACCAGGAGTTCGTCGCCAGGCTGGAGAGGACGCTCCACGAGACGCAGAGCTACGTCATCGCCGAACGCCACAGCGAGGCGCCCATCGGCTTCTGCCAGGCGTACGACATGAACCTCGCCGAGGGCTGGGCCAGCTTCCTCCTCCACGTCGCTCCCGAGTTCCGCCGGCGTCCGCATCCGGCGGAGGCGGGCCTGATCCTGCTCGACCTGCTGTTCAAGTACTTCCCGCTGCGCAAGGTCTACGCCGACGTCTTCGAGTACAACGTGGAGTCCTACGACATCCTCGTGAACCACGGCTTTCGGGAAGAGGCGCGTCTCCCGAATCACCTCTGGTACGAGGACCGCTACTGGTCGGTGATCAAGCTGGCGCTCTACCGCGAGGACTACTACGAGGGCCGGCAGCGGATGGACCACATCCTGCAGGCGCAGCACGAGGTCAACAGCCTGATCGGCAGGCAAGACGATGGCCTGCGCGCGCCGCATCCCGACGGCGATCGTTCGGAGGTGCCCTCGGGCTACCCGACCAGCGCGTCGAGCGCCTGACGCAGCTCCTCCTGGCTGAGCACGCCCTCGAAGCGGGCGGCGATGCGCGCCTCGGCGTCGACCACGAAGACCCAGGGCTCCGTCTGCAGCCGCCACTCGGCCATCGCGGCGATCGGCTGGAGGCTGCCCTCGCGCGCCGCGGCGATGTCGTACGGTTCGACGTGGACGAAGTTGACGCGATCGCGGTAGTCGGGGAACAGCGGGTCGACGACCTCCTCCTTCACCGGCCCGCAGAGCCGGCTGGTGCAGAAGGCGGGCGTCGCGAAGACGATCACCGTTGGTCGTCCGGAGGCGACGGCGTCCGCGATCGTGAGCTGGTGCATCTCCAAGATCGGTTCGGCCGAGGTGTCGACCTCCGCGATGCCAGCGACGTCGGCCAGCGTCGTCTGGCGCGTCGCCGGCGCCGGGTCGCCGATGGCCGGCGCGGCGCTCTCCTGCGCCACCTGGAACGCCGCCCGCGCCGGGCCGCGCTCCTCGCCGCCCACCGTCGCCCGCACCTCGACCTCCCAGACGCCGCTGCTGTCGAACTCGGCGTCAGCGATGTAGAGGCCGACCTCGTCGCCGGTGTGCGGGTGCTGCGCGCCGTCCGGGTGCTCATGGACGAAACCGGACTTCAGACCGACGTAGCGGGCGGTTGCGTCGCCGGCCGCGACCTCGCTTTCGCCCTCCGCCTTGAAGAAGCGGAACGACGCGTCGGCGCCGGTGATGATGCCGGCCTCGTCGTCGAAGAGGCCGACGGCGAAGCGGTTCGGCCCCACCGCCACGTCCTGCGAGACGACCTGGGCGACCAGGCCGGACGCCGGCGTCGGAGCGTCGTCGCCGTTGCTGTCGTCGCCTCCGCCGCAGGCAGCGGCGACGAGCAGGACGGCGCCTAGCGTCCCGAGGAAGATCAGACGCTTCATCATTGCTTGGCCGTCCTTACCGTAGGCATTTGCTTGACTAACTCCATATGGATCTCATCTACCTCCACATACATCAGCCCGCCATTCTCCCGAGCGGCATAATCCTTCACCCAGCGCACGGCGCCTTGTTCATCGACAAGCACAAAGACATGGCCGGGCTCGCCTCCGTGCAGTGTCCAGCCACCACTGTTGTAGGCCTCGGAAACGCTCCCCTCCGCGTCGGCGAGGAACGGGCTGGTGATCGCCAGCCGGCTCGCGTCCTCAGCCAGCTCTGACACTGGGTCGAAGGCGAGACTCACAAGCTGGACCTCCAGTTCCCGCAGGCGCTCACCCTGCTGCAGATCGACGATCTGCTCGAGGCACGGCTCTCAGCCATGGCCCATGCTGAAATACAGCAAGACGCTCTTCTCGCCTCTGAAGTCTTGGAGAGAAACGGTCTCGCCCGTTACGTCGGGGAGCGAGAAGTCCGGAGCAGCATCTCCTACGGAGAGGGCGGCGCCATCATGGTCCCCTATTCCCTGACTGCGCATCCAATAGGCAAGGGCGAGCGCAACGATGCCCACAAGGGCAAGCAGCGCCAGCCCGACGGGGATGCGGTTCGGACGAGAGGACCGCGAACCGTCGCTCTGGTCGGGCGGGACTTGCGCCGTGTCCGGTTGCTCCATGCGCTCTTCCTCACGCCCCGGTCGACGGTTGCGTCGTGGCGCCCTCGGCCGGGGCGGCGGGAGACTGTTCCGCAGCGGCAGCGACCGCTTGTTCAGGCTGCTTCCTGCCGTGGTCGTTCATACCGCGCATCATTCGCGCCATCATCCACATGCAAAGCCCCATCCCGAGAGGACAGGCCAGCACCACGAGTGCCAGCAGCACCGGTTCCATGTCGCACCTCCTTTGGTCGTTCCTTGGTCCAATTATACCTAGTCGATCTTACTCCGTCGTCGGCCGCCGGCGCAGGCCCCAGCCGTAGAGCGCGATGGCCAGGCCACCGAGCACCGCCAGGTCGACCCCGGCGCCCAGGTGGCCCGAGCCGTCCTCAGCGTACAACGAGAGCTGGAGCAGATCGACGGCGTACGTGAGCGGGTCGACCAGGGCCAGGCCGTACAGCCAGCCCGGCAGGTCGTCCAGCGGGAAGAACGCGCCGGAGAAGAAGAGGAGCGGAAAGAGCACCAGGTTCATCACCAGGTGGAACCCCTGCATCGTCCTAATGCGCGAGGCGAGCACCTGCGCAAGGCCGCTCAGCAGCACGTTCAGCAGTAGCACCGCCGCCAGCGCGAGCAGCAGGCTGGGCGCGACGCCGTACTGCCACTGGAGGTCGATCGCCGGCACCGCCGCGGCCACAGCCAGGATCGCGAGCGCCTGCGCGCTGCCGATGACGATCGCGCCCAGCGATTTGCCGGCCAGGATCACGGCGGGCGGGTGCGGCGACACGAGGAAGACCCGCAGCATGCCGGAATCGCGGTCCTGGTAGAACGAGGCGCTGGAGAAGGTCGACGAGAACAGCGCCGTCATCACGATCACGCCCGGCGCCAGGAACGTCACGTAGTCGCCGTCGCGGACGCGCTCCGGCTCCAGCCCCTCCGACACGCCGACCCCGATGACTGCGAGGAGCATCAGCGGGAAGGCCAGCGACGACGAGAGCTGCGACCGCGAGCGCAGGAAGGCGCGCAGGTCGCGCGCGAGCAGCGCCCCCCACGCGCCGAACGCCGTCGTCACCGCGCTCACGGCGCGACCTCCTCGGTCGCCTCGCGCAGCGACGCGCCCGCGAGCTGGAAGTACGCGTCCTCCAGCGTCGACGGCTCGATCTGGAGGGTGTGGATGCCACCGGCGCCCTCCTGGAAGAGGCGCGGCACGAATGACGACGCGTCGTCGACGGTGACGTGGAGCACGGCCCCGGCGCGCGTCACCGCCCCGACGTCCGGCCAGCCGGCGACCGCGCCCGAGAGCGCCTCGGCGCGACCGTCGGCGCAGGCGACGCGCACCGAATCGTGGCGCAGGCCGCCCTTCAGCTCTGCCGGCGTCCCTTGCGCGACCAGGCGTCCGTGGTGGAGGAAGGCGACGGCGTCGCACTCCCGCTCGGCTTCCAGCACGTCGTTCGTCGCGAGGAGGACGGCGAGTTGCTCCCTCACCCCGACCGGCCGGTCACCCCTCTCCCTCTGCGAGGGAGGGGGGCCGGGGGTGAGGGAGGTGTTGGCCTCCCGCAGCAGCTCCCAGAACGCCCGCCGCGAGTCCAGGTCGAGGCCGCTCGTCGGCTCATCGAGCAGCAGGACGCTGGGCGATGGCAGGAGCGCCCGCGCCAGCTCCAGCCGCCGGCGCAGCCCGCCCGAGAGCGTGCCGGCGCGGTCGCCCGCGCGCGCCGACAGGCCGAAGCGGGCCAACGCTTCGTCGACGCGGCGACGCAGCTCGGCGCCGCCGAGGCCGAAGAGGCGTCCGTGCAGCCAGAGCGTCTCGTGCAGCGTCATCAGCGGGTCGAGGCAGCTCTCCTGGAAGACGACGCCCAGCCGCGCCCTCGCCTGGGGCGAAGGCGGCGCGCCGAGCAGCCGCACCTCGCCCTCGATGGGCGTTCGCAGGCCGGCGACGGCCGAGAGGAGCGTGCTCTTGCCGCAGCCGTTCGGCCCCAGCAGCCCGACCACCGCCCCCGGCGCCACCGCCAGCGACACGCCGTCGAGCGCCCGTCGCTCGCCGTAGGCGACGGCGAGGCCGCGAACCTCGATGGCGGGCGTGGGCGAAGACGCGTCGTTCATGGGCGTTCGCCCCTATCGTAGCGCGAGGGGCGCGGCGGTGGGGGAGCCGATTACAGGCCGGCGGTACGCATGAGCTGCTCCCTCACGTCAACCCAGAAGGCGTCCAGTTCGCCTGTCAGCTTGTACTGAAAGAAGCATTGGACCATCCACAGGGCATCCTCTGTCAGGCGTAGATTCATCGGTTTCATGTGTGCCCGATTGCACGTTTGCAGGCGGTCAAGCCGGACATATCCATCAACCATACCAAGAACATTGTCTTCCGGCATGTAGATGAGATCCGGTATGGCCAATGAGGTTACAAGGCGGCGAAGGCTTTCCTGTCTTTCCTTGAAGCTGTAGAGAGGCGCGACTAGCCGTGACAGCTCGCTCGGTCGCCCGCTCGGGTAGTCCCACGCGGGCTGCTCGCCTGACAGCACCACAACAGGGCGCTCCTTAGCGGTTACTACTAGTCTTGCCTCACCCCCTCGAAGGCCTATCTCCTTCACGGGCGTGTGATGAAAGGCATCATCAGGGTTACGCATAATGGCATACCGATTTTGGGATTCATCGCGCGGTTCGTAATGGTGTAGGCGAAGGACAAAGAGGTCATCCAGCAGGTACAAGGCCGGAACGCGCCAGAGGTCTCCTGGAGCAGGTTCTCGGGCTGCTCCGACTCGGTCGTGTTCGTAGAAGGAAAATAGCTGATCTAGCCTCATTCCTTGCTTTCCGACCAGCGCTGCTTGGTCGCTTCCTCTATTGCAACTTCCCCGGCCGGTAGGCGCGTCTCTGGCTCCTCTTCGCTCAGTTCGTCCTGAGCTTGTCGAAGCTGGCTAGACGGAGGCGCTCGCAGCTGCGTTCCTCTCTTGAGGCGACCCTGTCGCCGCCGCTCAATTTCGTCCCTGATGCGCGCTGCAATGTCTTCTGGGAGCGACGGGGGTTCATGTCTGACAAATAGGTCGACGCGCTCGATCGCATTGAAATCGAGTTCCTCGCCTCTCACCGCATCTTGCATTGGCTCAGTCTCGAAATACACGTAGTCAAGCACCGTGTCTGTGTCTTCCATCGCCCACTTGTCAACAACCCGATTGAGGGTGCGTTTCTCGGATTTGTCTACGTAGGGGTCAATGTCAAGAGCGTAGTTCTTGGGGACCTTCCAAGTAGTAGCCACGTGACCAGACCCAGTACGGACCTCGATGTCCGGAAGCTCGATCTGTCTTAGATAGTCCTCAAACTCCAGAGCATAGGGTCCATAGTGGTAGAACAGCCATTTGAGGCCGGATATGGGTTTCCCCCAGTGTCGCCAATGCTCGACATCGGCCAGGTAGACTAGTTTGACTAGCTTGACCTTCGCCAGCGGGCCGTCCCGATCTGCGACCTCGGAGATCAGGTACTCGAGTATGCGGGGGAGACGGTCAGCAGCCATGGGCCCGTAAGTATAGCATGCGGACTAGTACAAATGTACTGATACCCTTGCCCTCCGCGCCCGCCGCCGCCGATAATACAGGCGAGTGGATTAGTGTACGGAGGACACGAAGGGATGCGCGCGCTCCGCGTGGGCCTCGCCCAGATCAACACCACCGTCGGCGACCTGCAGGGCAACGCCGGGCGCGTCCTCGACTACGCCCGGCGCGCGCGCGACGCCGGCTGCGATCTGGTCGCCTTCCCGGAGCTGGCGGTCACCGGCTACCCGCCGGAGGACCTGCTGCTCCGGCGCTCGTTCGTCGCCGACAACCTGGCGACGCTGGAGCGCCTGGCACGTGAGGCCCCGCCGGACCTCGCGCTCATCGTGGGGTTCGTCGACGCCGACGACGACATCTACAACGCCGCGGCGGTGGTGCACGGCGGGCGAGTGGCCGGCGTCTACCACAAGCGGTTCCTTCCGAACTACGGCGTCTTCGACGAGAACCGCTACTTCCGGGCCGGGACGGAGGCGCCCGTCTTCGAGATCGCCGGCGCGCGCGTCGGCGTCAACGTCTGCGAGGACATCTGGTACCCGGACGGGCCGTCGCGGGCGCAGGCGCGCGCCGGGGCAGAGGTGATCGTCAACATCAACGGCTCGCCCTACCACGCCGGCAAGCGTCGTTTTCGCGAGCAGATGATCGCGACCCGGGCGAGCGACGAAGCGGTCATCGTCTGCTATGTCAACCTGGTCGGAGGGCAGGACGAGCTGGTCTTCGACGGCGGCAGCGTCGTCGTCGACGAGCGCGGCGACCTCATCGCGCGCGCGGCCCAGTTCGAGGAGGAGCTGCTCATCTGCGACCTGGACATCGAGGGCGTCCACCAGACGCGCCTGCACGACCCGCGCCGGCGCAAGGAACGGCTCGAGGACAGCGACGCGTCGTGCCCGCGCATCGTCGTGTCGGACGCGCCGGCAGGCGGCCGGCCCCCGCTCGAGCGCCGCCTCGCCGAGCCGCTCGACGCCGACGCCGAGGTTTACGCCGCGCTCGTCACCGGCACGCGGGACTACGTGCGCAAGGTCGGCTACCAGACGGCGCTGGTCGGCCTCTCGGGCGGCGTTGACTCCAGCATGGTGGCGGCGATCGCCGTCGACGCGCTGGGCACCGAGCACGTCCGCGGCGTGGCGATGCCGTCGCGCTACTCATCGGAGGGTTCGCTCGCCGACGCGACGGCGCTGGCCGAGGGCCTCGGCATCGAGCTAACGATCATCCCGATCGAGGCCGCGCACGCCGCGTACCTCGAGCTGCTGGAGCGCCCCTTCGCCGGCGCCGAGCCGGGCACGGCCGAGGAGAACCTGCAGGCGCGCATCCGGGGCAACCTGCTCATGGCGCTCTCGAACCAGTTCGGCTCGCTCGTGCTCACCACCGGCAACAAGAGCGAGTACGCCACCGGCTACTGCACCCTCTACGGCGACATGGCCGGCGGCTTCGCCGTGCTCAAGGACGTGCCGAAGACGCTCGTCTACCGCCTGGCCGGGCACCGCAACCGCGTCGCCGGGCGCGACGTCATCCCCCGCAGCGTGATCGAGAAGCCGCCGTCCGCTGAGCTGCGACCCCACCAGCTCGACACCGACTCGCTGCCGCCCTACAACCGGCTCGACCCGATCCTCGAGGCCTACGTGGAGGACGACCGCACGTTGGAGGAGATCGTAGCGCTGGGCCACAACGAGGCGCTAACGCGGCGGGTGCTGGCGCTGGTCGACCGGAGCGAGTACAAGCGCCGCCAGGCGCCGCCGGGCGTGAAGATCACGCCGCGCGCCTTCGGCCGCGACCGGCGGCTGCCGATCGCGAACCACTACCGTGGCTACTGAGCGTCGTTAACCCGGCGCGTGTACTCAATCATTTTCACGCCGAACGGGATCGACGTGACGTGCGAGAACGAGCTGCGCACGAAGCGGTTCTCCAGCCGGAACGATTTCGCGCCTCGGGGCAGCGCGCCGAGGTCGATCTCGACGTAGCCCCACGGGCCGGTCTGCGGATCGCCGGCGTCCTGCGTGACCGCCACGGACCGCGTCGCCACCACGCCTCCAGAAGCGCCGTAGGCGGTGAGCGTGTACTCGGCCGTTCCCTGGATCGACGGCGCCACCCACGCCGATAGGCTCGTCGCCGGCCGGTTGAACGAGCCAGCCGCCGGCCCCACCAGAGCGTCGTCGCCCTGGATATAGCCGACGAACGTGCCCTCGGTGAAGACAACTCCGTCCGCCTTGTAGAAGCTGGCGTCGAACGGCCCGTGACCGTGCGCCGAGAAGTCGATGGTGACCGAGGCCTCGGCGCCGGCAGCGACGCTCCCCGGCAGGAGCGACAGGGCCAGCAGCGCCCCAAACGATACGGATCTGAGCAAGAAGCGCATGGGTCCCCCTTCATCCCTTCCAACGAGTCTGCGGCGAATCTGTATCGAGTCTACGGCGGGCCCATCCGCCTTGCGCCAGCGATCGGTCGTCGTAACAATTCGTGGCGGAATCCCCGAAGACGTACGCAAGGAGGTGCGCCCATGGACACGAAACGCTGGCTAATGCTGTTCGGCGCGGCGCTGGCCGCGTCCGCCCTCGTCGTCTTCGCCGCGGCGTGCGGCGACGACGAAGGTGACGGCGGAGCCGCCACGCCGACAGACACCGCGGCGACCGAACCGGCCGCAACGGAGCCCGACGCGACCGAGCCGAGCGCCAGTACGGAGCTCGACATCTCGGCGCAGGACACCACGTTCGATACGGACGCCCTCACCGCGCCAGCGGACGAGGCGTTCTCGGTCACGCTCGACAACCAGGACGACGGCATCCCGCATACCTTCTCGATCTACGAGACCGAGGCCGCCGCCGACGCCGGCGATGACGCCATCGCGGCGACGGACCAGATTACGGGGCCGGACACAGTCACGCTGGATGTCGACCCGCTGGCGGCCGGCGAGTACTACTTCCAGTGCGACGTCCACCTGGGGCTGATGAGCGGCACGCTGACGGTTGAGTAGTCGCTGGCTGGCGCTTGCGGGCGCGGCGATGATCGCGCTGCTGCTCGTCGTCGCCGCCTGTGGCGACGACGGTGGGGACGGCAGTGGCGGCACGGCGACGCCTTCCGTGTCGGAGCTGTGCCTCCAGACCTTCGCCGCCGCGACGCCGGGCCCCGCCTCGCTCCTGGAGATCTCGGCGAACAGCCTGACGAGCTTCAACGTCGACGCGCTGGAAGCGCCCGCCGCCGAACCCCTCAGCGTGACGTTCGACAACCAGGACTCGGGCGTGCAGCACAACTTCGCCCTATACGAAGACGAAGGCGACGCCGAAGGCGGCGCGAAGCCGATCGCGGCGACAGAGCTGGAGCCGGGGCCCGACAGCCAGACGGTCGACGTCTGCGCGCTAGCCGCCGGCGCCTACTATTTCCACTGCGACGTTCACCCCAACATGAACGGCACGCTGACGCTAGAATGAGCGGCAAGAGGTCCCGGCATGGAGGTTGAAGGAGGATAACCATGAGAGGAACACGCTGGTTTGCGATAGGGGCGGTCGTCGCCGCCCTGGTCTCGCTCGTGCTGCTGGCCGCGGCCTGCGGCGACGACGAGGAGGACGGCGCCACCGCCACGCCGACGGAGCCCGCTGCGACGGAGCCCTCGGCGGACACCACCCCGCCCGAGGGCGCGATCGCCATCGCCTTAGGCCCTGGATTCCAGATAGTCGCCGACCCGGAGACGGCCGCTGCGGGCACAGTGACGTTCAACATCGCCAACGAGGGCGAGGAGGTGCACGAATTCGTCGTGATCAGCACCGACCTGGACCCGGGCGAGCTGCCCACGGCAGCCGATGGCAGCGTCGACGAGACGCAGGCGGGCATGACCGTGATCGACGAGGTTGAGGATCTCCAGGCTGGCTCCTCAGAGGAGCTAACCGTCAGCCTGGACGCAGGCTCGTACGCGCTGATCTGCAACCTGGTGGAAGAAGCGGGCAGTGAGCACGCGGGCGACGCCCACTACACGCTGGGCATGTTCGCCGCCTTCGCAGTCACCGAGTAGCCGGCGGCCGGTCGAACGCTTAGCGCCGGTAGCGGGCCAGGACGGCCCGCCGCCGGCGTTCGATCGTCTCGGCGCGCCCGGCCGTGGTGACGCTGGGCGTGTCCGGCGGCAGCTCGTCCCGCAGTCCGGCTAGGCTGACCGCGCGCAGGCGTACCTCCGGCGTCTCCTCGGCGAGCAGGAAGCGCACGGCCAGCGTCCCCTGCGCGTAGCCGGCGGTGTCGAGCCAGTTGGGCACGCCGGGGTCCTCGTGGGCGATGACGGCGCGAACGACGCCGTCGGCGTCGAGCGCGGCCTGGTGGCCGTTGAGCGACGTCTGGCGGGTGGCAAAATCCAGGCTCTCCCAGTACCAGTTCGCCAGGCCGATGCACCAATGGTGGCACGCCGGTGGCGTGAATTCCAAGATCACCGCCTCGTCCGGCGAGCAGCGGAAGTTGCCCAGGCCGTAGGCTTGGCCGCGCATGCCGGCGCGCCGGCCGCTGTCCTGCGGCAGGTGCACGACCAAACTGTTCGGCGGCGCGGCGAGGGCTGCCCGGCTCATCTGCTCCCACAACGCGCCACTCCGCTCCAGCCACATCGAGAGGCGGGCGAAACGCGCCGCCATCTGCTCGGGCGTCGGCGAGGGCGCGGGGTAGGTCGCGCCCAGGCGCTCAATAGTGAGGTCGGCGGCGCGTTCGCGCTCCCAGTCGTTGAAGTACTGGCGCACCAGGACGAACTCGGCGTTCGGCGCCAGCGGCAGCCAGTTGCCGTCGCGCTCCTCGCCGCCCAACAGCAGCTCGAACGCGCCGTCCGCCTCGACACGCAGGTCGAGGCCGCTGGTGGACGAGATCGTCCCCCATTCGGCGATGCTGCCGCTGGCGAAGTGGCCGTAGTTGACCTGGATGTCCAGGTGGTTGGCGCTGCCCCGATGGCCGGCGATGCGGTAGGCCGCGTCGCCACGCACCGTCGCGTAGAGGTAGAGGCAGTCCGGGCAGTCCAGCCCCCACCTCATCGTTTGGTCGACCATGCGCCCGAACTCCGGGTAGTCCGGGTCGGCGTACTCGACGCAGGTGACGAGGCCCGCCGCGAGCAGGCGCGTCAGGTAGCGGAAGCCCTCCGCCCGGTCGCGCGGCGCGTCGGGCACGCCTTCGCCCAGGACGAGGCGAGACGAGCGCCGCAGCGTCTCGCAGAACTCGTCCCACGCCCGGCCGCTGAGGAGGGCATCGCGGGGATCGGGTGACGTCATCCTCTCACTCGATACCACCTCGGGCTCGTTCCGTGCTAGGGGGACGTCCGCGTCGCCACTAAGAGCGAACACCGTAGCTGCAGGACTTCAGCCCTGCCCATCGACGCCGCAAAGGGGCAGACCTGAAGGTCAAACAGATTACGTAAGATCTGCGGGTTGAAAACCCGCAGCTTCGCGCGAACCTGAGGATTTTCAATCCTCAGGTAAGCTATCGCTCCTATCTTCCCACAGACCTGAAGGTCTTCAGCTACGTTGCTCCTCGGCTACGTTGCGCCAGCCAGCCAAGTTGCGCCGCTTCTCCCCGCCGCCGATAATGCCGTAGCTGCAGGGCTTCAGCCCTGCTCATCGACGCCGCACAGGGGCAGACCTGAAGGTCTGCAGCTACTGGGAGGTCGCGCGATTGGACCGGTTCGTCGTCGGCACGGGGAGGTGCGGCTCCACGCTGCTCTCGAGCATGCTGGGGGAACACCCCGCGCTGCTGAGCGTCTTCGAGTTCTTCACCGGCCTCGACATGTCGAAGCGCTTCACCAGGGAGCCGATGTCCGGCGCCGAGTTCGCCGCGCTGCTCTCGAGCGAGCACCCGTTCGTGACCATGGTGCTCAGCCGCGGCTACGAGGTGGAGGAGATCACCTACCCCTTCGGCCCGAACGCGCGCTACACCCGCGACCAGGGGCTGCCGTGGCTCCTCGTCTCGGCGCTACCGCGTTTCACCGATGACCCGGACGCCCTCTTCGACGAGACCGTTGCCTTCGCGCGAACGCTGCCGGAGCAGCCGCCAGCGGCCCACTACCGCTGCCTCTTCGACTGGCTGGCCGCGCGCCTGGGGCGCCAGTGCTGGCTCGAGCGCTCCGGCTCGTCGATCGACTACCTCGGGTCGCTGCGCGACCTCTTCCCGGAGGGGCGCTTCCTCCACATCCACCGCGACGGCCCGGAGGCGGCGCTTTCCATGCGCGAGCACGCCGCCTATCGCTTGGCCGTCTCGCTCATGTTCCAGGCGCCGTCCTCGGCTAACCCATCGATCGCGGAGCTGGCGGAGCTCGACCCGGCGCGCGTCGGCGTCGAGAGCGACCCGACCGCCACAATGCTCGCCTCGCGGCCGCCGGTCGAGCACTTCGGACGCTACTGGTCACACGAGCTGACCCACGGCTTCCGCGCGCTCGCCAAGCTGGACGCGCACCAGTACCGCGAGGCGCGCTTCGAGGACCTGCTCGCCCAGCCACAGGAAGCGCTGCGCGAGATCGCCGCGTACTTCGAGCTGGACCCGGACCGCGACGGCTGGATCGACCGCGCGGCGGCGCTGGTGCGGGGCGTGCCGCCCACCCGCTTCCACACGCTGACGGACGGCGAGCAGGAGCGTCTGGTCGAGGCGTGCCGGCCGGGCATGCAGCTCCTGGGGCGGTCGCCCTGATGTCGCTCGTCCAGCTCGAACGCGACGGCGCTGTCTTCGTCCTGCGCATGGCGGCGGGCGAGAACCGGCTCAACGGAGCGATGGTCGCGGCGCTCAACGAGGCGCTCGACGACGTCGAAGCCTCCCAGGGCGAGGCGGCGCTGGTGACGACGGGCCAGGGTCGCTTCTACTCCACCGGCCTCGACCTCGAATGGCTGGCGCAGGTCGATCGGGAAGAGGTCCAGCCGTTCCTTGTTGCCCTGCACGGTCTCTTCGGACGCCTGCTGGCGTTCCCGGTGGCCGCCGTCGCCGCGATCAACGGCCACGCCTTCGCCGCCGGCGCCATGCTCGCCTTCGCCCAGGACTTCCGGGTGATGCGCACCGGCCGTGGCTTCGTCTGCCTGCCGGAGGTCGATCTCGCCACCGGGGGGCCGCTGACGCCGGGGATGTACGCGCTGCTGGGCGCGAAGCTGACGCCGGCGGCGCTGCACGAAGCGCTCGTCACCGGCCGGCGCTACCCGGCGGAGGAGGCGCTGGCGCGCAGCCTGCTGCACGAGGCGCTGCCCGAGAACGAGGTGCTGCCGCGCGCCGTCGAGATCGCGCGCGGCCTCGCGGCCAAGCACCGGCCGACGCTGGCCGCGCTCAAACGCGGCCTCTACGCCCGGGCGCTCGAGACGCTGGAGCGGCCGGCGACGGGGGTGGAGATCGAGTAGGGTCGGGCAGGCGTCCGGCGGCGGTGGTACAATGGTGGCCGCCGCGACGAGCGGCCCCGGTCGATATCGCCCGAAGGAGGACGCCATGAACGAACGGCCCAGCCACAGCCCCGCCGTCCGCGCCGCCTGGAACTACTCGCTGTTCGACGCGATCTTCAACCGCCGGTCGCGGCGGATGGCGCTCGGCGCGGAGATCCCCGGTGGCCCGCACGCCTACAAGTCGGAAAAGCCGCCGCTGCCGCTCGAGGAGATCGAAGAGGCGCTGCTGGTCAACGCCGGCACCGGCATCAGCGGCCTCAACCTGAGCGACCTCCCTTACCGCGACGACCAGGGACGTTCGGCCAGCGGCAACACGATGATCCAGTTCACCGGTCGCACCTGGGCCAGCCCCTGCGGCTCCCACGGCACCGAGCTGCTCTACTGGAACGACGGTGGCGCCTGGTGCGTCAAGCTCAAGGACGTCTGCTCCGATAAGCTGCGCGAGTACGAGAGCGAGGACGACCGCGACGCGATCGTCGACTCGTTCCGGGCGAACCGCGTCCGGATCGCCGACAAACGTCCCGAGCACCCGCGCGCTTACCCGGCCATGCTCTCGTTCAACATCTGGGACTCGAACGTCGCCGGCAGCACCATGTTCCTGCCGGTGATTAACCACACCTGGCAGTACATCAACGCCCTCCTCCTGGTCTGCGGCTGGGCCGACGGCGGCGCGCTGATCGTCGACGACGGCAACGACATGCGCCCGGCCGGCTGCGAGCGCTGGGTCGGCGAGGGCGTGCTCGACGCGAACCGGGCACTGCCGCTCTCGACCCTCACCGGCGGGCAGGAGGTGGAGCCGGCGTTCATCATGCACAACATCACCCTCGCTGAGCAGGCGATGGGCCTCGGCGGCTGGATCCACGCCGGCGTCCAGGCGCCCTTCCTGTTCGGACCGCTCGGCTTCCGCACGGTGCAGGGCAAGAACAGCATCTTCCCCATCCCCGTCGGCATCGACGGCGTGCTGGAGGGTTACTGCCCGCCGTACTTCAAGGACATGAGCGCCGCGGTCGACGCTGTGGTCACCGAGAAGTTCGGGTCGAACGGGCTGTACGCGCAGGACAGCGACAAGGCCGCGCCCTTCCTCAACCGCAGCGAGTTCGTCGCCGGCGTGCCGGTCTACAGCGACAAGCTCGTCCAGTGCGTGAAGGACATCTGCACCTACATCTACGAGACGTACGGCCGCTTCCCCTCGCACCTGCCGACGATGGAGCTATCGCCCTACTGGGTGCAGGCGCATCACCTGGACCTCGACTTCTACGACAAGTTCTACCAGGCCGGCGCCTACACAGAGACGCAGGCCCAACACTACGAGCTGTGGCACGGCTCCGCGACGCCCTGGACCAAGGAGCGCGAGCTGGCGGCGACGACAGCGTAGGGCGCTTTGCGAGGGGCCTATCGGGACGCCTAGCTGGACGAGAGGAGGGTACGCCGTGCTGACCAGAATTCGACTGGAAGTTACCGTGCTGTTGGCGCTGGCGATCGCCATCACCGCGCTGGTGTTCGCGCTCCGTGGCGACGGGTCGCCGCCGACCACGGCGTCCGGCCAGGCGTCGACCGACGCCGAGCCAGCGGATCCGAGCGCGGCCGATGTGGTGATCAGCGCCTTCGCCTACAATCCCGATCCCGTACGCGTCGCGGCCGGCGAGTCCGTCACCTGGGTTAATCGGGACGGCGGCGTGCCACACACAGCGACGGCTGACGACGGGAGCTGGGACTCCGGCGTCATGGAAATGAGGGGCGCCTTCACGATGACGTTCGACAAGCCGGGCGTGTACGCCTACATCTGCACCCTGCATCCACCGACCCATGGCGCGCGCTTCGACGCGGGCGAGGGCGTGAAGTTAGTCGCCGGCGGCGGCGGCGGAATGCAGGGCGCCGTCATCGTCGAGTAGCGGCGACCTTCGGGTCGCCACTACGCTCCGTCCGCCGCGGGCGAGGCCGCGGGAGCCTGCGGCTCAGGACAGAGCTGAAGCTCTGTCCCTACGAGATCCCTCCCCTACGAGTTCTTCGCGGCCTTGTGCTCCCGCAGCCACGCGAGGACCTCGAGCGCGTGGTCCTGGGGGTTCACCTTCGGCCAGACCTTCTCCAGCGTCCCCTCCGGCCCGATAACGAACGTCGCGCGGTCGATGCCCAGGTACTCGTGCCCGGCGAACTCCTTCTTCCCGTAGACGCCGTAGGCGTCGGCGACGGTGTGCTCCGGGTCGGCGAGCAGGGGGAAGGGCAGCTCGAACTTGTCGCGGAACTTCTGGTGCGAATCGACGGTGTCCAGGCTGATCCCCAGCACCACGGCGCCCTCGCTCTGGAGCACGCCCAGGTTATCGCGGAAGTTGCACGCCTCCACGGTGCAGCCGGGCGTGTCGTCCTTGGGGTAGAAGTAGAGCACCACGTGCTTGCCGGCGAAGTCCTGCAGGCTCACCGTCTCGCCCCCGTCGGTCTCGGCGGTGAACTCAGGGGCTGGCTGGCCTTCGGTCAATGGTGTGGGCATGGTGTACAACCTCCTTGTGCGAATTAGGGCTGGGCGTGCTTGACAATTACGAAGCCTGAGGGCGGCAGCAGAGCGGCAGCAATTCAGAGGGCCTTGAAGTATGTCTCTATCTTCTGCGCCATGAGCGCTCGGCGCTGTTCCAGCAGTTCTTGGTAATCTGGAATTTCGCCGTCGAGCAATGTCTCCGGCAGGCAACTCATCCGGAAGTTCGCACGCATCTCTGCCTCGCTATCGATCCCCCCGTATTTGTGCCTGCCTCCTCGCGCCTGCTCAGCCAACTCTCCGAAGTAAACCTCAGGAGCCTTGTCACCGATCGCGATGTTAATCTCGTTCTGGGCGAGCACGAAGTTGGCGATTTGGTTGTACTGGCCACGCGAAAGGCCTTGCTTCTTGAGATGGTTGCGAGGGTAGACGTGATGCACGTCGCTTCGGTTGAGCAGAAGGTCGCGAACGCTGATATCACGTGACAGAAAGCCGAGGTCCCCCAACTTGACCTGTGCCGCCTGGTAGACAACAAAGTAGGGGCTGATGGCCGACGATGTGTCCATTTCCTGTGGAAGCAGTGCGGACCAGTAGCTGTCCGGCAGTTCGGCGTCGACCACCCCATCGACATAGGCCTGGACTCCTCGAGCGTCAATCTGTCGAATGTCGAAGTCGAACGCGGTCTCCGGCTGTCCCGCATATCGCCCCCGAAGCACGGACATCACGTACCAGCGCCTGACCTGCCGCTCCAGATCGGCAGGCCGCATGCCTTCATCACGGCCTCGCAGGTAGAGGATGTAAGCGAAATTCACGGCGTTTTGCGACCTGATGAGCTCCGTTATGACGAACCCACCCGATCGTAGGATCATGGTGATTCGATCAAAATGCGTCTTGTTGATGAAGTCGAGGATGCCCTGTTTGAGCCTCCCGAATGATTCCTCCGCAATCGCCTCCTCATACTGCTTGGTCTCGAAGTTTCGGCCGGAGAGCAGGGCGACGAGATCCTCAAGTCGCCCCCGCCGAAACCGCGAAGTGAAGGCGACGCGTAGCATGTCTGTATAGGATGGATCGTAGATGTCCTCGGTTACATCTGCGAGCCAGCGCATCTTAGGGAAGAACTCGGAAGCGGCGAACGCAGGATCCGCCTTCTCGATGCGCGTGACGAACTCTGGAGCGACCGCCAAGTGGCAGAAATAATCGATGGCCTTACGCAAGACATTGCCCCCGAAGGTCTCGTTTGCCGCAATTTTTGACATTGCAAAGTCCGCCTGGCTGAGCGTCGCGCCGGCCGAGTTCACGCGGATGAAGATCTCGGTGACCGTTTCGATATCCAGGTCCTCAGCCAGCTCGATGATGCCGACGTGGTTATTGATGATCTGTCGCAGCTTTTCCAGCGTCCCGAAGATCGTCTCTTCATCGACGCCGGGGTTCACCACAATGTAAGCCTTCGCCATCTGGAACAGTTTCGCGTCTGGGGCAAACAGTTCTGCAATGTCGGCGATCCACGAGGTGTCCTTCCGGATTGCAGGATTCGCCACCTCGAACTTCTCATGTTGCGGGTGGAAGGCGATCCGGATGCGGACTGTCTCGTAGTCTTTGGTCAGAACTTCCTGGCCCAGAAGCGCGGCCATGAGTGCCGTGGCGCGCTGCTGCCCGTCGATAAGGATTCGCTTTCCAGCCGAGGGCGAACCGTCCTTCAGCCGAACCGTCGGGTTCCGCCAGGCGATCAGGTACCCTATGGGATAGCCCTGGTACAGAGAATCGAGAAGATTGCGAACCTTGGTCGCGTCCCACACAAACGGGCGCTGGATCTCGGGGATCGCGACTTCTCCTGACTTAACCCAGGTGAGAAGTGTGTCAATTGGATGGGGTGTGACTGAATAACGCTGCGTTGTCACGGCGGAACTCCTAACCTCCCGCCTGGCGGACGTACCGCTCGCCTTCGAGGACGACCCAGCCGGAGCGGACGCCCGTGGTCTGGCCCTGCGTGTCGAGGTGGCCACGCAGCACCTGCAGCTCCTCCTCCGTCGGCACGGCTAGCGTCTCGACGCGTTCCGCCACCTGGGGCGCGCACTCGCACTCGGCGAGCACGTCGTCGACCGTGACGTAGGGCGCGACGGCGATCAGGCGCAGGCGGCGCTCGTCGTCGTAGTCGTACATCGCCCAGGGGGTGACGACGCGCCAGGGGCCGGTGCCGCGCGGCAGGCCGGCGCGCTCGCGAGCCTCCGGCGTGCCCTCGAGAAAGCCGGGCGACGAGATGAAGTCGACCCGCTCGACGAACTTGCGCCGCTCCTGGTCGGTCATGACGATGGTGCGCCAGCAGGCGGCGGCGATGGTGTCGGCGCCGCCGGGCCCGCCGAAGTGGCGCAGCTTGCCGTCGTCGCCGCGGACCGCGGTGGAGTTGAGGTTGCCGTAGCGGTCGATCTGGAGGCAGTTGAGGAGGCCGTAGTCCATGTAGCCGAGCTGGGCGTGGTTGCCGGCCATGTTCATCGTGCCCCAAGCCAGCGCCTGGTAGGCGGGCCTGCTGGCCACCATCGTCATCACCGGCTCGAAAGGGAGCATCGGCTCCGGCGCGATGACGCCGTCCTCGGTGATGTACTGCGCGGCGGGCGCGTAGAGGCGCTTGCCCAGGAGGATCGTGTACATCGGGCTGCCGCCGCCGGCCACCCAGTAGGTGCGAGCGTTCTCGATCATGCGCGCGACAGTGACGATCTGGAGCTCGCGCTCGTTGAAGGACGTCGCTTTCGTGCCGGGCGCCTCGAGCATGGTCACGGCCGGTAGCCCTCCCGGATCGTCTCGTTCGCGCGGAGCTGCTCGAGCTTCTCGTCGCCGACGAGTTTCGCGAGCATCTCGCCGTCGTTCGCGAAGGGGTCGATCCACTTCTCGACGTAGCCGGCAACGCCGTCGCGGCCCACCGCCGCGAACGTCTCGACGACGTGCGCCGTGTCGGAGCCGTAGTAGCCGGCGCAGGTGCCGGGGTAGGCGCCGAACGGCGCGTGGACGACGGCGTCGACGGCGTAGTAGGGGATCGAGGTGCGGCCCGGGTCGCGGCGGATCTCCTCCGTGTCGACGATCTCCTCGGCGGTGACGACGACCTTGCGCGACGCCAGCGCCGACTCCATGTGGGCGATGCCGGTGCCGAAGACACGGGCGTTGCCGTACCGGTCGGCCTGGTGGGCGTGGATGAGCGCGACGTCCGGGTTGAGCGCCGGCACGACGACCGTCGGCCGGCCGGTGTACGGGTCTTCGACAAGCTTGGCGCCGGACTGCGGGAAGCCGTCGGTGCCGCCAAACGAGCGCACGGGCAGGAAAGGCACGCCCATCGCGCCGGCCTGCAGGCGCAGCGTCATGACGACGTTGCTGTACTCGTAGATCTCCAGCCGCCCTTCGTCCAGCGCGCGGTCGATCGCCTTGCCCTGGTAGAAGAAGCCGCAGTCGACCTTCGTCGCGCAGCCGGCGCCGACGAGCAGCCCGACGTCGACATAGGTGAACTTGCCGCAGAGCCAGAGGTCGCGTCTCCCCTGGCGGATGATCTCGCGGATGAGCACCGAAGGGCCGCGCTGGAGGTAGTTGCAGTCGTAGACCAGGTAGTCGCCGTCGGCGACGAAGCGGGCGACGGCGTCCTGCGCCGAGGTCAGCTTCGGCTCGAGCGCGCGCGACTTGTGCTCGCGCACGTACTCGCGGAAGCCGTCAGGGTCGACGGTCAGGTAGGGAGCGCTTCCCTCAGCCAGGACGTTCATCGCGGCCTCCTCGGCGCCGTGGCGGTATCGAGTATACACCGGGGCGGCCCGGCGAGCGCGAGGGCGCCTACCCAGCCGCCAGCCGCTCCACCAGCGCCGGCACCTCACTCAGCCGCCGGACGACGGTGTCCGGGCGGACGGTCGAGCCATCGAGCGGCTCCTGGCGGTACTGGTGCGTCAGCACCCCGCGCATGCCCGCGCCCTGCGCGCCCGACACGTCGTCGACGAGCCGGTCGCCGACGAAGAGCGCCTCCCCCGGCGCGACGCGCAGCTCGTCCAGCGCTCGCTGGAAGAGCGAGGCGTGGGGCTTGCGGTAGCCCATCGCGCTGGAGGCGACGGCCGACTCAAAGTACCGCCGCAGCCCGAGCCGCTGGAGCAGATCGACAATGCCCCCTTCCAGCAGGATCGTATTCGTGACGCAGCCCAGGGCCAGGCCGCGCTGGTGCAGCGTCGCCAGCGCGGCGAGCGTGTCGGGTTCGACGACCGGCATGTCCAGCTCCAGCCCAAAGATGATCTCGGTCACGTCATCGACCACGCCGTCCGGCGACTCGATCCCCAGCTCGCGCAGCACCTCCCGCACCAGGGTGTCGCTCGGAGGCTGTTCCAGCCGCTCCCTGTCGTTCCAGGACTGGAACCAGCGCGCGACGGCCTGGCCGAGGGAGCGGTCGAGGTCGGGCGGCGCCAGGAGGTCGTCACCGAGCGTCTGACGCAGGCGCTCATGGACGCGCAGCACGGTGAGGCGGCGCACCTCCTCGCGGGGGGCGTAGTCCCAGACCGTGTGCCCTAGGTCGAAGATGACGGCACGGATCACGGCCGTTCCACCCAGACCCCGTCCGGCGCGAACTCCGCCTGCGCGCCCGCCAGCGTCTCGACCAGGATGCGGAAGCGCGCGCTGGTGACTTCGAGCACCAGGGCGACCTGCTTGCCGACGAAGATCGCCTGCTGCTCGGCTTCCCAGAAGCGGTCGCAGGGCAGGGCGGCGTAGATCGTCTCCAGCGCCGTCACCAGCGTCATCACGTCGTCCGCGCACGACGCGTCGTCCAGCAGCCGGATCGATTCGCCGCGCGGCTCCTCGCCGGCGCTGCGGACGATCGCGCCCAGCGTGGCCGTCTCGCGCACCTCCGCAGCCGCCGCGGGCACGCTGTCGGGCCGCTTGACGGATGATACGGGCGATGACGTGCCGTCGTTTTCTTCTGAAGGCGTCCGGCCCGCGTCATCGTCGCAGGCGGCGACGACGGCGAGGATCAGCGCGACAGCGACGAGGCCGAGGCGGGAGGGGGACACGACCATCGAGTGTAGCCGGAGGGTGGCCGGCAGACAAGGGCGGGCGGTGGCAGGCGTCAGATTCAACGTGGTATACTTGGCCTTACGAACCGGGGGTCGCAACGGGTCAGATGGCTGACGTCTATCTCATCACCCTAGCGCTCGCCGCGGCGATCGGGCTGGCGGCGACGCTCGCATCGCTGGCGGCGTCACGAACGGCGCAACTCGCGTCGTTCTTCCAGCAGGCGCGGGGCGTCAACGAGCGGCCGCGCTGGGGCGGGCTGGCGATGTTCCTCGCCTTCGCCGTCACCCCGTTCATCGCCTCTGCCTTCTCCGACCAGGCGGCCGAGCTGTTCTCGCCGAAGTCGGGCGAGTTCCTGGCGTTCCTGGGCGCCTGCGCCTTGATCGTCGCCGTGGGCTTCCTGGACGACTGGAAGCTCCTGCCCTGGCAGCCCAAGCTGCTGGCCCAGATCGGCGCCGCGTCCGCGGTCTACGCCGCCGGCTACCGGCTGGACGTGGTCGGTCTGCCGTGGGGGCCGGAACTCCCGCTCAGCGTCATGGCGCCCGTGGTGACCGTGCTCTGGGTGGTCTTCTTCACGAACGCGATCAACCTCATCGACGGCCGCGACGGCGTCGCGACCGGCGTAGCGGTGCTCGCCGCCGCCGCCCTGGCCCAGATCGCATCGAACGCGGGCCACCCGACGGTCGCCCTGCTGCTGGTGGCGATGGCCGGGGCCGGGCTCGGCCTGCTGCCGTTCAACCTGCCGCCCGCCTCGGTCTACGTGGGTGATTCCGGCGCCCTCCTATTCGGCTTCATCCTCGGCTCGTTGTCGATTCGCGCCGCCACCGGCGTGACGGACGCCGTCTTCGTCGCCGTGCCCATCGTGGCGCTCGGCCTGCCGATCCTCGACACCGGCCTGGCGATGCTGCGGCGCGTGCTGGACCACCGCCATCCCCTGCTGGGCGACGAAGACCACATCCACCATCGACTGGAGATCGCCGGCTTCGGCCCGCGCGGGCTGCTGCTAGTGCTCTACACCGTCTCCGGGCTCTTCGCGGCGGGCGCGCTGCTGCTCCACCACGTGCACGTCTTCGAGCTGGAGGTGGCGGTGCTGCTGAGCACGCTGCTGGTGGTCGCCGTCGTGCTCACCAGGCTGGGCTATCTCCTGACATTGTGGAACAGCGCCAGCGTCATCTGGCTGCGCCGCCGCCTGCGCTGGGTGGAGGAGCCCGCCTTCGAGAGCGAGGGGGAGTAGCCATGCCCGGAAGCTGGAGGCTGGAAGCTCGAAGTTCGATGTTTGAAAGAACTCGTGGGGACATGGCTCGAGCCTTGGCCCCGCCAGCGTAGTCGGCGTCGGGCGCGCCGCGAGCGGCGACGTTGCGCCATCTCCACCTCGGAGCGCAGAATTGCCCCCTTGGCTCCGCCGTCTCAGCGGTAGCGCGGTGTTGGCGTCCTAGCCAGCGGGTGCGGCGGCGGGTTCGGCTTCGGTGAGCTCGATCGGCCAGACGTTGCGCTTCTGGATCTCGCGCGGCGGGTCGATGTAGACCGCTCCCCAGCCGCAGGCGTCCTCGCACAGGCGGCAGCCGGTGCAACGCTTCTCCACCAGCGTCGCGGTGCCGAAGAAATCGCCCACCTGGCGCTCCACATCGCCCAGGTAGAGGGCGTCGAAGGGGCAGATCTGGATGCACAGCTCGCAGCCGCTGCCGATGCAGTTGTCCTCAATCACGATCGCCTTCGGCCACTCCTTGCGGGCGAAGGTGCGGCAGATGTCGCCCACCTCGTCCAAGATCGACTCGGGCGGGCAGACGACGCCGCAGGCGCCGCAGTCGATGCAGAGGTTCGGGTCGATGACGTGGAGGACGTTGCGCTCGCCGGAGATCGCCTCGGTGGGGCAGCGCTTGGTGCAGGCCGTGCAGCCGATGCAGGTCTCGATGATGGTGTAGGCCACGAGAGACTCCTACTGTAGTTTCGACAGTCCGAGGTTAGTATAAAGGCCGGGCCGGGAGCGGGCAACGGCGCTAGATGTAGACCGGGTGCACCTTGCGGTGGCGCTCCGCCGCGCCGGAGGCATAGGCCGCCTCCGCTACGGCGCGCGACTCGCGCTGGAAGACCGCCCGGTTGAACACCGAGGGGATGATGTACTCCTCGCTCAACTCGCCCTTGCCCACGCACTGGGCGATGGCGTGGGCCGCCGCCACCTTCATCGCTTCGTTGATCTCCCACGCGCGAGCGTCCAGGACGCCGCGGAAAAGGCCGGGGAAGCAGAGGACGTTGTTAATCTGGTTGGGGTAGTCGGAGCGGCCGGTGGCCATGACCCGCACGTAAGGGAGCGCCTCCTCCGGCCGGATCTCCGGGTCGGGGTTCGCCAGGGCGAAGACGATCGGCTCGCGGTTCATCTTCTTCACGTCGTCGGCGGTGAGCACGTTCGGCCCGGAGACGCCCAGGAAGAGATCGGCGCCTGCCATCGCATCGCTCAGGGCGCCCTTGCGACCCTCCTGGTTCGTCTCTTTGGCGAACCACTGCTTGACCGGGTTCATGCCCGCCTTGCGACCCTTGTACAAGATGCCCTGGCTGTCGCAGCCGATGATGTGCTTCACGCCGACCGACTGGAAGATCTTCGCGCAGGCGATGCCCGCCGCGCCGATGCCCGAGATGACCACCCGCAGGTCCGCGATCTCCTTCTTCACGATCTTCACCGCGTTGAGCAGCGCGGCCAGGACGACCACCGCCGTACCGTGCTGGTCGTCGTGGAAGACGGGGATGTTCAGCTCCTTCCGTAGCCGCTCCTCCACTTCGAAGCAGCGTGGGGCGGAGATGTCCTCAAGGTTGATGCCGCCGAAGCCCGGCGCGATGTGCTTCACCGTCGCGACGATCTCATCGACGTCCTTCGTGTCGAGGCAGATGGGCCAGGCGTCGACGCCGCCGAACTCCTTGAAGAGCATCGCCTTGCCCTCCATCACCGGCAGCGCGCCGAGGGGGCCGATGTCGCCCAGGCCCAGGACCGCCGTGCCGTCGGTCACGACCGCAACGGTGTTCTTCTTCACGGTCAGCGACCAGGCCGCCTCCGGCTCGCGGTGGATCGCCATGCAGACGCGCGCCACGCCCGGGGTGTACACGCGCGACAGATCGCCTCGTCCGGTCACCGCTGTCTTGTTGTGGATCTCGATCTTGCCGCCGACATGCGCCAGGAACACCGGGTCGGAGACGCTGCGGATGGTCACGCCCTTGATCGCGCGCATGGCGTCCAGGATGCAGCGCCCGTGCTCATCGTTGCGAGCGCCGATACTGACGTCGCGCACGATGTTGGCCCGGTTCGTCCGTACCAGGTCGACGGCGCCGATGTTGCCCCCCGCCTCGCCGATAGCGGAAGCGATCCGGCCCAGCATCCCCGGCTTGTTGGGGTACTGGGCCCGGATGGTGATGGAGTACGAAGCGATGGGGACGAACCCCTCGGCGGCGCCGGAGCGACGGGACATAGCGGGGCTACTCCTTTCGGTGCTGGAAACGGCTGAATAGTATAACAGCCTCGCCCGTCGGCCAAGCGCGCGGTCGGGCCTACCAGCTTCCCAACGTCCTTCGACAGGCCTAGTTACAGCCCCCGGCCCGCCGGCCAGACAGCAGTCGCTGCCCCGATCTGGGTGAACCTATGCGAACCTGTAGCTCCCCCGGCCGCCCGCCTGTTCCCTCGCCGCCCGATGCGGCACAATGGCAGGAGACGACCGCCCGCCGGGGCGGCGCCCGACGTAGGGTGAGGAGGACCAAACGAATGGCCCGCTATCAGTTCGACCGCGAGACCCGTACCCCCCAGTCCGAGACGTTCATCATCCAGGCCGACGACCGCGAGATCGGCCGGGTCGACATCCACTTCGGCTCGGACATGTGCCACGCCACCCTCTGCGTGCCGGACGACTACTCCGAGGACGACGTCCAGGAGCTCATCGGCGAGGTCGACGAGCGGCTGGTGATGTCGGCCCAGCCCTTCCGGGAGGACTTCGTGGTTACCGTCTGGCTCGGCCGGCAAGCCGGCGTCTACTCCGAGGACTTCGAGGACGAGCTGGAGGAAGTGCTGGAGGAGGACATGAACGGCGATGGCCACCACCGGGAATAGGGTCTCGGCGGCCACCTAGCCAGCGCAGGCGGGGAGTCCAGAGGGACGTTGCCGCTCTGGCGGGGGACCTGCCCTGAGCGAAGCCGAAGGTGTCTGGGGGTGGACTTCCAACATTTCTGGGTGGGCGGGCGGCGGGAAGGACGTCGTCTTCTCGCAGCCACCTCGGAGAGGAGAGGCCGCGTGATCAAGCTGATCTACTGCATCACCCGCAAGCCCGATCTCTCCGTCGAGGAGTTCCAGCGCTACTGGCGCGAGGAACACGGGCCCATCGCCGGGCGCCTCCCCGGCATCCGCCGCTACGTCCAGTGCCACACCCTGCCCGAGCTCTACGCCAGGGACACGCCCCCCGCCTACGACGGCGCCGCCGAGCTCTGGTTCGACGACATGGCCTCGTTCCGCGCGGCGATGGCCTCGCCCGAACTCCAGGCCGCGCGCGAGGACGAACGCAACTTCATCGACCACAGCAGGGTGGCCTTCTTCATCACGGAGGAGAAGGTGATCGTGGGCTAAGAGGGCATCACCCCTGCGGTCAGCTTTCAGCGATCAGCAGTCAGTCTGTCACGGATGTGATAACGGATTAGCGGATGTCGGGAGCGGCGTCGGTTCCCCATCCGTTTATCCGTTCACCCATCCGTTGACGAAGTAGGGCGGCGAGCCCAGACCAGCAAGACGACAAGGCCAGCCAGCACGGCTCCACCGAGGCCGACGACCAGCCAGGGCAGTCCGCCGCCATTGTCTGCATCGTTTGGCAGCGGCTCGGCCTCGCGGGGCGGTACAGCCGTGGGCTCGCCGCGGATTGACGCCAACGCGGCGTCGAGCTGCTGCTGCGGAGCGGCCGTGATGGCGGCCACGCGGCGGACGAAGTCCTCCGCAGGCATCGGGGTCCCGTATTCCGGCTTGATCATCCCGTCCGTCAGCACATATCTGCCGCGCCCAAAGCCAAAAATCTGGAACCCGCCTTCGTATCGTCCAAGTAGAAGAAGGACGTGCTCGCCAGCATACAGACCTGGTGGGTCAGGACAGTTCGAGATGTTGAACCGCGAGATGACGGTCTCGGGATCGGTACTCCCTTTGAGAGTGGCGGCGACATGAACGGTAGATTCATCGATAGCCTCGCCCACGATGACTGCGTCGGCCACCCTCAGATCACCTTCCAGTGTAGGGTTACCCACCGGGTTGCACGCGCCTACCGGCTTCGCCGTCGAAGGAGCAAGCACCCCTACCGCGGCGAAAGCTAAGACGAGCGCCGCGAGCCAGACTCGGCGCATCATGGTTCTATGGACGTGACAGGCCGCCCTTTGGTTCCGCAACCGGCCCGGCGTATTCATCCCTCATCCGTTTTTCCGTTCATCCATCCCGTTGGCGAAGCGGGGCGGCGAGCCCAGACCAGCACAACGACGAGGCCAGCCAGCACGGCTCCACCGAGGCCGACGACCAGCCAGGGCAGTTCGCCGCCATTGTCTGCGTCATTTCGCAGCGGCTCAGCCTCGCCGCGGAGGGACACCAACGCTGCGTCGAGCTCCTGCTGCGGAGCGCCAGTGGCGGCGGCTACGCGCCGGACGAAGTCCTCGGCAGGGACGGGCGGGAGGTTCTCGTTGTATGCCGCGTTCCCGGCCAGTAGGTAGTTGCCCTGCTCATAGGCGTACACCCGGAAGCTACTCCGGAACGATGACAGAAACAGGACCACCCGCTCCCCAGCGCGAAGGCGCGGCCCGCCACTGCAGTCTGGCTCCAGATAGCCGAGCGGACCGAGGGTGAGAAGGCGCTCCGGCTCACCCTTAAGAGCAGCGTCAACACGGACCGTGGAGGTAAAGGCGCGGTCGTCGAACACGGCGAAATCGACAGGATCGTCTTCGATCGGCTCTTCGCGAATGACCTCGCCGACCACGACCACGTCCGAGCCTCCCGCAGCGGCGGCGACCGCGCGGAGCGGGTCGCTCTCCAGCACGAACGTGCAGGCCTGGGCGCGGTCCGTGCTTCGGGAAGCCAGAACGACCAACGCGCATCCCAGGGCTGCGACGAGCAGCCTCAAAACCGTCATCATCTGCTAGACGACCCAGCCGCGCCTTTGGTTCCGCAACCGGCCCGGCGCATCATCCCCCCATCCCGTTCTCCTCATCCGTTGACAGCTCCGACCCGTGCGCCCTCCCGTCGTCCGGCTCCAGGTGGATGTTGACGACGGCGCCCGGCAGGCACTCGCAGATCGCCGCCTCAACCGAATCGCAGAGGCGGTGCGCCTCGGCCACCGACTGCTGCGGGTCGACCAGCAGGTGGAAGTCGATGTAGCGCTGGCGGCCGGCCTTGCGCGTGCGCAGGTCGTGGTAGCCGCGCGCGCCGCCGTCGCGGTGTTGGCTCAGGCAGGCGCGCACCAGCGCCTCTTCGTCTGCGGGGAGGCGCATGTCCATGATCTCGCTGAGCGCCACGGCGAACACCTGGTTCGCCGACCAGAGCAGGTAGGCCGCCAGCCCCAGGGCGAAGATCGGGTCGAAGATCGGGTTGCCGGTGATCGCGACGAGGCTCAGCGCCGCGATCACGGCTGCTGCCTGCGCGACGTTCGTCCAGAGATGGCGCGTGTCAGCGACGAGCGCGGACGAGCCGGTGAGCCGCGCCGCGCGCCCGACGTACATCACGACGGCAACGTTGACGGCGGCCGTCACGCCGAGCGCGATGAGCCCCGGCGTGGTGTCGATCTCCACGTCGCCGTCCATCAGCCGCCGGACGCCCTGGAAGATGATGTAGCCGCCGCCCCCCGCGATCAGCAGCGCCTGCGCCGCCGCCGCGATGCTCTCCGCCTTGCCGTGCCCGTAGGGGTGCTCCTCGTCGGCGGGCTGGCTGGCCAGGCGGATGCTCAGGAAGACGAAGGTCGACGCCACCGCGTCCTCGGCGCTGTCGATGGCGTCCGAGAGCACGGCGATGCTGCCGGTGAGGAGGCCCACGGCGAACTTGAGCAGCATGAGCGTGACATTCGAGGTGAACGACAGCGCCGCCGCCCGCGACGCCAGGTCGAAGCGGAACGCGAAGAAGCGGTCGAGGCCGGGGGCGGACATGGCGTCGCGAGGCTAGGGCGGCGCCTCGGGCAGCGACTCCGCCGCGATGGCTCCGCTCGACCGGGCCGCCTCCTCCTGGCCCGGCGCCGATTCGACGCGCTCCGCGAGGCGGCGGCTGAGCACGCCGAAGGCGACCAGCCCCACGATCACGCCGAACCACAGCGTGCCGAAGCGAATGATCAGCGTCCCTACCGCCGCCGAGCTCTTCGAGATGTCCAACAGCGCCTGCGAGAGACCGGTGATGCCGCCCTCGGCCACGCCCAGCCCGCCGGGCGTCAGGAAGATGGCGCTCGCCAGCGTGGCGATCGGCAGGATGAACGCCGACTGGAGCAGCAGCTCGCCGTCGCCGTCGAGCCCGAGACCGACCAGCGTGAAGTAGAAGCCCAGCACCTCGAAGAACCAGGAGACGGCGCTGAGCAGGGTCATCGCCAGCACGGCGCCCGGCGCGAGGAGCGCGTGCGTCGACTCGTAGAACTCCTCGAGCTGAGGCACGAAGCGTCGCACCAGCGGCAGGCGTTCGCCCAGGCGCAGGAGCGCCATCGCCGTCGGGCGGTGGCGCGCGACCGCGACGAGCACGACCGAGCCGACGGCCACCGCGACGAACACCTGCCAGAGGTCGCCGAAGACGAAGACGCCCGCCGCCGCGATGATCACCAGCGCCAGGCTGTCGGTCAGCCGCTCGGCGATCAGGATCGGCGCCGAACGGGCGACGGGCGTGCCGTGCACCTCGCGCAGGAGGTAGCTCTTCAGCCACTCGCCCACCTTCCCCGGCGTGATTACCATGCCCAGGCCGGAGAAGAAGATGAGGAAGCTATCGCGCTTGGCGAGCCCGCGCACGCCGATGAGCCGCAGGTAGTACTCCCACTTCACGAAGCGGAAGACATAGTTCATCGACGTGAGGGCGAGGATCAGCGGCAGGAGCGCCCAGTTGAACTCGCCCAGGCTGCGCAGCACCTCGCTGAAGTCGGCGTAGATCGAAAGCCCCGCAAAGACGAGGACGCCCAGCAGGAGAGAGACGAGCAGCTTGCCGCGCAGGTTCTGGAGGTTCACGTCGTACCCATCATATAACGCGGCGAACGGAGGAGCGCGGCGGGCGGGCACGACCAATGTAGGGGCGACCTTTAGGTCGCCAGCGACGCCGGGAGTAGGGCCTTACCTAATGGGGAGACCGTGGCGACCTAAAGGTCGCCGCTACGGGGTGGCCCTCCAACTTGACCTGAGTGGAGGTGGCACGCTCAGGCCGTTGAACCGCGCCCCTTGTCATGCTGAGCGCAGCGAAGCATCTCGCGCCCCGCGAGGGGCCAGACCCTTCGCGGAGTCTACCCTGAGGGACCGAAGGGCTCAGCAACTGCCTTGGGGTGCAAGTGTTCCATGCGTGATCTGCCAATGTGCGTGATCTCGAACCATGGCGTTCAGGGAGATGAGAAGTTTCGCATGCAGGCGGTGAGGGCCACCTGCTGGGCTCGCCCGCAGCAACGAGACGCTGAGAGAAAGGCCGTGAGGACCGGATTACGGCGACTGGCCACGAGGGCGGCCATGTACAGCACGGCACGCACCTCGGCGCGCCCACCCCACGCCGCGCGCCGTTCGTGAGATGGCCCGCGTAGGGGCGTTCAATTGAACGCCCCTACTGCGAGCGTCTGCCGAGATGGCTTCGCCTACGCCCTTACCGCCGCCCCAACCACCGCCTCGCGCGGTCCGGGTAGTCGGTCGTGATGGCGTCGGCGCCGGCGAGGGCGAGGCGGCGGATGTCGGCGCGGCGGTTCGCCGTCCAGGCCGACACGCGCAGCTCGCGCAGGTGGGCGGCGCGCGCCAGCTCCGGCGTGACGGCGGCGTGGTGAATCGCGATACCCTGCGCCCCTAGCGACAGCGCGAACGCGAAGAGCTCCCCCCAGTCGACCACGTCCCGACCGCTGGTGAGCAGCGAGCAAGCCATGCGCGGCTCGAGCTGGCGGACGCGTTCGACCACCCGCGGCAGGAACGAGTGGACGGCGCACCAATCGAGGGCGCGGGCGCTGCGGACGGCGGCGAGCACCGGCTCCTCGATGCCGGCGGGCTTGATCTCGAGCACGACGAGCGCGCGGCCGTCGACGGCGGCGAGGGCCTCTCGTAGCGTGGGGATGCGCTCGCCGGCGCCGGCGTCGAGGCGGCGGAGCTGGCGCAGCGAGAGCGCGTCGAGCGCGCCGGCGCCGTCCGTCGTGCGGTCGACGGTGGCGTCGTGGAGGAGCACCGGCGTGCCGTCGTGGGTGCAGCGCACGTCGATCTCGATGGCGTCGGCGCGGAGGTCGAGCGCGACGCGCACGCCGGCGAGCGTGTTCTCCGGGGCGTGGCCCCGGCAGGCGGCGTGGGAGGTGATGAGGGGCGGCACGGAACTTCAGAACCTCAGAACATCGGCACAGCCATCTGCGAACGAGCCCCTAGTGCTGGTCCAACTTGTTCTGGAGGCAACGGCAGCACTGATGTCACCTTGAGCAAAGCGAAGGGTCTGGCCCCTCGCGGGGCGCGAGATGCTTCGCTAGCGCTCAGCATGACAGCTCACGAGGCCCCATCTGCTGAGCGCCGCCCTGTTGCATGAGCCGCTAGGTGCATGATGGCGATGTCCCGATGTTCCGTTGCTCCGTTGTTCTGCGTTCAGCCGCCGTAGGACCAGCCGAGGAGGCGCTGGGTGAGCGGCTCGCCGTCACGGAGGACGGCGCCCTGGAGCACCTCGCCGAGGACGAGGGTGTGGTCGCCGGCGGGGACGAACTGCTCGGCGCGGCACTCGAGCCAGGCGAGGGCGTCGTCGAGGACAGGGCAGCCGGTCTGCTCGCCGAGGGCGTAGGCGACGCCGCGCAGCTTGTCGTAGAAGCGCGGGCCGTCCTCGTCGGGGCGTCCCTTCACCTTCGAGGCGTCGTGCGGCTGGGCGAACTTCGCGGCGAGCTCCTTGGCTTCGGCGGGGAGGACGTTGACGGTGAAGACGCCGGTCTCGCGCACGTAGCGCAGCGTGGTGGCGTCGTTCTCCAGGGAGCAGCAGACGAGTCGCGGACGGAACGACACCTGCATCAGCCAGTCGGCCATCATGCCGTTCAGCTCGCCGCCGTCGTTGCGTGAGCCGACGATGTACAGGCCGTAGGGCATCGTCTCCAGCGCCTCGGCGGTCGGTTCCAGGGGCGCGCGCAGGGGGCCGTACTTGGCCTGCTCGACGATGTCCTTCGGCATGGAGGCTCCTCGCGTCGGGATTGTAGCACGGGTATGGTGGGTCTGCGGGTTGCAAACCCGCAGCTTCGCAGTCGCGGCGCGACAGGCTGAAGGCTGGCCCCTTCAAGCGCGGCGGGAGGCCTGAAGGCCTCCCCTACACGAGGGCGACAAGGCCGTCCTCCGTGCGAGGCGTCATGTAGAATGAGTCTGGCACCCCGCATGCGCGATCTCGAGAGGAAGTCGACGGCCACGAACGCCGGCCGCAGCTACGCCTTGCTGCTGCTGGCGACGTCGCTGGGCGGCATTCTGGCGCCGCTCAACTCGACGATGCTGGCGGTGGCGCTGCCCGCCATTCGCCGCGACTTCGACGTGGGGCACGCGGAGATCGGCTGGCTGGTATCGTCGTATCTCATCGCGATGGCGGTGGCGCAGCCGCTGGGCGGCCGGCTGGGCGACCAGATGGGCCGGGCGAGGGTGTTCCGCTGGGGCCTGGCGGCGTTTCTGGCGCTGTCGCTGGCAACGGCGGCGGCGCCGACGTTCTCGGCGCTGATCCTGCTGCGCACAGCGCAGGCGGTGGTGGGCGCGGCGGTGATTCCGAACGGGATGGCGATGGTGCGCGAGTCGGCGCCGCCCGACAAGCTGGGCCAGTCGACCGGCGTCACGGGCGCGGCGATGTCGATCGCGGCGGCGATCGGGCCGCTGCTGGGGGCGGGGCTGTTGTCGGCGGGCTCGTGGCGCTGGCTGTTCGTGATGAACGCGCCGTTGGTGGTGGGCGCGCTGGCGCTGTTCGCGCTGCTGCGCTACCCGGAGCCGGCGGCGCGGCAACGGATGCAGGTCGATTGGGTGGGCGCGCCGGTGTTCGCGGCGCTGCTGGTGTCGGTGACGTTCCTGCTCAACTCGCTGCGCGGCGGGCAGGACGCGCTGGCGCTGGGCGGCGGCACGATCAGTCTGCTGGTGCTGGGCACGCTCTTTGTGCAGCGACAGCGGAGCAGCGCGGCGCCGGTGGCGGAATGGCAACTCTTTCGCAACCGCTCATACGCGGCGGCGACGGCGTACATTCTGCTGGCGAACCTGGTGATGTACACGACTCTGCTATCGGTGCCGTTTTTCCTGGAGGAGGTGCAGGAGCGCGGCAACGCGACGACCGGCCTCCTGCTGGGGGCGATGTCGGTGCTGATGGCCGGTCTCGCCCCGTTCGGCGGGCTCCTCTCGGACCGGGTGGGCCGGCGGCTACCGGCGATGGCGGGCGGCGCGATCATGCTGGCGGGCGTCGCGCTGATCCTCGGGGGCATCGACGCCGACGTGTCGCCGGGGTACCTGGCGGCGTGCCTGGCGGTGCTGGGCGTCGGCATGGGGCTGAGCTTCGGCGCGGCGACGACGGCGGCCATCGAGTCGGCGCCGCGGGAGCTGGCGGGAGCGGCGGCAGGCACGAACTCGATGATGCGCTACCTGGGGAGCATCGTAGGGGCGGGGATCCTGGGGGCGGTTCTGAGCAGCGACTCGGGCGCGCCGGACGCGTCGCTCTTCCGGCTGATCTTCGCGGTGCTAGCGGCGATGGCCGCGCTCGCCATGGCGACGACGCCGCTGATCCACCGGCGGGTGGGGGCGGGGCGGCTGTCAACGGATGGGGAGCGCCTGTCAATGGATAAGGAACGGATAAGCGGATGAAGGACGGAGCGCGAGGCGGCGTGGGGGCCCGACGGCAGACGCTCGTCGCTGGATGGTCAGTCTACGCCGTCTACGAAGCGATCGCTAACGTCGGGATTTAAATCCTGATAGTAGGACCCGCCGAATTCCTCGGCTGATGCGGGCGACAGGGGAAGCTTGTTGTCCAAGAATTCGAAGATCGTTGCCAGTCGCTGCTGGCCATCGGCCACTTCCCAGGCCTCGGGTGCCTCGGAGACTTTGACGAGATAGAGCTTGGGGATATGCCAGTCCCGGAGGACTGAGTCGATGAGATCCTGCTTCTTCTCTGTTGACCAGACCTCTCCTCTTTGCCAATCAGGAATATCGTACCGGTCACGCCTCTTGTGGATCTTGTCTATTTCGCGCGACCGAAGCTCCATCTTCATCCCGTCAGCCTCCTGCCAATGCAACCGTCGACAGGGCTCTCTCGCCCCCTACAGCAGCTCCCCGGTGGCCGCGCGGGTGCTGGCGGACTCCTTGTACGCAGCGATGACGTTACGGGCGATGGTCTGCTGGTGGACTTCGTCGGCGCCGTCGACGAGGCGGGCGGAGCGGGCGTGCCGCAGCATGCGCTCGAGCGGCGTGTCGGTCGAGTAGCCGAGCGCGCCGTGGACCTGGATGGCGCGGTCG